>Ga0080003_1001391_pt1 | contig 12888 bp, 24 predicted proteins | sample JossMetagenome_FD_69206 | JGI IMG/M metagenome (GOLD analysis project Ga0080003, IMG submission 69206) | Hot spring microbial communities from Joseph's Coat, Yellowstone National Park, USA - JC2_E (SPADES assembly) (version 2) | ecosystem: Environmental > Aquatic > Thermal springs > Hot (42-90C)... | reverse complement strand
GGGGGGAACATATATAAAAGAACTCTTTACTATCTACTCGCTAACCACTATACACTATCACTCTATATATATATCTCCCCATTTCCTACCTGAAACCCACTAATTCTTTAATCTTGTGGTTGATTAAATAGTTGATTAAATAGTTGATTAAATAGTAAATTGATAAGTGGAGAAGAGTGGAGATAAATTTATTTTGTTTATTGTATATAATATACTATGGTGATAAAATGAGTGATAATGATTGTAAAGAGTTGAGCGAAAAGCTGGATAGGGTGTTAATAAATATTAATTATGTCTACAACTTACTGGCTGACATATTTGTTAAGTTAGACAACCAAGGCGATATGATATATAAAATGTATAATCATAAATGTATCGAGGTGTTAGATAGTGAGCCAAGAAAATGATAAAGATAAAGATAGAGTAGAGCTTGAGCATAGGCTAACAGCCATAGAATATAGTTTAAAAGAATTAAATAATAAGTTTGACAGTTTATCTTATAGCATAAAAGTTCAAAATGAAGCATCTTATAGGTTTTCGCGAATAGCTATTTATATTAGTATTACTGCTTTAAGTGTATTATCAGGAGTTCTTACGCTATTAATAATAAAATAGCATTATATATATTCTAAAAATTGTTGATATACAGTTTTATAATAATATTTGCTAGCATTTTCCATACATTCTTTGGCTCTTGTGCTATCATATACTGCATTTTTTGCTATATATATTAATTTTTCTGGGTCATATCTATATAAATGCAGTTTTAATGCCCCATAATTCCATATCTCTATATCGTTTTCATCTATATCCAAAAAATAAGGACAATTACCTAATGTTTCTTTAAAAACTGGTAATCTTGGTATTATGGGTATACCTCCGAATGCTTCACTTTCTAAAGGTGTTAATCCAAATCCCTCATTTGCTGATACATTTAAATAAAACTTTGCTCTAGTATACAAAGAGGTTATTATAGGTTCTGTTGCATATTTTATTCCAAAACTTGGCATAGATTTCATGTTTTGATATTTTTCTTTTACTTTTAAACTTTTTATATTTGGGTTATTAAAATCAGATACTAAAACGAGCTTATCTTGTAATGCTTGTAAAACCTTTAATCCATAGTCTGGTATTTTCCTTTTCTGATATTCACCAATATATAAATAATCAATATCTTTTTTGGGTATCTCATTAAGTGGTGAATAAGGTATACCATGAGGTATTACAGCGTCGACACTTATACCATGTGATTCTAATATAGATTTAACATAATTCGAAGGTGTTATAATTATTGGCTTATACTTATTTATTATATACTTTATTGATGTTGATGGAAAATCACCTTCTATAACAGTATATAAAATTAGCTTATCAAATGATAAATTATAAGGTATTGAGATATTCATAACATCGATATTACCAATAAGTATTAAGGTATCTACATGACCTAATGGATGGTAAAGCCTATCATAAACATAACCATGTATTACTTCTCCCAATAGTTGAGCTTGTCGCTTAAAAGAAAAAGCACCAGTTGGTATGACATAAACTTTTTTACCCATTGTTATTCACCATTTTTAATAGGGATAAACATGGATAAATATAAAGTTATTGTTTCTGCGGGTTTACCAACAAGCATTAAACAAGTTGCATTAAGAATAGCTAATGCTAATAATTGGGAATATAGGAATAACCCTTTTGCTGTAAGAGATTGGAAATATTTAGTATATGTTTCCGATCCTAGACTCGATACACTTTTTATAGCATCAAAATTACCAGCTGACCATGTTATAGTGTATTTAGTAAGTGAAGGACCGATAAGAACAAATTTAAAACAATCGCTTAATAGACAAAGAGTTATTACACCTACTACTTTTGTCAAAAAAATGGCAGAATATAAAGGTATACATGTAGATGGTGTTATACCTCACGGTATTGAAATACCGGATAATGTAAAAAATGTAAATGAAAAGAATGGTTATTTCTACAGAGCTTATTATTTAGAAAGAAAATATCCAAAATATGGTTTAACTGCATTAAGAAAATTTGTAGATAAATATAGTTCAAAAGATATAGATATTTATTTGGTTGGTGAGCCATTTTTAAAAGATTACTATTTACAAATACAATTCCCATTTATGAAAATTAGAAACCCTATACCTTTAAATGAGCTTAAAGAAATGTATAATAACCATTTATTTTATCTTAACTTAAGTGATGCTGAAGGATTTGGATTAACTCCTTTAGAAGCTATGAGTTATGGTGAAATAGTTATAACAGCTTATTATCCAGCAATTCAAGATTATATAGATGTCGACTGTAATATAGTTGTTGGTATTAAAAATTATTGGTATGAAACTCTAGACTATGAATATATAGTTCACGCTGAATATGATAGTGAAGACTACTTTAAAGCTATGGAAATAGCTAGAGATATGGCTTTAAATGATAGATTTACATTGCAAAAGTTTAGTGCTTGTAATCAATTGATAGCAAAAAAATATGATTATAGAAATGTTTATAAGAATTTTGCTAAGGTTATTGAAGAGATTGATAGATAAGATTGGTTATGCTACAACAGTAAATGTGTAAGTAATGTTTAACGTTTGTCCATTTGCTAAGCTTATTGGTGAGCTTGGTATATCATAAGAGAATAAGAAATAATCAGGGTTTACCAATGCTGAGCTTACACTATTTAACATTCTAAATCCTGATACATAAGCTATAATACCTACTTCAGTTATGTTTACTGTTCCACCAGATTGATTTATAAAGTTTCTGCTTAGTGTCCATGAAGAAGTATTACCACTCGCTACTGGATTTCCAAAACTTACAGCTTGGTAAGTTAATTGTCCTGATGCTGTTCCATTTGGTATTAAAGCTATCATTTGATACATCATACTTTTCTGGCTTACCTTTGAGGTATTACCTGAGCCTACAACTATACCATAAGTATCAATGCCTGAACCAGCATTAATATTTATAACACCCGGAGATCCCATATAAGGCGTTATACCAGTTCCTGTTGTATCAATCAAACTTAATACTCCTTGACTCCATAAATCAAATTCAAATACTGCATACCAATAAGTTAATGATTTGCTAGGTTCTTCCCATTCTTTAACAATTTTACCATTGCTATCATATATGGTAAACTTAATTTTTGCTTTTATTTGTATTTTAGATATATCTGTATCATTTTGAGTTTGATATCTAGCATCAATAGGAATCTCATTATATCTAATATCGCGTGTAATATTACCTATTAACGACATTTTTAACCACACCATATATATTATATGAAAAAAAATAGTTAAAAGCTTTACCTTTATCTGTTATGCATTTACACTAAAAGTATAATATATAATTATACTTTGACCATTAGCTAAGCTTATTGGTGAGCTTAATACATCATACCAAACTAATACAGTATAAACAAGTGTAATATTTGCAGTTGAATTTCCAAGATAAAGATTAAGAAATATACCTATTTCAGTAATGTTTACTGTCCCACCTGATTGATTAGCATAAGCCTGAGATATTATAAAATATGCTTGATTACCATTTATAGTTATACTTGTAGGTTCATTTATCGAGCTATATATTAATTGTCCTGTTCCAGAGCCATTAGATATAGGTGCATTTAGATTATAAGCATTGTATGAATTACTTTGTGAACCACTACCTACTAATATACCATTAATATTGACACCAATATTAAAATCATCATTTGGATATATTATTCCACTACCATTTCCAGTTATACTTGGTTTATAGCTATTTGTATGGTTTATATTATTTGTAAATGTCCATGATTTACCTGTTTCATTATACCATGTTAATGGTAGCATTAAACCTATAAAGTTAGCTGTTGGACTATGACTTTTTTGTTTGTATCTTTTTATAACTTTACCATCTTTATCTCTAACAATAATTGTTAAAGTTGCATTAAAAGATTTTTGATAATCAAAATCTTCTTTATCATCTTTAGGTATATCTAAATTAGATATATCATAATCCACTTTACTACCTACCATCATTTTTTATCACCCTGAAAAAGTAATAACTATTAGAAATGATGCAGAGCCACCATTAGGTATTGATATAGGAGAACTAAATGTATCATAAGATAAGAGGAAATTATAAGGTTGTACTGTAAAATTATTACTATTATTAATATACATTAAATATATAGTTCCCATAAGTCCTATTTCACTTACTGTTATTGTATTACCACTATTATTTGATACTATTAATATTTGAGATATATTAGTATTTCCATATGAAACTTCTTGAGCATAGTTATATAATTGTCCTGTTCCTGAGCCATTGCCTATAGGTGCATTTAAACTGTTTAAGGTTGGTAAAAATGATTGCGTTCCGCTACCCAATTGTATTGATGTATCAAAAGTTATAATTGATGTGCCACCATTTACAGATTGTTTGCTAGGTAAACCTAAAACATTAGTTAAAATACCGGTTGCTGTATTACTTGTTGTAATAGAATATGTTCCTAATATTGCTATACTCATTAAAGCTAAGTAATATTCTGTTAGACTTCTCATTTTTTGTTCTCTCTTATCTATGATTTTACCATTAGCATCTTTAACAACTGCTATTATTTTTTCTGATATTATTTGTTTATTATCTTCTTCTTCTTTATCTTCTTTAAATGGTTCTAATATATAATCTAAATCTTCTTTTGGTATTTGTTCCGATACTAACAATTCTTTACACCTATATTAAATATGATAAAAAAGAGTTAAAAATATTATCATTCATTATGTTGATTGCACTCCACTAGCTGACTCATTTACACTATTAGTTGTTACTGTTGAATTTGATATACTACTACTCGCTGACTCATTTACACTATTAGTTGTTACTGTTGAATTTGATATACTACTACTCGCTGACTCATTTACACTATTAGTTGTTACTGTTGAATTTGATATACTACTACTCGCTGACTCATTAAATACATGAGTTGATGGTATATATAAGCTTAACTGTGGTTGTAAGTTAAAGCTTATAGATGTTGGTGTTAATATTTTATAGCTAAGGCTTAATGATGGTGATAAGTTAAACTCACTTTCACCTACATTACTAGCGTGAGTTAAGCTTAATGTTGGTTCTAAACTACCACTATATGTTGCTTGTTGTATTATGCTATAAGATAAGCTTAATGTTGGGCTTAAAGTATTACTATAACTTGCTTGTTGTATTATGCTATAAGATAAGCTTAAAGTTGGTTCTAAAGTATTGTTATAGCTTGCTTGTCCTAATACTGTATAGCTAAAGCTTAATTCTGGCTGTAAGCTAAAGCTTGGTGTTGATGGTGATAATATCACATAATAATACGTTAAGAATGGCTGTAAGTAATACTCATATGGTATAGTGAATGTCTCAAACCCTGTTGTTCCAGTTATTAATGATGGTTCCTGTAATTCCTGAGCTGGTAATGTTATACTCATGGCTCTAGGCGTTAAAACAAATGATGTATTCTTTTGTGTGCATCCCGGTAATATAGCATTTAAAATCCCAGATACCATTAACCCTATAAATGGTGTTGTTATTATCCTAGTCAATAACCCTTTAATATTCATTTCACCACTTACAAATTTGTCTATACTTTTACTGTATCCCATTATTGTAGTATCTGCGAAAACCATTGTTGAAACTTTTCCTCTTATATTACAAGCCATATTATATAGCCAATTATCTATATCTTGAGATATTCCATTAAACCAATCTGAAATAGTTGTGCTTATGCTATTAACCCATGAAATAAGTGTATTATATAAGGCTTTAAATATATTAAATATATATTTTGCTAAGGTTATTAATGCTGACCATATCCAAGTGCCAAAATTAACAAGGCTTTGATAAACATATGAAAAGCCTTGATATATCCATCTACCAAAAACATCTAATCCATGTTTAATATATTCAAAAGCTGAAACAAAAGCACTTGAAATAACTTTACCTAAGTCATATAGACTTTTCCAAATCCATTGACCAAAACCATATAATGCTGAAACAATAGCTTGGGGTATCGAGGTTATATCTTTAAATAAATTAGAGGCACTAGAGCTTATACTCTGGGAAAAGCTAGTTAAAGAACTAGAAATTTGAGAACTAAAACTCTCTATATTTGTAAAAACACTACCTAATGCTGAACTTATAGAATCAAAAATATTAAATATTGATGACATAGCTCTAGTGCCCCCTTATCTTAATTACATTAGTTTTAATTTTAACACAATAGCATTATCTCTTATTTCTATTGAAATCATGCTTTGATATCTTGGGTCAACTCTAGAAAATAGCAAATCTCTTAATTCTTGTGCCGTTATCTTTATTTCTACTGTGTCATTTTTCAACTCAGGCTTATTACTTAACTGAACTGGAAAAGCACTTAACAAATTTCCCAATAAACCACTCATTTTTACCACCTCTAGCTAAACAATATTAATAAGTTAATTCCCAACATTAAAGCCTTATCTGGGTTTTCTGAAAAATATGCAAAAAGTCTATTGCCTAATGCTAAGAACCATTGATATAATTCATTTCCTATTGTTGCCAATGCTGAAACTATTGTAGCTAAAAAGCTCCTTGCTTCTTGAATTGTATTATTCTCAAAACCATTATCTCCAGTCCCAGCTACTTCAACCATTTTTAACCCCTATTATTAATATATTGTGTCTAAGAGTAAAATATTTAATCTCTAGTATTTCCTTAACTTATTGGTGAAAAAAATGTTAGATATCTCAAATATGACTGGTATTGTTGCACAAGTATCAAGCCTAGGAATGTCTGATTTTATTGCATTTGTTGTTGTATTATTCAGTATAGTTGTTGGTGGACATCTATTGTTTGATTTTATGCACGCTAAACATATTGAAACAATGGCAAGAGAATCTAATGAAGTTACTACTATGGCTGTCCAAAATATTCAGCAAATGGTTTCTATGGCAATTACATCTACACAAGCTATGGATATAACAGATTCTGTATTAAAAGCTAAAAATTCTGAACCTGAAAAGAAACAATAAATAAAAAAAATTTAAATTAAATTTTAATTAAATTTTTATTTTATTGTTTAGAATATTTTCCTAAAGAATCCTACTATTCTATCAACTATTGGTGTCCTTCTTAAGAATGCAAATACTAATCCACCTGCTAAAGCATATACAACTATCCAACCAAGTAGACTTGCATTTGCTATTAGAGCTTGAGCTATCTGGTCTAAAACTGTAGCAACAGCAGTAATAAAGTCACTTATCATATTCTCAAACGAATTTAATGGGGAACTTGCTGGTGAACTCATACATTACCACCTTTTCACAATAATAATAATATTTATTAAGACTTAAAAATATAGTATAAAGTGGTGAGTTTACAAAATGCCAGATATATCAAATAATCCGGATGTCGTAAGATTTATAAGAGAACTAAATAGACTAGGTGCTAAGGCTGAATTTTTTAGAGAAAATAACGTATATGGTTATATAGTAGTGTTGTTAAAACCTGCACTAGAACAGATAGTCAATAAGTTTAATAAAAACTGGAAGACAGATATTGCTAAAGTTGAATTCGATAAAGCCGATAATACTGTTATTTATACTCTAAATTTTTATGATAGCTATAAAATACCAGATAACAAAATAAAAGAAATTGAGAATTTCTTTTTAAATCATGGAATATTAGCTGTTGTATCTCAAATAGATTTAGATAAGCTACATATTGTATTACATATAAATACATATGCTAAGTTTATAGAAAGGAAATTCATTAAAAGATTAAATAACTCAAGTGCATTTTTCCAATACATTGGAGAAAACCAAATGCTTGTTATACATATTTGGACTGGACAGACTCCAGAAAAAGTTAAAGAGTTAAGAGAACAAAATAAAAAGGTGAGATAATAAATGTCTGATATTAATAATCCATGTAATCCTGATACTTTACCAGAAGAGTTAATATTACCAGATAGTGAATTATCAAGATTAATATGTATAGTTATAGCTAATGTTGAGTTAAAAAGAAAAATAATTGGAAGATATAGAGAATTATTGGAAAAAATGGGAGTAAACAAAATAAGACGCACCGGAAATTCTGACTCACCAGAAGCATTTGTAAAAACATTAATACAACAACAATTAGAACAAAGCATAAACAAAAACATTAAACCTAATACTGTTGAAAGTCAAGAACAAATATTTACAAGTGAAGAAATAGAAGATATAAGAAAAACATTAGATAAAATAAAGAATGCTAATAGTAAACCACAACAAAAAGAAAATAATAATACTAATCAATAATTATATTTTTTTTTATGAGTAATAATAGAAGTAATCTTCTCCTTCTTCTTCTTCTTCTCCTACTTTTCCGACTTCATTAATTATTTTTTCTAATACTTCTCTATCACATTTTAATGCTTCATATTTTGCTAAAACTTGGTCTTTAGTTTCTGTTGGGTGTGATTTGCCTCTACCTAAAACCTTTTTAATGTATTCATTTGTAAAAGCTTTATATTTGGCATAGTCTAAAGGTGGAACGTTATTAGACTTAAGGATTGGAACAACTACTCTAGTCCATGATTTGTTAAACATTGCATAAGCAGATTCATAATGTGCTAATTGTTTCTTAGTTGCCTCTTCCTGTAAAGCCTGTTTTAACTCTTCAGGTATATTACCGCCAGTCCTATATAATAACTGTTTCATATAATACGCTTGAGTATCCACATCAAGTCCTCTTGACTTAGCTTTACCCAAATCCACTCACCAGTATTATTATTAGTAATTTAAGACTTATAAATATTTCTATTCTTATAAATAGTTATAAAGAATAAGAAAAAGTTAAGAAAATAAAAACTAAAGAAAAAAGTATTACTTACCAGAATAATTGAAATAATCTAAGGGATTCCCAATGGTCTTATGTCTCCACAACTCTAAATTTATCCTATTTCTGTCATCGCCTAATAAAAACTTTAGCAATAAGGCTTTTTCAAATGAAATACACGAATCAATAACTACTACAAGGTGAGTATATCCATGTTTTGATTCACTATATTTTTTATACTCAATGGTATAACCATATTCATTTAGCACATAATTTAACAATTTTTCATAGGCAATTTTAAAAAATGATTCAAAATCATTAAAAGGTATATCTAAATCGATAAAAAGGGTATCTGTTTTTTCAATCCCGCACCTATTAAATACTAGGCTTTTCATACACATAACTCCCTCTTTAATTTCTGTCCGAATAAATGTCCATAAAAACATTGACTAGGTATATTCATTGTTTTAATAAAGAAATTAGTCCCGCACCTATAACCTAATTGGTCTAACAAAAAATAACCTATATTCTGGTCTATGTATTTATCTATACAATCACTACAATTATTAATTTTATCTATAATGCTATAAAGTAAATCCTTAGCAGTTTCATATTTTTGTATTTCATAAATTTCATTACAATGACACTCTAAATAAAAATCATGGTTTTTTCGGCTTTCTCTTTTACCAATATAGCTTACTGATACATAAGTATCACTAGAAAAAGCGTTTATCCCAATTCTCTCGTTATTCTCAACAGTATAGCAAAATGGCTTACCCTTTAAATCTCTTATGGTTATTTTTCGTTCAATAATAAAGTAATCTAAGGATAAGCTATATTTTGTTGGTTTAAAAGTTTTACCATTATACTTTAACGCAACATATTTATCATTAATTAAATCCCATTTTACACACCCTTTTACTAACCCATTGGCACAGGGTTTAAATCTAGGTATATGAATACTTTTTCTGCTTATCCTTTTGCCATTTTTATAATAAAAAAAAGCGTAGGCTTTTCTTAGTCCACTACATAAAGCAGTGGTTTCTAAATCCGCAGACTTAAAAACAAATTCTAAACCACTATAAAATAAAGGTATTTCATTACAGCCTAAGCTGTCAATATCATTAACCGTTAAATCTTCATTTTGTAGACTCATTATTAACACCTTTATCTTTAGGTTTTCTTATAAACCTTATTTCGGTATTTCTTACAAAATACTCGAAATCACCATCGCTTACTAAAAAACCTCCCTGTCCTATCTCCTTTATTTCACCTCTTATGTTTAAAATCCCTTTAAACCCCCTTAAGGAAAACTCTACTTTATCACCAACGCATAAACGCATTGCATCGCCAAATTTAATACAGTTATCATAATTACTGCTCATTTTATACACCCCTTACTATATGAAACTAGAAAAAAAATAAAGGAATTAGAAAATTAATTAAGACTTATCCTTTTTCTTCTCATTCTCAACGTAAATCTTAAGACTTTGAAATAATATTTTATCAAATTCTGGGTTATTAAGTAATGCTTTTATAATCATTGAATCTGTTAATCTTAGCCAAATCTTGAAATTGATTTTTATGTTATTCCACTTTAAATATTCTGCCGGAGTTAAGTCTGCGCATATTCTTATTTCTTTTCCATTTTGCAGTAAATCATTTTCATTTATTTCACTCATTAGTAAACACCTTTAAAGTAATAACTCTGGGAAATTATTACTGTTCAATACCCACTCTACAATTTGCCCCTTTTTGGGGTATCCGTATCTTTTGATATATTTTGCCAAATTACTGTTTTTCCCTATCTTTATAGTCAATATCTTAGAGAATTGTGCATTGGTCTCTTGAGTTTTAAACGTAAGATTAAGACATTCAGTATTCAGCCAGTCCTTCGTTTTCTCGGGGTCATTACTATATTTAAGAATCTTCTCTATGGACTCCTTTCTAAAGAAATCTCCCACTTTACCTTTTTCTATCTTTATTAACTCGGCTTTACCCCTTTCTGTTGGTACATAACTATCTAATTCTTGGGGTAATTGCAATTCATAAACTGAATAAAACTTATCCGATATATCCTTTTTATCCTCTTGGGGAGTATCCCCCAACTCTTTTCTTTTACTCATAACACACACCTTTTTCTAGGCAATTATAACAGTAGTAAACTCTGAACTTATATATTTATATTCGATAAGCGTATATACAAGTATAACAAGTATATACAAGTATATACGTGTATATACGTAAAAATAGCTAGTATATACAAGTATATACACCAGAAAAAAGAAAAAGAGATAAAAAAATAAATAGGATTATGTATAAATCTTTATTCTTTTGGTCTCAAAAGGAATTTTCTTATTTTGTTTCAAATACTGATAAAGTGCTAATCTGATAATTTCACTTTTAGTTTTACCGCTTACCTTAGCATATTGCTCTAATAAATCGTTTAATTCCTTATCTACTTTAAGGCTTATTACTATCATAAAAAACACCATTAAAAAAAATTAATGAGATACTCTTTTGTTTAACATTTCGTAAACAAGTCTTCTCAAATTGTTATACTCACCATAAAAATACATGTCATCGACTGGCTCTATTCTGTTCAATATTCTGTTTATAATTTCAGCACTTAAATTTAGTATCTTAAACACTTGTTCTTTAAGTTTATTTTCATATTCTACAAAATCAACTCCAGTATTATGTAATAGCTGTCTCCCAACATATATCAAAACCGTTATTTCACCAAATATTTGATTTGTTTCAACAAGTTTACTGTAGTCAGTCCCTATACTGTATCTATCGATATATGCGTTAAAGCTATTTATCATTTCGTTATATTCGTTCTCCATCTTTTCCAAATCACTTTTTACCTTTTTGCACCATGAATTATATATATCCACATTATCCTCATTTTCTGTCATTTCTCACACCACACCTTTATAGGCAATTATAAAAATAGGATATTCTAAACTTATATATTTGTGTTATATTAGAGTATATACAGATATATACTGTATATATTGTAAATAATCCATCTTAAAATATCGTTGATAATCTACCTCAAATGATTTTACTAAATTATAAAATTGCCGAAAAGATAAGAAAAGCAAAAGGAAAAAAAATTAAATTAAAAATAAAACTCGTGAAAAGGATAAGCCCATTTAAAAATCTTTGATAGGATAAATTTACCATCCAAATTTAAGAATTCTTTATACTCATTTATTTCAAAAAAATACATTGGTACATATTTGTCATAAATCTTTTTATGATAAAAATAGCCTTTTATATGAAATTCATTGTTTATTGGCTTTATTGAAAAATGAATGTGATAACCCAATAATTGTATTATTATCCTATTTCCTAATTTCTTTTTAGAAATATCTATTCTCTTTCTAACGCAGAATAAAGCAGAAATATTACCGGGACAAATTTCTACTTCTTCATCGATAAATTGACTCATTTTTTACTCACCTTATCACCAACTAATTTTTATCGATTTGATAAATACATAATCGGTATTATCTTCATGAATTATCTTTATTAAAACTTTTGCACCATTATACAGATAAAACTTATAATAAACTGCATAAATATTTGTTAAGCGATACTTTTTATCCATAATTTCATAAGCAATAGAAATACTCTTTAAATATAGTTCTAAGTTGTTAAACTCTTTTATCAAAACGTGAGAATTTATACCAAATTCTCTATTTTTATTTTCTAAAATACCATTCACAATTTTACCCAACAACTCAAAATTTTGATTATCCAACATTTATTTTCACCTCATAAAAATAAAAAAGAAAAAAAATAAAAAATCATATATCTGAATACCTTGATACTATTTCATTTAATTTATCAACGCTTTCTTTATATATTTTCAATACGTCACCAAATTTACTCATTTCAACATTTTTAACCAGCAAAACATAAATTTCGCTGGCATTATCAATAACGGTAAACATTGCCTTCGCAACTTCTTTTGAAACTTTTTCATCGTTGGACTTTTTCAATATGTATTTTCCAAATTCAAATAGTATCTGT
>Ga0080003_1001390_pt1 | contig 12890 bp, 10 predicted proteins | sample JossMetagenome_FD_69206 | JGI IMG/M metagenome (GOLD analysis project Ga0080003, IMG submission 69206) | Hot spring microbial communities from Joseph's Coat, Yellowstone National Park, USA - JC2_E (SPADES assembly) (version 2) | ecosystem: Environmental > Aquatic > Thermal springs > Hot (42-90C)... | reverse complement strand
CAGGAGATAGCAATGAAGGTCCATTATTATAATATTCTCAGACAGATGACGGAGGCCTATTAATTATGCAACACACTTATTCTATCTAGAAACTTATACTATCGAAAGTATAAGCTACACGACTTTCAATCCTATTAAGGTTCTATTCTATCTTTATGCTGAAAAAGATATCGATCCGTCAATTTTAGCTTTCAATCCTATTAAGGTTCTATTCTATCATAAAGGGTCGAGGAGACCCAGGACAAGGAGAATACTTTCAATCCTATTAAGGTTCTATTCTATCCCATGGTAAAACCGACGATTAATCCCAGGGTAGTCTTTCAATCCTATTAAGGTTCTATTCTATCTACAGTCACACAGCACAACATCACACAGGAAGGGCAGCTTTCAATCCTATTAAGGTTCTATTCTATCCCTTTTCACTTACTGAGATCTTACTTGCGAAATATCCTTTCAATCCTATTAAGGTTCTATTCTATCTTTTAATCGCCTCTTTTTTCCAGTAGAAAATCCATCTTTCAATCCTATTAAGGTTCTATTCTATCCTGGAATTTTAGTTTTGAAAGGATAATTATATGTCTTTCAATCCTATTAAGGTTCTATTCTATCTTTGCTTAAAAAAGGTGATAAATATACATTGAAAACTTTCAATCCTATTAAGGTTCTATTCTATCATGAAATAAAAATATTAAAATTAAGTTTACTCCTTCTTTCAATCCTATTAAGGTTCTATTCTATCTAAAGCCCCTCTAAGTATCCGATCTGATCACTATACTTTCAATCCTATTAAGGTTCTATTCTATCTTTTCTATTTCGGCGATCCTACCCCAGACTCTATCTTTCAATCCTATTAAGGTTCTATTCTATCTAAACCCCTCCGAGGGCATATTTTCGGGACCCCCACTTTCAATCCTATTAAGGTTCTATTCTATCTCTTGCATCAGGTACTTGGTACGTCAATATAACCACGACTTTCAATCCTATTAAGGTTCTATTCTATCTTGGTATTCCCGTGAGCGAGCTTACGGAGGGAAAGATACTTTCAATCCTATTAAGGTTCTATTCTATCGGAAGTCCCCTATAATTTCCGTGCCGGCAGATTTCCTTTCAATCCTATTAAGGTTCTATTCTATCGTGCCTGTGGATTGTATATTCACGTAGAAGTCATAGCTTTCAATCCTATTAAGGTTCTATTCTATCCCTTCCTTCCTTGAAATATCCAAAGAAGGCATCTACTTTCAATCCTATTAAGGTTCTATTCTATCTATTTAGCGAATGGCCAACCCGCTAATCTGAGCATCTTTCAATCCTATTAAGGTTCTATTCTATCTTTACCGGGGGCTGATAAATTTGTTTAGGCACGGTCTTTCAATCCTATTAAGGTTCTATTCTATCCAGATCTCCAGAATATGGTCTGTAATTTCTCAGTACACTTTCAATCCTATTAAGGTTCTATTCTATCACAAAGTAGTGCCTACAACCATCCCAGTGCCTCTTCTTTCAATCCTATTAAGGTTCTATTCTATCGAGGTCTTGCCGCCTTCAGTTCCTCAGTACGAATATCTTTCAATCCTATTAAGGTTCTATTCTATCGCATATTGGAACGCTTACCAGAACAATCTAATGAAAACTTTCAATCCTATTAAGGTTCTATTCTATCTTGTTTTAGTTTTTCTAAATACTGACGGTAAGAGTCTTTCAATCCTATTAAGGTTCTATTCTATCATTCAGCTGACGCCAGTCTTCAATGAATTTCTTTGAACTTTCAATCCTATTAAGGTTCTATTCTATCTTATGATGAAGATTTAGATTCGTCAGTCTTAAAACCTTTCAATCCTATTAAGGTTCTATTCTATCCCTTTTTGGCTTCCCGTGGTCACTTTCGCAATTGCTCTTTCAATCCTATTAAGGTTCTATTCTATCCCTTGGCATAATGAAGTATTTGTAATACTTAATCATAGCTCACTATTAATATATAATTCTAGAGAAACGGTTAGTAATTACCTATTTAAGACATACGTAAAATATCGAATGTGTTCAATAAATTATCGAATATTTGTATTGCACATTCAATCAGAGTAACCGTTTAGCTCATTAAGATGATTCCATTTACTAGTATACCTGCCTCAAAAAGTAGTTAAATTACCTTAACGGCTTGAGCCAACCGGACGGATGTTATAACAATGGTGCATCCTTAAAGTAGCTGGTTATATTTTAGGCCAAAACTGACTCTGGCTTTGTAGGCAATCACCTTAGGGCACAGATAGTTATTACATTTCCGGAATGAGGTCCGGCATCAATTATAAATCAAATTGTAAACGGAGATATCGTTGCCTCTTTTTTTATTCTAGATCGAAGTTATTACCTGTGCACATCCGTTGTAGTCTCAAATTATAACAGAATCCAGATCTTTTTTCCTTCCCAAAGTCCTCCTTTTGGTTAACTTTTCGTGTCTCACAATAAAGATATCTATGGTGTCATAGTCCTTGTCAATAACTTTATTTAATCTTAACGTCAGAATTCTGAACTTAGCAGAAGAAATTTCTCCAATAAATACTGAATTTTGTATCCAAAATAGGAAGGGTAAAAGAACCTTCCTAACCTTATTCACTCTTGTTTCATCCACGTCGTAAACTAAAACAACGTACATCCCAGTCACCACCTCCTGGGAGAAAATGGCTTATATTCTGTATTTTCTACAATGTATTTCTCAATTTTATACAGTTCCAATCTTATAATCCTCTTATAGGTCACCTTTCTTTTAAGTTTGTTGACATAATATGTCTCCATTAGCTTGCTATCGAATTCTGCCAAAAATTTCCTTCGTCCAGAATCATTTAGGAAAGTGCCATCTGAATTTACAAAATCAGTTTCCTTGATGATCTTCCTTTTTATCAATGATATTGAGACCGTATGAGAATACAATGGCTTGAATATCTCCGATACATCTAGGGCCAGACTAGATCTTTGGCTGCCTGGCTCATGGAGAAAGCTAACAGTCGGATTTAAATGGGTGCCGTAAATTTCGGAAGCAACAAAGGAGTAAACAAGGGAGTTACCAAAACTAATCAGGGCGTTTCCCATATTCGATGGCGGTCTTCTCCCCCTTATTTTTATTCTAAAATTCTCGGGTAATACGGAATCAATTTGCTCAAAATACTCATCATTGATTTTACCCTCCACTCCCATAAGTTCCTGAACCGATGATGAAGAATTTATCTTGTCTATTGGAATTTCTATTCCTTTTGCACCGAATCTCTTCAGAGTTTTGTTCATATTTATGGCAGCTCCCTCAACGAATTTCTTGGCCAGTTGAATTCTTCTGCGGTTGTCTAAATAGCATGCAACCTGTTTTACGAGAACGAATCCACTCTCAAGATAATTTTCAGGGATTATGGAAGTGATGTAGTTCCCGTTAAAAGAGTAAATGAAAACTGGTATGCCCCTCTTTCCTAGAATGTTTAGGGCAGGGGAAGTTAGGGTTGTGTTTCCGAATATGAAAATGGAATCGATCCCCTCTATTGGCAGGTTGATCTCTCCCTCATCCTTCTTTATAAGGAGAGAATCACTATCCTTGGAAATTATGCTACCGCTTAAAATGTAATAAGGTCTCATACTTCCCCCCAGCAAAGCTCAACCAAGCTGCACCCTCTAAAACAATATCCGTTTTTAACCGGTGGTGGAGGTGCGGTCATATTGGAATGTGCTATGATTTTTCCATACGTTTCAATTAACATATTTCGAAGAGACTCGGTCAATTCTACCGTTTCTGTTTTCCTTGACGATAGATGGATAATCCCAATTGCCCTTCTTCCAGTATGTTGCTGATATGCATTTATGTAGTGGGAAACTTGCATTATATCTGGCAATATCACTCTTCTGCCTCTCTTAAATTCATGTATGATGCTGAGTCCGTCTCTTATCTCAACACTGTCAAGCCGGTTCCTTCCAATTTTTATTTGGACGTATCCTCTTTTCTTTCTAAAGTCTTCCAGATGTTTTCCTTCGTAGATAAATTCAGAACCGTCAGTAATCACGTCCCCATGCAGGGAAAACCAGAGGCGCCTGTTGCATATAAATGAATAACTCACATCAGTTCCTCTAAACTCTTCAGGATTCATGAAAAGGGTCATCCACTTTTATTAAAATCCTGTCGGGCCAGGCGGTTGAGACGAGGAACCACTTGATAAGTTCGAATATACCCTTCCCATTTGGACAAGATCTAAATTTATCTTCGTAGGACTGCAACCCCTCCAGTATCAATCTTCTCTCATTCCACTCGACATTTTTGAAAATATCACGGCGTTCAGAAAAAGGGATATTTTTAAGAATAACAGGAAATTCTTTGAATTCTTCATTCCTGTCCTCCCCTACTATATTCGCATTTCCCACTTTCCCCAAAATATCCTTATTCTTATGAATCCATATTTCGCTATAGGAAGTGACAAAATCAGAAATACCAGCTTCTTTTAGGCTCTCATCTACGACCTGCATCAACTCCTCACTTTTAATAAAATTCTGGAATGTGTAATTATAGGATTTCCACCAGCTCTTTATGGAGTCAATTTTGGAGTTTGTAAATCCTCGGCAATCCTTAGGATTCATTTTGTTTATGAAGTTCTCTATGATCTCGAAGTATTCGATGCCCTTTAGTATCTCAGAGGCTCCACTTAAATTTCCGACTATTTGCTTGAATTTCTTCCTGTGATCATAATCAAATCTGGAACTAGAAATCAGGCTTCCAATGTAGTGGCCCAATCCAATTAAAGGTATCTCAGACTCATCTTCACGCTTCAGCAATTTGGAAATCTCTTCAACAACCTGATTGAAATCATTAAATTCTTCCAGAGACTGTGGAATTGAGACATTACCTATTGGGATAATTACACGTGTGGTGGAATCTATACCTCTTCCTACCCTGCCGATTCTTTGAATAAAATTATAATAGTATATACCGGGCTCAATGATGAAATTAACATAATCCTTAGGAGGATTTATTCCCTGCTCAATGATATTCGAGGTGATCATAATTCTATACTTGCCCTCGGTGAATTCTTTAATGGATGTGCGACTTCTTTCGTGGTAGCCACTTAAAAGCTTAATATCAGAACTGGCGATTTTACCATCTTCGCGTAATCTCTTGTAGAATGAATTTATGGTCTTAATCTTATTCAAAATTATTATCCATTTATTCTCCCTTAAATTCTCAACTATAGACTCAGGGAGAGATAGTGGATCCACATCAAATAGTTCCACTAGCACTGGTCCTCTTAACAAGCTGACGGAGTCATTTTTTGAGGAAGTTTTTGCTCTTACATATTCAACGGAATTCTCTCCAAATACCCTATTTAGTGTTGGTAGGAGGTCTTTAGGTATGGTAGCACTGGAGTAACCGAATTTTACATTTTCGTTTAGCAAGGCGTTGATTGCCAAAATCCTATTCCTCTGATCCTTGGTATAAATATGAATCTCATCGAAGATTAGGTTTATCAGGCCCTTCACAATGAGCTCTGACAGATGGGAGCCTTTTTTATGAATTTTATTCCAATAGTGATTATAGAGAATGAGGAACAATATCGAGGGATTTGTAATAATCAATTTTAGGGAACTATTAGACAATATAAAATCTATAGCCTCTAATACGGATTCTTGATTTCCGTTATATTTTAAGCCTTGGTTCTCGATCGTCTGATCTATAACTGCCCTGGAAAGTTTTGCAATATATGTGCTTCCAATCATATCGTTCTGGGCGAATTCTACATACTTTTCCTCAATTAAGAAATTATTGGGTAAAACTAAAAAAGTTATGCCACTTGAGTCTTTCAAGCTCTTGAATGCGTGTGTTTTACCGGCACCAGTAGGGGCGTCCACCACCAGTATTTTCTTCTTCCTCTGATCATCCTTCAGGAATTCGGAGATTCTATCTTGGAAGTCCCTGTTGATGTATTGCTCTTCCGTTCTAATTTCAATTTTTTTATTTTCCATAAATCCTAACCAGTAATTCTTCACTATTTAGCGGTCCAACTATGTAATATGGCAATGAAATATGCTGGCTGAAAGGAAAATTCATGGAATTTAAACTGTTGAATTCCACTAGCTTCCCGAGAATATTCTTCACAGTATAGAGATTTACGAAGGCATTCATATGTGAGTAGGGGACTTCCTCCATTTTCAATGCTCCTACCTTACCGGTTCCAACCCTAAGCACAGAAGGAATGTCAAGGTTGCCATTATCGACGATGTAAAAAAAGAAAACATTGCCGGGCTTTATAAATTGCTGCATATAGAAGTTTTTATACATGATGCTTCCAGTATTTATTTTGCGGTGAGTATTTGACCCATCCACATCTATGCCCTGCATTGTGTTTCTGATCATTGGTTTCATCAATATGGGAAGATCTGAGAAATCGTTTCTATCAAATCCCTCAGGAATCGCAACTGTAGGCCAAAAATCATACTCTGTTAGTTCCCTGTAATCAGGTTTGTAGCAGGAAACCTTGAAGAATTCTCCAATTCCGATCTGATGCAAAATGGCATATTTAATAGCGATGTCCCCTATGAAGTTACCCGGTCTTTCTATTCTACCTCCTTGAATCAAGTAATAATTAATCGGAGAGATTACTGTTGCTCTGATCTTCCTAATCCTCATTTGGCTTTTCACCCTTTTGCCTTTTCTTCTTCTCGAATCTATCTTTCCAATCGCTTTTCATCTTATTTACTATAGCCTGAGAATACTCTCTGAGCTTGCTCTCATCGTTCTTAAGCTCCGATACACTATTAAGGTAGGATTTCAACTCATCGCCCGCCAATAGATTATCTCCGTAGACTGACCTCATCTTGTCCACGATCATCTTTTCTGGCTCATATCTTTCAGTTTCCCAGGCCTCTGAGAGAATTGTGTACGATGTGATCGGGCGATCTTTCCTTGAGAAACCTATTGCAACGATATTATTGAAAACATTCTCTCCCAGTATTGCTGTTCTGGCTCCATACCTTCTGGTTCCAAGGATTACCAACACAGCTATATCCAGCAGCTCCTTGGAGACGTTCTCAAGCGTAACGAATCTGATAAACTTAATCCCGGGTTTGATATATTGCGTGTTATATAGGGCATTGCTCGCAACTTCCCCGTTCTTTTCCATCAATATTGTACCCGTTTCGGACAGAGTGTTGTGTGTTATCCTTTCCGTTATAAGTGCTAGACGTTCAAAACTGTAGGACCAGTCATAATAAATTCTGGATGCGACCGAAGAGGCCTCACTTCCAGCCCCGATACTGGAATCACCAAATAAAGCCGTGAGCGGGTTTTGGATTAGCAGATCCTTCTTTTCAATCGCATTCCTTTCATATCCCTCCGGTATCAATCCTTTGAATTTTCTAAACAACGATAGGCTATAAGTTCGCTCTGCGCCTCTCCATTTAGAACCTGGAATTACAACTCTTTCCTGTCCGTAAAAATCCTCGCTAGTTGTTTCTGTTGGATCGTTGTTTCTGATTATCAGAAAACCGGTGGTCTCAGAAATTATTCCTATTTTCACAAAGATGCCCTTGTTTTTTCCAAGGTCAAGCTCGTCCACTTTCTTGGTCAGCAAACCCTTTTCATAAATATTCTCAAAAAAGTCCATGCTTAAACACCCTCCGCTTGATTACTCCTTTCATAAAATTTCTTCATGAGATCGAATTCAAATGCATCTATCAGATATGATTTGAAAGAACCTGCTGGTACTCTGCCATCAAATGAATTTTTAATTAAGTCTATCAAGGTCTCGGAATATTTGTCAATTATAGACATGTCTATATAGAATTTCTTATCTCGTTGCAGTCCCTTATATACCACACTGGATACCACATCCTTAAACTCTTCTAGGTTAGCAGACCCCTGTTTGTACTCAGCTGAGACCTTCTCCAGGGCATATATTGGATCCCGTATAATCCATGTCCTTTCGTTCGTACTTCTTGGAAACCTCGGTGCTAACAAGTTATAGGCGATATCCGCCAAATCCTGTATTTCTTTCATTTTCAACATTACCTCCCTTGGCGCTTGATTTATCGAATAATTGAATAATCTATCCAGTTTCTCAAGGAAATTATATTCTTTCTTCTTAAACAATTCTTGTTCACTCTTATTGTTCACCATTAAGTTTCTCTTGATATGGCTGAATATGCTTAATGGTTCTTTAACAAAGTCATACATAACCTGGTAGGTCGCATTCTTACTGTTACCCTTAATCCCCTTACCTGAAACGAAAAAGAAAAGATCAACGAATTCTAATACTTCTCTGATTTGATTACATCTCAATTTATCCCACTTTAGGTCTCCAACTATAAATTTCTTAGAATCCATCCTGAAGATCTCAATCTGATTCTCCAGAGGGGGGCTATTGGAGTCGGTTATTAAGCATTTCAAATGAGAAACATAGGTGAAATTTAAAGCCAGCTTTAGTACTTCAATTGAGGCTTCGCTGTTCTCTATTTCTCCGGGATCTAGGAAATAGGAATTATCATATCTTATATCTCCGCTTATATCCAGACCAACTACTATTTCTTCAATCAGATTTGCAAAGTCGGAATACGTTCTCTTGGAAATAAAATTTTTAAAGTAATCTTTGCTGATACTACCAGTGGAGCTACGCAGCAAATCACTGATATTCATGTAAGCAATGGCGCCTGGAAATACCAGGTAAATTAGGTTTGTAGAATAGTTCCTTTTGTTACTCCTCAGGGCGACATTTTTTCTCAGGAGCGACTCTATCGCGTAATTATAGTCAATCATAAAATTTTGTGTTTGCGAAGTTATAACTTTATTTGTAAATGAGCTATTGGTCTTAATGCCAAATGTATTCTCTGTCATTCCTTTCATCCACGCTTTGTAACCAGATACTATAGCCATTTCACTTTTATCAGGGACCTCCTCTATATTTAGAACATCTATACCCAATATATAACGAACAAGAAATGTAATCTTTTCATTGAGATCAATCAGGTCCTCATTCCATTTATCTAATATCACCTTGAGGGCACGTTCATATTCATCATCTTTCCAGTCACTCTTTGCCACGAAAAGCAATGCCAAAAAGGGAGATTTAAAAAACTGATCATCACTCTTATATGCGGACCTGAACGGTTCCAGAAGTTTCTTATTCTCATTAAAGAAATTATTCAAATATTCTAATGCTGCTGAATCAGATCGTAATCCTGAATGATTCTTTGTAGATTTGGTAGGGCTATTCAATTCCAGGGTCATTGCCCTTATTACGAATATTTTGAATCTTTCACTTATCACTACATCATCTGGATATGCTTGTTCCTGTAGCTTAATCACTTCTTGCATGTTGAAGGAATTTTCACTTTTATCAAGCGTAATTTCTATACATCTGAGATTTCCCACCGCGTTTTTATATTCAATTAAATTATTTTCATATTTCAAATCAATTTTTCCATTGATGGGGTGAATCACTGACCTAAAAAGTTTGTCTTCTTTTATAAAATCATTGATTGCTTGTCTATCGAATTTTATTATCCCCCTTGCCTCATTTTTGATCTTTCTGTCTGTAAACTCTATTCCCATGTAAGGCTTTACCAATTCTTTATAACCACTAACAACTGCGTCTGAAATCTTACCCATTATATCGCTAAGATTGATTCCATTTCGGTCTTGTGAATAATAGTAGATAGAATTTTCGGTCATCCAAAGATAGGTCTTTCCCTCATTTTCCAATAACGAAATCAGTTCTTTCTTCACAAGATCAGCTAATGCATAAAATATTGAATTTTTCAGACGTATTGACTTTATTTGGTCCCTGTATATTGTGAACTCATCAATTATAATATCCTCATTAAGGTCTGGATTCGGCTCGTTGTAGATACTCGAAAGGATATCAGCCCATCGTACAACTTGTTTTTCAAAACGCAGACTTGGATTCTGGAATCTGCCTAGAGCATTTGAGGTGGTACCGATTTCTGTGGAGATAGCTAAGTCATAGATCATATCTCCGTTGAGATCTAAAGAGGCCAATAATTCTTCTAATCCGACCTCTTTGATCAAGTCTAATAAGATTTTAGGGTTATCCATCTTATAGCTAGAGTTCGTAAGTTTGTTGAAATCGTGAAATAGAAAACCGATTAAACCTCTCTTTAACTTTAGCTTCAGCTCCTCTGTTTTAAAACTGGAAAAGTTACCTTGTTTTTTTCCAATATCTATAACCCTCAAGATCATGGATGCCCCGGATACTATATGGGCCAGATACGGCATATCTTTCTTTTTTTCAAACCGTGGGTTGTTTTCCCATTTGCCCCCTTTTGCACATACTTGAAATTTCTCATTTAACCAGATACGTGACAGAACCTCATTCCGGAACCATTTATATATCTCATCGATTTCTTCAGTGAAAATCATCGAAGATTCGATGTTCAGTTCAAACCACCTCTACCAGACCTAGGCCCAGTCCAGTTTTGCTTCCAAGGCCACGATAATACGCAATTTTTAGGGCAGCAGGATCGCCTTCAATTCTTCCTTCAAATTCAAAGCCTACCGTCTTCGAGATACTCTCTTCCCTGGATGAAATTCTAACTGTTTTTCGTTTGATATTTTTAATGTCTATATTCATATCTGGATTCTCAATATTGAATAGATTTTTCATCTGCCATTCGGTAGTTGCAAGGAGGTTATCCCTTACATCGCTAGGATCTTCGACATATCTTTTCTTTGAATTAAAATCTCTAACTAAGACGGGCGAGAGTGTCCTGAAATTAAAGGCAGAAGGAGTGTCCAACCCTCTCCAATCATATACCGCTTTTACCAGATACTTCGTGTTTACAATTTGAATCACAGGATTCAGGGAAATTCCTAATCTCAAATAGTTTATCAGTCTACTATCTAGGGATCTAAATATTATGAAACCACTGGGTATATCCAGGCCGTTTATTCCAGATTTTTGGCTCTTGGATATAATGTTACTAAAGGTATGAAGGGAAAAGCTTTGTTTATCGTGAATTTTCCTAATATTGTCATTATATAAAGATAGCTTATCGTAAATGTTGATTGCAACGTAATAATTGTAATCAAAAGGGATAATCAAACCATCAACTCTCGTAATCAATATCTTCAGAGAATTCGAGCTCATTATATTTAATAAATAAGAGAGCATGATAAAAACATTATGGGAAATGTTGCAAAAAATGAAGAAATACAAAAATCGAAGTACGACGGCGCAGCTCTTATAACATTTGTAGGATTCAGGGAACATCTATCGGCGGGGTTCATAAAGGAAATAGATGTTCATCCCTATAATGTAAGAAAAATATATCTGTTCACATCATCTCCCGTGGCAGGCAGATTGGATCAAGAAACCGACCTTACGATAAAGAAGAACCTCTCTAAATGCGAAAGGGAATCTAGGACAAGGTTCGGGGAGGATGTGGAAATCCAATCAGTAGAGTTGGACGAAATTTGGGAGATAAGCAAAATATATCCCGTTTTCGATATTATTAAAGAAAGGACTGGAATAGTGAATTTGAGTGCAGGGCCATCAGCGTTTTCGCTCTCGCTTCTCTTGTGGGTCATCAATCGACCAGGTTTTATGCTTTCTCACGTGAAGGAATTAAACAGAACTATTGAAAACACACCGGAAGTATACGAATTCAGGGTTTTCAACATTATACCATACCTAAATCTAATACTGAATCTTGATGATCAAACCAGAAAAATTATTGAAATAATCGGCAATAATAATTTCAGAATTAATGAACTTCTAAAAATTTTAAATGAGGGTCTAAACAGGAAGAACCAAATGCCCTATAGGAGTCTGTACGAAAGATTAAAACGCTTACAAAATCTAGGAATTGTTGAGATTACCAAAAACAGGTATCTAAAAGTGAGAATCTCCGATGATGTAATCACCATCATTGGCAAAAACATGAAGATTAGTTAATCGAAGTCATTCTGGATAAATCAAAACTGCTTAAACAATTGGAATGAGGATCCAAGATCCGGCTATATCAGGGATTAAAAATATCATATCTCGTTTTCAGTGTCTATATATCAATTTCTTTCAAACTTGCATTTTTGAACATTATTACGCACGATACCTCGTTACTTAAGATTTGAAAAATTGCATAGTATTTCCCACTGGTCTTATTCAATAACTAAAGAACATCCCTTCCAGAGTTGGGAAGATTAGTTTTTAAATTACGTCGATGCGGCTAAAATTCTTGAAAATTATTGAGTGATTATGATACACACGTTGCGCTGAATCCCTCAAGACAAGAACAGCAATTGGAATCATGGGAATCCCAATAGTGATTATCCGCTATCCGTGACCACAGTATGACCAGTAATCGAGGGTATCCTTATCAGAGGAATGATCAATTCAGCAACTTGGACGGGCTGGACGATCCTGTAGAGAAGTGTTTTCTCTTTTTCAAATTTCTCTCGGTCTTCTGAAAAATTTGAACGGGTCTCTCTCCCATCTTCGTTTTAACTACACCGGGCGCTATGATATTCATCTTGATCGGGGTCAATTCCGCAGCCAGCGTCTTTGTAAGAGATGACTGCAGCTTTGGCCATCCCATATACATAAAGTCCGGGAGAAGGGATAAAGCCTGCGATTGAAGATATGGTTATGATGTTCAGTCCCTGCTCATCATCTTCTTCCCCACCTCCTGTGTGCAATAGATAACGGATTTCAGAGAAACCGCTAGTTGCTTGTCAATTAACTTATCGTCAGCATTTATGAACCAGCTGAACAACCCTAGATCCGAATCGTTCACCATAATATCTATCCCCCCGTATTTTTCCACCGTTTTTCTAGTTAATTCTCTGCACCCTTCTCTCGTAGCTGCATCTGCCGGAACTGCAATTGACTCGCTGAATTTTTTCTCCTCAAGGGTTT
>Ga0080003_1001387_pt1 | contig 12911 bp, 6 predicted proteins | sample JossMetagenome_FD_69206 | JGI IMG/M metagenome (GOLD analysis project Ga0080003, IMG submission 69206) | Hot spring microbial communities from Joseph's Coat, Yellowstone National Park, USA - JC2_E (SPADES assembly) (version 2) | ecosystem: Environmental > Aquatic > Thermal springs > Hot (42-90C)... | reverse complement strand
CCCGTTTAACTATGAATGTATGATATATTTTAGATAAAGATAATTTATCATTACCCACAATAATGAATGTATTACCAAATAGTAAGTTACGTTCTTCATAAGGTAAACTCAATGAAAATGTCCAATATAATCCTAAAATATTTCTAAGTTTATTATCTGACGACTCATTAGCTATATTCTCATATTCGCATATGCCAGAAGGATAACAAATCAAATCGGAAGTAAACTGTATGACTTGATTTTCCTCCTCTTCAAAAAATTCCTTATATTTCCCCCAGTATTTTAATGTAACAATTCTATCTTGACCAGGTAAATATATCGGAATAAATTGAATAGAATTTTTTAAATATTTCCCATATTTATTCTGAAACACTCTTCTAACAATTATAGAAGTTATAAATTTTCCCGCTTTAAAGAAATAAGCATATTTTCCAGAAGGAATTTTAGTACTATAGTAATTCTTACCTTGAGCTTTAGAGATTATTTTCTCTACTTCCTCATATTGATTAATTAGACCAAAATCTGATAGAAGCTTCTTTACGTGCTCTTCATGTTCTTTCTCCGCCATCTACGTAATACTGCATCTTAACATTAATAAGTATTACCCGTTTCAATTCACACATTTTTCATAAATAATATAATGCTTTATTTTCTAGATCTTTACTATCGATCGAAGTGAAAGTTCTTCTTTTTTCTTTTTATTATTAAAATTTGAATCATATGATGACAAGTTATTTAAGATAAACATATAAAAATAACGTAACTTGAATATATTACACTTATACAATGTTTATCTCACTACAATCTTATTTTTAATCTTTCTCAGTAATTCATTTCCATTAAAAAATTAATTAAATTTATGTGCCTTAAAAGATCAATTTAAAAATTCAATTTTTCTCTATCAAGAATGTGAATTATTAATTAATCACTGTGCATACAAAGTTCTCTATTTACCTATAATGCGGCTAATTTACTTTCAATCTCTTTTCCAATTTCCTCATTTATTTTCTGAATTCCAGGGAGAGGTCTAATATTGTATTTTTCCTTAAGTTCTTCTCTACTTACGCACTTCCAATCCCTGGGATTTTTACTCTGTATTATTGACCTAGGAATTGCAGAAACTTTAAGAATCATGTAGTATGGCCATTCTCCTTCAGGCCAATATTTTTCCTTAAGTTCTCCAGTCTCTCTTATTTCTCCTGCCAATACTATACAGCCTTCAAATTCTCTTTCTTCGTCTCTACTTAAATAGAGTAAAATCTTAGTTCCAGGCTTTTCCGTAGAGTAAAGCCTACTAACACCCCAGATAAAAACGCCTTCCTCAAAATTTCTTATCAACTTACTTTTCCTATTGAGATAATCCTCTAATGAAAAGAGGAAATTATCTATCTTTCCATTAATTATTATATACATATGAGCAATGAAAAGAAGAGAAGTATTTAAATCTTTGAGATATTCTTAACTACTATTGAACTCTATTTCTTCTTTTACTTTGCTTAATATCTCCTTATATGCATCGTTAGTATCTTTATTTGATAAAATTCTTAAGATTTGTATTAATTCGTAGGCTTTATTAGCTGGAATTTTCCTTATAACTGTAGGATCTCTTCTTACTTTAGCTAAAAGGCCTAATAATGTATTATTATTCTCATTAAATTTTATTTTAGTCCCCCTAGTAATCATATATAACATTCTAAAGAATTTTTTACTTCTACCATAATATTTGCCTATTATGTAATATTTGGCCATCCTATCTGAGATGTTACAATTTATTGAGTTACATAGGACATTAATTACTTCATTAAATACGTCGTCTAATCCTTTCATTCCTACTATTTTCTTATAATTTGTAAATTCTCTTAATACTACCTCAAATGCGTTTGCTAAAGCTTCTACGTCCTCTCCTTCAATTTTCTTATCTTTTAGTTTAGCATGAATTTCTGCTATTGTTGTTACAGTTTCTTCTCTATTCTTATCTATATGTATTCTAAATCCTTTATTTTCATACTTTATTGAAATAATCCTATATCCGGAGCGTAATAACGATATTATATCATCTTCCCTTATTATTTTTAACAAGAATATTGACTTTCCTTCCAGTAAATCGTCTAAAGATATTTTTTGTCTACTTTTTTCAACAAAGGATTTGCATTCTGCGTCTAAACAATCAAAGAAATACTCAAAGTAAAGATGAGGAGTTAAGATTCCATCCAATAAATTACTTAAAGTAGATTTAAGAAACTGTACATAAAAATTATAAATTTCCTCTTGTAAATCGTAATTAAGTGAAGGAACGTATATTTCTTTGTTTTGTTTAAGCACTGCATTAATAGACTTAATAAAGTAAGCTGAAGGTAAAATAACCCACTTCCAACTTATTTTAGGCTGTAATGCATAAAACATGCTTTTTATATTATTTCCATTAAGTCTAGCGAACATAGAATTATAAGATAAGTAATCTAAGAGAGCTAAGGATAGTATTGGTCTTATACTATCTTCAGTCTCTCTTATTTTAGAAATTAGTGTAGATATTACGTGAATTTGAATAGGTGAAAAGAATTTAAAGATTCTATTGAAGCCATAAATACCAACTCTAAAGTAAGTTTTTGCAAGGAAAGCATTATCTATGTTCTTTAATAGTTCAAAGTTTGTATCAGAAGGTATTACAGGAGATTCATTTAATTCTTTAGAACTTATCTCGAAATTTACATACTTTTCTATGAGATTGTTCCAATTTTCAAAGTTTACCTTCTTTATAATATTATTACAGTTAGGACATCTTATTACTTTATTATCTTGGACCTCGAATCTATATCCACAATAAGGACATCTAATATTCCATTTTCCTATTATTAATTTGTTAAAGCCGATCTCCTTAACAATATCCTCGGCAAACGCTATGGCATCCTTTCCATTATTTGTTATATTACTCTTTATAATTCTAATTATTCGCGGAGATACTGATTGTCCTCTCCAATAAGGTATAATTGATTTTGCAAGTTTCACTTCTTTCTTTTCTTCCATGAAAGATTAAGTGTTATATTAGAAACTGGGAGTATAACGACAGTAATTATTTAATCAGTATTACCACAATAACGGCCTATTATAATGGACTTGCACACGTATACCCGAGTTTTTTGACGTATTCACACATTACAGAAGTAGCTTCTGTATGTATTGGAATTACTTTCTTAGGTTTAATTGTATTAAGTATTTGCTTAAGCTCATAAGGGTAATAATGTCCAGAAATTCTCAACCTATAAATAATAAATCCTAGTGTCCTATACCAATTATCCTCTACGCTCTCATCTTCTCCTGTCTCTGATTTAGTTTCAGTAGATAATGATATTATTACTGAACCTTTACTGATATCGCTTAGTTCTCTTCCTAAATTTATTAAATTGCCCTTTACTGTAAATATCACATAATCTTGGGGAGATCTTTTTATTTCTTCTTCATCCAAGATTTCAAACTCAATACTATTTCCTTCTTCAAACTGGTAGGCCTTATCTATAATTTGAAACCTTGAATTCCAAAGACTAGACATTTTCACTAGTTTACTTCCTAAAAATACAGGTATTTTATTTCTATTTTTAACTATAAGTAATAAAGTTGCTAAACCTTCTAGATCAATGGGATCTGCTGATATCATGATTAAAGAGTTCTCGTGACTATCAAAGATATTATTGATTTGTTCTAGGAAATAGTGAGGCTGAATTGGAGAAGATGCGGAAGAAAAATTAGTTCCTTCTATTATTAGTACATCGGTGTCTAACCCCTTCTCTTCATACTCCTCTAAAATTGTTTTATCATGAATTCTACTGTGAAGTTGAGGATCTAATATTCGCAAAGGAGAAGATAGCCTTAGATCGCCAGAATACAATATTTTAACATCTCCATTATTATAGTATAATGAGTAAGCAGGATAAGCACTATGTTCTACAGAAAGAGGCGTGACATTTTCATTGTTATCTTTAATATCAAATACATTGACCCCAATAGGCGGAGATATATATGCAGTCCAAGTATTTGATTCCTTATAAGGCTCAATAAATTTCTCAAATATGTCCTTATCTGGAACGAAAAGTGAGGTTCCTACATTTAATAAGTGAAGAACACCTAAATGATCTAAATGTAGGTGAGAAATGAAAATTTTATCATACTCGTTAGACGGAGGTATAATTCCAAGCCTTCTCAATTCTGAAGCACTAGAAGGTTGAATATTAACATTATAGAATTTTTTAAACCTAGAAAACCTTATTCCTTGATCAAAAACTACTTTATTTTCTTTATTCTCGATCACAACAAAATTGCCACCTATTTCGTTAAATCCTTGCTTAATCTCAATTTTAGTATTATTAAACTTAAACTCCATTTTTTACACCTATTAACGCATTATTAACGTAAGTATATACCCAACTAGAATCTTTAGAGTTAAAGATCTCTAAAGGTTTTACAACATTTATATATCTCACTTCACCTGGTTTTTCAATCCTTATCTTATCTCCTAAGGTTATTTTCCAACCTTGCTTTTGTAAAACGCTTACTACATTGTTTCTGACTTCTTCGTTATGACCTTTTACACCGATAATAGCACCAATTAATTCAATGTTTACTTTGAAATCTTCCCTATTATTTGGAATCCAATTATCTTTACCCCTATTTTTCCTATACGAAACAAATTGCTGTTCTAAAGAATATAATTTTTCTTGAACATAATTAATTCCCTTATATTTCCAAGAGTCATCACTCAAATTAACTTCCGCAGCGTATATTATATTTCCAGAGAATAATTGGGGAATAATTGATTTAATAAAGTCTTTTTCTTGGATTATATCTCCTTTTGAATTTAAAATTAACGGAATCTTTATTAAAATATTCCTATCCTTGCTCTCAATTTCTGCCTCTATAAGGTATACGTTATAATCTAGGCTATTAGAAACTACAAACCTTTTATTACCATCTTTTGCATACCTGCTAATTAGCGAATAAAGCAAATAAATATCCTTTCCTATTCTATTCTCATCATAATTTTCAATAAATTGTTTACTCGGTATATTTATTAGATTACCATTAAACGTTCCACCTTCATGTTTTACAAATTCCCCTAAAAACAACTTAATAGATTCTTTTAATTCCCTTCTGTTCTCGAAGCCGGAAATTAATCTGACAACGTTTATTTCATTTAATATAGCACCTTGCATTTTCTCAAATAACGCGAACCTCTTCATGGTATCTTTCAATATTTTTATCCTCTTTAGGAGAGTTTCTACTAAATTATCTAGATTACCTTGTAAAGCTGCTTCCCAAACCTTTATTGGAGTTACTTGCTCTTTTTCATTTTTAGGATCATTATAGGTCATATAGATTGGTATATTTTCTTTATCCTCGCTTAAATCAAAAACCTTGTTAACAGTAGCACCTTGATATATTAAGGCATCAACTACCTTATCATTAGACCCGGTTCCCTTAGTTATTGATAATAATTTATTATAATAGTTCTCCAGTAAAGCTTGTTCAAGGTCTATTTTTAATGAAATGTAATAAATATATACTGGTTTTAATTGTTTTAGTCTCCAAACTCTCCCGTTTCTTTGCTCAAATTTTACTATACTCAGTGGAATTTCATAGTGTATTAATACGTTAGCACTCTGTAAGTTTAATCCCTCTGAAGCAACATCAGTTGCAACCAAGATTTTCCTGCCTTTACCTTCTAACCATCTCTTAATACTATCTATTCCCTCCTTACTTACTGTTTCGCTTGAAGCTATCTTGATTTCATTATCACTCAAATTAAGGCTTTCTTTTAGCTTACTTTCTATATAATTTGCAGTATCCTTATATTCTGTGAAAACTATTATTTTATCCCCTCTGTCTAAATGAATTTTTACTAAGTTTATTAACGACTTTATCCTTGTATCGTTTTCCATTACTCTTTTTGCTGATTCTATTAAACTAGGAATAAAGCCCTTAAACCTTTGTAAAAACGGTTCATTAATTTCCGCTAATTTATTAGCTATATCATCAGGCTCTACCGATTCCTCAGTATCTTCTTCCTCTGCGTATTCTTCAGCCTCATCTATAACTTCTTCCTCATTTACTATAGACCTCCTATTTTCAATTATATGTTCAAAGGTCTTTAATCCTGCCCACGGACTTGATAAAGAACGCCTACCAATATTAAAAGCCAAAAGTTGTAACGCTTTAGGCTGCTTACCTACGGTATTATAATACTCCTTTAGTATGGATAACGATAATTCCCTAATTAAAGTATAGTACTTCTTCTCATCTTCCGTAGGCTCTGCTAAATACTGTATAAAATAAGCTTTAGGAAATATATCTTCCCTTTCATAAACCTTATTAACGTTATCCTTATTTCTCTTCAGTATAATAGCCCTTACCGTGCTTCTCAATATTTGGTCATTTACATCCCTAAGGTAAGGATCGATTAATACAAGCCTCTTTATGTAGTCATTATCATTACCTTTATGCGGAGTTGCAGATAGACCTATAAAGTGAATATTAGGATTCCTACTAACTAATGATGATAATGCTTCATATCTCTGATTTTCCTTATTTCCTATTATACCAATCTTATGTATTTCATCTACAACAATTAAATCCCAAGGTAATGAAAGAAATCTCTCTCTATGATTTTTCCTTTTTAAAGTATCAACGCTTACAACGTAAATTCCATTCTCGTTTAAAGGTAAAGCTGGATTATATTCAAAAACTGAAAGATTCCATTCTTTTGTAAATCTCCTCAATTCGTATATCCATTGGTTAACTAAAACTCTTGGAACAATTAATAATATTCTTTTAACTCCTCTAAGCTTAATTAATTGATCTATTATCATTATACCTTCAATTGTTTTTCCTAATCCTACATCATCTGCAATCAAAAACCTTACAGGATGCCTTGATAAAACTCTATAGAATATCTCTGATTGATGAACGTAAGGTTCGTAGTCTCCGCCAGTTAATAACGGATATCTGAACATTGGATGAATTTCTTTCAATTTATTTAAATAATAGAGCACAAATTCACTCATAAAGGTCACGGAAAGCTTTACTGACTTTATACGTATCTACTATATTATTCCTTTTGGAAAATCTAGTTAAAAATTCAGTATACCAAAATTGCAAACTAAACTCGTCCATGTTGATTAAAACATTACCAAGTTCATTAATTCTCGAAGCAAAAATTTTCCTCATAGACTGCCTTACTCCCCCGTATATTACTAAGATTTTAAATAACCTCTCGTTTTCTGTCCTTAAGGTCTTTTTAGATCTCTTATATTCTATATTAACTTTCTTAAGGATAATATCGTTAATTTCGCTCAAAGTAACTGATGCCTTAAACACCTTTGAACTAGAACTGTCCCTAAGAATGTAATAATAAGAGTTGGAACTTCCTTCCCTTATGAGGAACTCCATTAGCACACCTTCGTCTTTATTTTTATAATTTGCTTGGATAGTAAATCATTTATGTTCTTTAATCCAACATCACTTATTCCCTTAAATTCCTCAATCCTTACCTTTAAAGATCCAGTAACCTTTGCTCCTAAGCCGGCTAAACTTAATTGAGGCGATAGGAAAGTAATAAAGTCATTAATTAGAGAGCCGGTAGGCCTAATTATCAAGTTTATCTTCTTATTAGAATCCTCTATGATTACCTCTCCTTCCAATAATTTTCTTCCTATTATAGAAGAGTTCAATTTACTTAACGTATTCCTTAAATCAACAGTGTTCATTATATCAATTTCAGTAACTATAGAATCCTTAGAAACCTCATTAACATACTTTTCACATTCATTTTGTATAACTCTTATAGGTATATTAAGTACCTTTTCTTTACTATCGTATTTAACAGTTATAACTGCAGTGGAATCTTGATTAATTGTAAGCTTTAGTGTTGATTGAAAATCTGGCACTCCTTCTTTTATGTCAAGTTCCCCTAGATTCGATGAAAGAGAAACTCTAGAATTAAACTTACCTACTCTCTTTACAAATATCTTAACCTCTTTAGTTTCGCCTAGCATTCCCTCAACTGCGTTAGGCTCAGCAGAAATTTCTACGCCACTTTCAATTTTTTCCTCAATTAACTTAATTTCTCCTATTTTAAATTTATCTAACCAACCTTGATCATTCTTAAGGTCACTTAAAGGAATTTTATTACCATCGGGCATCTCTAAAACATAATACCTTTTTATGATGCCGTCCTCGACCTCTTCCATTTTCTCCTGAGATAGCAATTCTTCTATTTCCTTTTCTGCTGCAGTTACTGCCGGATATATTATTGAAGATTCGTTAATCATTACTTCCCCAGAACCTTCATACTTCTTATAATAAACCTTACTCCCATTTAGAATACCTATCTCAAGCTTATCTACACCATTCTTTATAGCATTAAAGAGAGTCGATTCAGTGATAAATGGCAATGACGGATTAGTGTAAAACATTTCCTTTAAATCTTTAACCGAAGTTAACTTATTAGTTATATCAACGTGAATATTTTGCAATAACGTCTTTAGAGTCTCAAAATCAAAATTATCTTCACGCATTATTTTTATCTCTTCAGTTAATGTATCCTCTACCTGTTGCAATAACGTTTTACTGCTACCCTTTAAATCAACTATATTTACTTCGTTATTACCATAGGGATAAGCTATTTTATCAAAATATTGAAATATTTGATTATATATTGCGTTCTCTAGGCCATTAACATAATCGTTAAGTATCTTTTGAGCATATTCCTTACTAATTTGATCTCTGTAATAAGGGGTAACGTCCATGTTAGAACAAGATATATATTTTCTTACATACTCCTCTATTTTATCCTCATTATTTCCAGTTAGTGAGAAGAGTAACGTTATCGTATTAGAATATCTTCTAGGCTTTTCGGATCTGCCAGATGAGGCATAATATATAAATTTTCTAGCTATTTCCCTGGCTTTAGCCATTGCGTCAGTACAACCCTTACAAATAGGCCTTCCAAATATCACAAGGTAATAAGAAGGCTCGTCAACTTCCACTGGTTCATCTAAATTTCTAATAACAGTTCTATAGAGCTTTAATAACGTACCTCCGATAGGCTTTCTTCCTTTCTTTTGTATTGTATCTATAGGAATCTCGGCCAGATTAATTATCATTTCATCCAATTTTTTCTCGACATCAAATGACGACACTTTACTCGCTTCCTTCTCGCAGATCGTCTTAGGATCCAAGAACCACGTAACCCAATATCTGCCTTTATCCGAAATCAAATAAGGAATAATCATATCCACATTCTTAGAGTTGCTTGAAATACTATCCAAAATTTCCTTAATATCTGCAGGATTTTTACCAGAAGAACTTAGATATTCTGGATCAAGTAATGAAGTGACAATTTCCTTATAGTCCGGTAGTGCTGAAATCAATTGCCCTGGATCCAAACCTAATTGACGATAATATGTAGATATGAAAATATAATTGGCCAAAAGGAACACAGTATCTATTCCCTTTGATCTCTGAATAATAGTCTCAGCTACAACGTCATAGCTCTTATAATCCTTTAATAGTAGGAGACGAATTTGTTGATCTTTAATACTAATATCAGACGGTAAAATTAGACTCCTTGTGGGCTTATTTTCCCAAAGGTTTCTTATTACGTATCTAGTAATTTTTATAGCCTCACGAGTACCTTCTAAGTGAGGATTACCTTCTAAAAGCTTCTTAAGTAGATTAACGTAAAGTGGATGGAAAGGATAAGTATTCACTAAGTCACTTGATACATTAACGTCTAGATACTCCTTAAACTTATCAGAATATTTCTGATAATCTTCTATTACCTTCCTCTTAACGTCCTCATTAACTTCCTTAAATATTCTCTTAATTAGCACATTAGCTAAATCTAAGGAAGATTCAATAGGTGCCCTATATGGCTTCCCTGCCCTCATAACTCTTCTAGCCAAAGCTTCAGTAACTTCTTCATATCCTTTTTCTACATAATCTAGGATACTGTCTTTACTACTCTCAGATAATTTAGCAGGAATAGTAACTATAACTACTACTGGCAAATTGACTCCCAAAGAAGATAAGTTTTCAAAGAATGTCAAACATTGTTCATAGAAATTATTTCCACTCTTTAATCCTTTAACTCTGGATAAATAAAATACTATCTCATCAACTAGGATAAGTACTTTTTCTCCTTCAAATAATTTCTCTAGTACATCTTTAGGAGGGGAAATTTGATCCTCATCATATTTCTTAATTATATCGTATTTACCTAGTTTTTTAGCAATATATCCCCATAAAGTCTTTATTTCTATTCCATCTTCTTTCAAAATATCGATAGGAGAAGGAGCAGTCCTACTATCTTTACCGCCAATTCCTATTACTTTAACATTATCAGGGACTTCTAACCCAAAATCCTTGGCTATAGAAGGATTAGTAAAAGTATGATAAAGCAATAGAACAGTATGAGTTTTACCACCGCCAAACAATGAAAACAATCCAAGAGTTAATCCTTTACCTTGGTTTAGTGCATTAGTTATCTCAGTAATTAAACTCTTCATTGAATCCGTAATATAAGTTGATGATAAAAACTCTCTAGGATCTAGATAAATTGTAGGTGCTTTCTTTACTATTACATCACTAAGTTCTGGAGCTATTTGATCATCTAGGCTTTTATTAAATACATCTTCCCTAACCTTGTTTTCGTAGACTAACAAGGTCATTGAGCCCACCTCAATATACCAGTTTTATCTTCCCCGGCTATACGCTTTGATGGTTCTTTTTCCACATCATTATCGTCTAGAACTCTAGAGAAAATCTTAGCAATTGCCAGAGCTTCATCTACAAAACGAGTCCTTTCTCTTAATTTTTCTATCTCTTCATTCAGCTTATCCCTATTTTTAAGAGCTATATATTCTAGGTAATGAAAGACTTGAACCGGATTAGAAAAGTTATAATCTCCTTGAAGGGCCTTCCTAACGTCAGGAAGTTGCTCTAACGCTGAGATAACGTCAAGTTCGCCCTTTGCTGACTGATCTGGCTCTATTAGAGTTATTGAATCTTTATTTACTGCTACAATTCCATTATCCTGTAATTCCTTTATGTTTATGTTACCGGTAACATTTAAGAATGTTAAAGAATTCTTATCCAGTTTTCTTACTCCTTTTTTAGGTGTAGGTAGTAATAGCTTTACTAAAATGTAATAGGAAACATACGGATTAGATATAGTAGTACCAACCCCTTTAGATAAACCCTCTATGATTGATTGCGTAGTAATGGAAAAGATGTAGTTAGTAACTAAGTCACTAACAGCGTTAATTCCTTCTCCCTTTAATCCTACAATTTTCTCATATTTTGTGAATATACTTAAAACCTTACCTAAAATCTCTATATAAGTATCTAAGGAAAGCTTAAGCTTTCCCTTAGTTAACATACTTGATATCCAATCTGATACAGATAAAATAGCCTCTTTTCTGGCTTCTTGAACTAGCTTTTGTCCTTCAGCTTTCTTCCTCCACACTATAGCCATCGACTTATCTAATGAGATTGTAGTTTTCTGTGCAGTCGTTCTTGTCTTATCCTCAGTCGTTATTGCATGAGTTGTAGTTATCCTAAACTTTGAAACATACCAGCCCGCATAAAGTAAAGATATCCATGCATCTGGAGATGTGTGGTTATAGAAAGTAATTAATAAACCATCATCCTTTAAAATTTCAGCGAGTTTATTAAACGCTTGAGCTAATTTGTTTCTGAAATATTCGTAGGAGCCTATATCATCTCCGAACACCTTACTTCTTTCTTCATCAACTCCTATATCTCTTGGTACGAATTCTTCCCATTGCGTTTTATAGGGAAATGGAATTATTCTCTTTAACCATACGTAATAGAAGTCACTAAGTTCAGGGTATGTGACATCATCTGCATAGGGCGGATCAGTAACTATAACGTCCACTTTATCGCTTAAGGTTAATTCATAGACATCGCTATTTATTATCTCAACTTTAGAGTCGATATTAGTCTGTATTAAGTATTCTAATCCTTCTATCACGTGATCTAGACTTCTAGATAAAGATCCTATTATGTTGGCTAAAGGAGATATCTCGACCCAGTTCCATGTAATTCCGACCCCCCTAAAAGCTAAAGCATGAGCAATAAATTTTCTAGTAGGTTCAACTGACGTTAAGAAACTATTATGTCTGATATGATTTAGAAATGCTATAGTTAAATACGTTATTATAGCTTCCTTGTATTCCTCATCTCCTTTTATCCTTTCTCTAAGCTCATTCTGTTTAGCAATAATTTTAGAGAATATTATTAACTGCCTTGCATCAAATAATTTGTAAAACTTATCCATCCCCCACCCTATAATAGGTGTATTTCTTGATGCGTAGCTAGCCACACTTTCTGTAGGTATATTGTTAATATCAATATTCCTTAATTTTTCAAAACTTTCCCAGAACTTCTTCACGTCATCTCCATTAATCTCCTCAAACTCTAGGTCTTGCCCTTCTCCCTTAAACTTAACTAAGAGTGTTGGCCTTGCTTTAGCGTTTTGTAGTTCTTCTAGACTGATTTCTCCATTCAAGTATTTCTCATACCTTTCGTTCCAATCCTTTATCGCTTCTTTGACATACCACTTATCACCCTTACCGGGAAGAGTCGTATTACAGAATAAGCATTTTGCATAGCTCTTTTTCGCACTAACGTTTCCCTCTGGAACCCTATATTCCTTACCGTCAACTATTACTCTATCCTTAGTCTTCTTTACAGATATAGTCTTCCTATTAAGTTTTTTATTTAAATCGATTACCTTTATTCTTAATTGCCCGCCATTAACCTCAGGTTTCATGAAAACCAATCTTTTGAAATTACCAGGCTTAACTTCTTCTTCACTCTCTTCTTCCTCATCTCCACTT
>Ga0080003_1001386_pt1 | contig 12925 bp, 18 predicted proteins | sample JossMetagenome_FD_69206 | JGI IMG/M metagenome (GOLD analysis project Ga0080003, IMG submission 69206) | Hot spring microbial communities from Joseph's Coat, Yellowstone National Park, USA - JC2_E (SPADES assembly) (version 2) | ecosystem: Environmental > Aquatic > Thermal springs > Hot (42-90C)... | reverse complement strand
TGAGTTCATGGATGAGAATAGCGATGCTGGCATGGCGCAGAGTCTCCTTATTAAGTCTAATGGTGAGTATGATTCGGCTGGTGGTTTCATTAATGGGCTTGGTTACCCGATCGAGTTTAGGCCTAAGGTCAACTATGAATTGTTAAGGAGGGTTAAACCTTATGAGGTTGGTTATGCTAAGGGTGCGGCTGTTTTAATTAGGCGTGAGGCATATCTTCAGGTTGGTGGCTTTGACAATAGGTTTTTCTTTTACTATGATGAGACGGATTTAAGTTATAGGATGAGAAAGGCTGGGTGGAGGATTTACGTTGTGCCAAGTTCCCTGGTTTTTCACATCGGGTTAGGCAGTTACATACCGAATAAGGAGTACTTTGTGCTTTATTACATGGAGAGGAATCACTTGTTCTTTCTTTGGAAGAATATGAGGAGCAGATTCATACCAGCCTTAGCCTGGTCCCTAGCTGGAGTCATGAAGGAGGGCAACAATAAGAGAAGGATGGTGAGGTTAAGAGGTCTAAGGAACTCCATAGAGCTTATAATGGGATTGAAAATCAGCGAACCGTTTAACACATAAGAAAACTATACAAAAAGGTTAATTTTTGCGCACTTTATATCCATTCCCATGAAGTCTGCAGTAGTAATTATAGTTTATAAAAGATATAAATATATTAAAGATGCAATAAACTCGGTATTATCCCAAACGGAGCCTCCTGATCAAATAATTATTGTAGCTGATAACCCTAAAATGCTAGGAAACATGCAATCTGCGACACTAATTGAAGCAGATTATCCGCAACTAGGAAGGAAAATATATGAAGCGATTATGGCTTTAAGAGACGATATTGATATAGTGTATTTCCTTGAGGATGATGATATGTTTCATAAAAGCAAAATTGAATATATAAATAAGATCTTTGAGAAAAGGAAGGAAGTAGTTACCGTTCATAACTCAAGGGAATTAGTTGATGAGAACGGAAATCCATTAAACTCGTCTTATGATATACCGTTTGAGGTTTCAATAAATCAAGATAATTTCAGGAAAATTGAACAACAATTCCCTTTAGGGTTGACAAATAATTCAGCTTATTCTGTTAGGAGAGAATTTTTAGATGAAATTAAAATGAGTCTTAGTAATATAGATTTAGCATTAGATACGGCTCTACTGTACCTATCTTTAGAACATAATAATCTATTACATATACTCGGGAAATTGACCATATATAGAGTAGGCACTGGAATATCTGCTCATTATAGTAAAGTAACGAATTATAGTAAATTTTTAGAAAATAAAAACAAATTTGTATGCTATTTTAATAGAATCTTAGAAGATTTTAGGTATTTGGAATCATCTTTAATCAATTGTAAACAATGTAAGAAAGAAATCCAGAGAAAAATTTTATTTTTTGAACTGCACCTAAGTGTTGAAAATGAGGTTTTTAAATGTGACTATAAGGCTCAACTTCCGCCTTTAGATAGTCTTTTCTTCTCATCAATAAAACATTATCTGGATGGATCAATAAGTACAAAAGATCTTTATAATATTACAAAAGGAGTTTTAGGACAGCTAATTCTAGGCAAAAGAAGAGTATCTGAGATTAGAAGTAGAAAAGGTTATTAACTATTCCTAGGTTTAATTGTACTAGTTCAATTGCTTTAATATGTTGCACTGGTATTACTTTCACTATGCATCATGGAACTGATGGTTATGAGGAAAGCCTGTTCTGACTGTAGACTCAATAGACCTTAGGGCCACATCAATGAAGCCGGAGCTATTGTGATTAAGCCATATGAGCGATGTCTCAACCACAAAAATAATATAAAAATAACCCCCCCTTAAAAGCTTTAGTGTAACCAGTTTTTATGAGCGTCATTGCAATAATTATCATCCATAACCCAAGTCTGGATAGGTTTAGGCTCGTTTTAAGATTAGTCGCTGAACAAGTCAACCACTTAATAATTGTTGATAACGATTCACATAACAAAGACGCAATAAAGAATTTGTGTACCAGTGTTAATAATTGTAACTTTGTCGAGGTTGATTTTTAACTCCGGAATGACTCATGCTCTCAAAGTGGGGTAAATATAGCAAGTGGATACGGACCTTGGTTATTGCTCTTTCTAGACGACGCCGTGCTCATGGATGATGCCGTGAACAAGGTCATTAACTTAATTATAAGGACTAAAAAGCTTTCGGAGGAACGGTGCGGTACTCCTCGGCTCTGGAGGTGGTGATTGCAGGATTTATGAGATTCGGTATGGTGTATTCTCCGGTAGTTTGTTGTAGGGATGACTTCTTCTTAGATTAGACTGACTTCGATATGTACTCTAGGATTGGGGAGCTTGGATGCTTGACGCTCAGTGTTAATTGTAAGTTGGTTAAAAATACTACATAAGCTAATTGGCTATGAACCACCATGGAGGTACTCCACATCGTTAGGAGCTCCACAAAACTATTGATCGAGAGCAGGATAGGCTTTGTTCTCTATGTGCGGCAGTTGATTAATTAGGGCATCTAGAATATTGCTTGCTGATGTGTCCTGAAAGCTCATTAATCCATTTGGACTAGGCATAATATGCGCTACGCTCAATGAACTTAGCTATGTAGATTCAAGTTCATTTGCTTTAGTAGTAATGTCTAATAACGCTTTTAAAACCAGTATTACCAGCCTTTTAATGGACATTATCCGTGGATTTAGGGTTCTCTTAGCGAGTAGGAATTTATTCCGTAATTGGTTATCTGCCGGCATTAAGTACTACTTAATTAAGCATCACCTTACCAATGAAGATATTGTTATTAGATTTAGATGTGATGACAATAAGGAGTATGTATTAAATCCACAGATCTATGCTTCCATTGTTAATGCTTATTATGATAATCTATTTATATAGTTTAGAGTGTAGAGATGCAATCTACTTAATTCTTAGTTATGGAAATTCTAAGGTTCGTTTTCATGTGAACCCCGGAGCTTTTTTATATAATGTTTTGTATGATGTTGTTCGTGAGAACTTCCTTGGTGGTGTCTACGATGATCTGGATGTTAGTGGCAAAACCGTTGTTGATGTTGGTGCTGGTGTTGGTGATACTGCAATGCTGTTCGCATTGAGAGGTGCGAGGAGGATTATTGCCCTTGAGCCATACCCAAGTCTCTATAGGGAGGCTCTAATCAATATTAGGGCTAATGGTCTTGAGGATAGAGTTGTATTACTCAATGCTGGTCTTGGTCCATTTGATGGTGAGGTTTGCGCTGGTCTCAATAATGCAAATGGGTACATGGTCTTCAAGCAGAGCAGTGAGTGTAGTGTTAAGGTTAGGATGTACACGTTCAGCTCCCTCATTAAAGAGTTCAACATAGAGGACGGTTCAATACTTAAAATGGATTGTGAGGGTTGCGAGTATGAGGCAATACTGAGGGCTAGCCCAGAGGATTTGAGGGTCTTCAGCCAAATCATCATTGAATACCACAATGGCTATAAGGAGCTAGGGGATGCCTTGGAAAAGGCTGGTTTTGAGACATCTATAAAACCAATAAGGAGTATGAAAATACCAATAGAGAGGCAGGGCTATATAATTGCTAAGTTGTAGATTTAATACGCGGGTCTCTGTCCTTGGCTTCTTCATAAGAATTGTTAATTGTTGGTGATGTGGTTCTTGAGGTTGGTGGTGAGTTTGTAAATGGCAACATCAAGCTTAGGGGTACATAAGTGTTGAAGGGGTACATAAGTGTTGATGTTGAGCCTGGTAAGTACGTAAATGTTATTTGTTAGCGGGGGCTCGTTGATTATTTTGGTCCTGAGTCCTTCGATGTTGTGGTATCCACCGAGGTTATTGAGCACGTTCCCGATTGGAGACTCGTTATCAATAACATGAAGACTGTGCTCAGGCGTGGTGGTTTCATATACCTAACAACTCGTTCGTGGGGTTTCCCATACCACGCATACCCGTATGATTACTAGCATTATGAGTTGAGTGATATTGCGACAATATTTAGGGACTTCGAGATAATTAAGCTTGAGAGGGATTGGGAGGCGCCTGGTGTGTTTTTGAAGGCTAGGAAGCCAGTTAATTGGGTGCCTGCGGACCTCAACGACATAGCCCTATACTCGGTGGTATTGGGTAGGAGGATTAAGGAGCTGGTAGCGCTGTACCTTATATCACTAGGTATGACTGTAAAGGGAATATTATAATCTACATGAAGGTAGCGCTGTACCTTATATCACTAGGTATGACTGTAAAGGGAATATTATAATCTACATGAATATATCGTGTACCTGAACTCAGGCTTTACCTCCATGAATAACTTATCAATGGTTCTCCTACCACCAACCAGAACCGCATGTATTGGTTGCCTCTTATTGATTAGGTTTAGGGCCCTTATAGCTACATCACCGCCCTTATACCTCTGATCTCTGATTATTGCCATAACAATGGGCTTGCCGTTAGAATCAATAATTCTTGTTCTCCTTGGATAGAAGGTGTTTAGGTCAACGCCAACGCCAGTGACTGTTACCTTAGCTTCCTTGTTATAGCTGAGGATTGTGTCTCTCGTGTATGTCGAGTTCGCAAGGAAGTGGAATGGTAGGCGTAAGGTGGTCTCGAAGAGCCTTAGCCCATAGATACCATTGGTTTCCTGAACGAGTTCGTGGAAGTCCTGCATGAAGTAGAGTGGTTTACTTACATTGCTTAGCCATACTGAGAGGGCTGTTGGATACCAGGTGGCTATGGCTACGTCAACTCCATGTTCAATTATCGTCTCAGCCAATACTTTAACTAAGATCAATATGAAGCTTTAGTCTCCTCACTAAGATTACAATATCGAAGTAGTTGGCATTTATGTTTCTAACCTTGGCATGTCTAAGTAGTTTGTATGTTTTAATGCTTAAGCCGAATATTCTTGGCGGATTCACATAATATATGGGAACCTTAACCTTAAACCATTAGTGATCACCACCGAGTGCAATTATTCTAATGTCATAATTAAACGCTAATACGTTAATATATTAAAATGCATATGCTAAGTGAATAAGTTTTGCTATTATGCAATATATAATTTATAGTTCTTATAATATTTATCTACATAACCTCTCTCAAGTTCGCAAAGCTCGTAAACTTCGTAAGGTTTTATTAATATGTCATTAAATAAATTTTTATATTTAGAAATGGATAAGATATACTTAGCTTCTAGTTCTTGAAGCTTAACTATAAGTTTTAGATAATTATTTTTAGAGGTATTTTTAATTATTAACTCATGATCATTTATGGCTCTCCTTAAATTATATTTAGAGGTATTTTTAATTATTAACTCATGATCATTTATGGCTCTCCTTAAATTATAAAATGATCTACGTAATTTATCAACCTCATTAAACGGAATCGATGTATTGTAATTGTGTATCCTATATCTTGTTAATCTTCTTGATATATGATAAAGTAATCCACACTCACCGGCGATTGTAGGTATTGATACTTCAACGCTGATTTCTATATCTTTTAGGTGCTCTATCTTGCTCTTTATGCACTCCGCTCTTATGGACATTAAGCTTACTGTGGAGGCAGCACCATAGTAGTGAAGTAGGTATCTGATGTGGCTTAAGTTATTGGATTAATAATTATATCCTTATGTGGTGTAATTTTCTCTAGGCTCAATATTATTTGCCGATACTTTGGATTATTAGGCTGTATTAGCTCACCTTTATCGTTAATGTACTTACGTGTATCATGGAAGAATGAAGCTGCATTTCGTTACCTGTTTGATAATTGGTTCTCGCTGCTGATTAGGTACGCCTTAATTAGGCTTGGCTTCAATGTCAAACTAATGGCTAAGGTTAATGGTTGCGCATTTGAGTTAAGTCCTGAGGCCTTCGGATACCTTGTAAATAGGGCTTCAAGTGGGCTCATTAAGTTGATTAGATGTAATGATTGTGACGTGTTTGTGATTTATATGAATGGAATTCGAGTGCCTATTAAAGAGCTTGAAAAAAGTGATGCACATGATATAGATATCGCTATTAAGAATGGTTGGGTATATGATTTAACTAATGGATTCTGGTTTAAGAATATATTAGATTTAGGCATATTCGCGATACTATTTTTCAAGTCTTTAATGAGGGTGATTATGAGCAATTGGATGTTAAGGGTAAGGTTGTTATTGATGTTGGCGCCTACATAGGGGACTCAGCCATTTACTTTGCTTTAAAAGGTGCAAGGAAGGTAATAGCCCTTGAGTCTCATCCTGGTACCTTTGCCGAAATGCTCGATAACATTAAGGCTAAACAACCTGGAAAACGTGATTATTCCAGTTAATGCAGGCTTGGCGAGTAAGCTAGGCAAAGTATGCATTAAGAATGTTGATGTTAATATTGCCAATGTTATATACCACAGACCTGGTGATTGTGTTAATGCTGTCCCAGCGGTAACGCTTGGTGAGTTAATCGGTAGGTTCAGTGTTGATACCAATGATGCCGTGCTTAAGATGGATTGCGAGGGCTGCGAATATGATGTGATACTTAACTATTATGAGCACGTTAGGTTGTTTAATGAGTTAATCTACGAGTATCACTCAGTTTGTTAATAGGCCAGTGAATGACTTACTGATGGTGCTGAGCAGAGACTATAAATGCAGTGTATTGAGAGGCAACGAGGATTTCGGAGTCGTGCATTGCATCAGGAAGTAGGTTAATGCATTCATTGCATTTCTGGTTGCTTTAGCATTTCGTGATTTACCTTGCCTAGTCGCTTGATTCTTAGGAGTTCAAGTAAATGCATCTATTGTATTTATGTGTACATGTGGTGCCCTCTCTAGGTCACGTATTCCAACTTTCTTCTTAATAATTGGGGAGGCTCTAAGCCATTCTTCACTGCCTTGAGAATGATTGAGTATTCCTCACGTCTTCGCCTATTAATTAGGCTGAGGAGCCGGTAACCAATCAGGCGCCTTGCAATGTATAATTGCTTTATGCACGTAAGTTTCGTCTTTATTATATTGATTCCGATCGTTGTAGCACGCTTACCGTAATAAAGCCCGGTTTTGCTAGGGCCCGTTGTTAAACTCGAATAATGTATCCCGGATTTTACAGATACATAGGCCACCTTATATCCCCCATTCCATGGTATTAGTCCAAGTAAATTATCATCCAGGTATAGGAATGTCTCATCTATGAATGGTTTGCCATCTGGGCAAACCTTTTTTATAATTTCGGTTTTAACTACCATGTACTCCTCACTTGCGTAGGTTACATAGTGCGGCTTATTTATTCCAGGGCATTCATGTTCAAAACTACCCCAACAAATACTACCTATATACCAGTGGTCTGTTATATAACCTCCCGCAGAAAATATTCTCTCACCATCACCAAGGTACGTTAGACCGCTTGCCGCGGCTACTTTATCATCATCTTCCATGTAATCGATTAATTCCCTTAGTGAGGTTGATTCGAGTATTAGGTCATTGTTTAGGAAGGTCATGTATTTGGTCTCTGGGTCTCTCTTGCTTCCCCGCCTAAGTTCATGCCGCCTGCATAACCCCTATTTACATCACTCCTAACGAACTTAACCTTAACATTGCCTGATCCCCTCTCCTCAACAAACTTCTTAATCCCCTCTAAACTACCATCACTGGATGCATTATCGACAATAACCACCTCATAATCATCGAAGTCAAGATTAAGAACGGATTCTATTGACTTTAAGGCTATGTCCATGAGGCTTAAACTGTTATAGTTAAGCCAAATTAGCGAGGCCTTAACCATTAAAGCAGAATAAGGATACCGTTTTAAAAGAATTAGTACAGCAACCGTTTAATGAGCATTGCTGCTATAACAGTGACTTATAATCCAGAGCTAAGTAGGTTTAGGTATGCCCTCAACCAAGCTTCCAAGCAAGTTAATCAAGTTATAGTCGTTGATAATAGTTCTAAAAGGATATATTAAGAAAATTATGCAATGAGACTAATGATTGTTGATTGTAATTTTGTTGAGGTAAGTTTTAACTCAGGAATTGCACATGCATTGAGGATTGGAATTAAACATTCAAGTAAATATAAAAGTAAATATGATCCAGATTGATTATTATTTTCTCAATGATGATACGATACTAATGAGTAATGCTGTGGGTAAGGTGCTTGGTTTGATTGATAACTTGTGAAAGTTTATCCCAAGTAGGGTTAGTACAATCCTACTAGGCTTAGTTGATAATAATACGATGGCAAGCTAGTTATAGTCTCTTTTAGGCATTTTTAATTATACTAATATTAAAGTTACTTAATTACTTAATTCTAGAAATTTTGGGCAATAATATTTAAAATCACTGAGATTGATTAATGAACTAATGGTGGTTTATATTGCCGCGCCTGCAAATGCTTATACTGGAGGACCGACGGCATTGTTTCAAGTTTGTAATGCCTTAAGGAAACGGGACATTAACGCTATTATGGCATTTTACGGTGAGTACCACGATAATCCTATGCATCCTAATTACTTAAAATACCAGTGTCCATGGGTTCGTATGAATAGTATTAATGATAACTACATGCATGCTGTTATAGTACCAGAAACGGCAATTGATCGAGTAATTCAATTCACCAAGGTTACAAAGATAATTTATTGGCTTGCTGTTGACAACTTCATTCTTTCTATGCTTCCACCAAAAATATTAAATTTTATAGCATATATTATTAGGGAGTATATATTTGATCCATATATTTTATATACAATAATTACTGGATATGAGAAAACCTATTATAATTCATATTTAAGTCGCTATGTAAATGCACTTATTAAAAGGGAGAAAGCCATTATTCCTAGGGCTGATCTTCACTTAGTACAATCTAAGTATGCCAGAGATTTCTTAAAAAGACATGGCATTAAAGATAATACTATTTTACAAGTTCATGAGCCAATTGAAGAGGAGTTTTTAAGTAAAGCTAAGAATATTAATCATGAAAAAAGTTAATGCAATTGCATGGAATACTAGAAAGGCCTATCCAATAGCCTTTAAGCTTGTACATATATTAAGAAGACATGGATTTTCGGTCTATGATCTTGCGAATGTAGGTAAGCAGAACATGATAAACTTACTGTCTAAGACAAAGTTATTTCTAGATATAGGGATACATCCAGGTAGGGATCGGCCTATCCGTGAAGCTATTGCCCTAGATAATATTGCTATTGTTAATAACCATGGTGGCTATTATTACTTTGAAGATTGCATGATACCTTCTGAGTTTAAATGGGATTGTTATTTTGATTGTAAGACTGATATTAAGGGATACGCTTCGATTATTGATAATTATCTTGAGAATTATGATTATTATATAAAGAAGTTTCAGAATTTTAAACAATACATTCTTGAGGAACCAAGCATCTTTCTTGGCGATATGGAATACTTGGCTAGAACTTTAATAAGGTGGGGAGTGAATTGATAATATGTCTCGTGTTACTATTCTTGGTTGTGGCTGGTCTGGGCTTGTTGCCTCGATAAGGGTGAAGGAGTCTCATCCGTCTTCTGAGGTTGTTTGCATTGATAGGGATTTTGGTGGTGGTCTTCTTCGTAGTGAGGTTGTTAGTGGTTACTTGTTTGATGTTGGTGGTAGTCATGTGGTTTTCAGTAGGAGACATGATGTGATTGATGGTATACTGAGTATTGGTGGCGAATGGGGTGCTAGGGAGAGAAGGGCATACGTATTACTTGATGGCACATTCATCCCCTATCCCTTCGAGAATGGTATATACGTCCTACCACCGGAGAAAAGGGCTAAGAATGGTAAATCTATAATAAGTGCACTAGTTAATTATCGCGACGAGAGGCCTAGGAACCTTAAGGAGTGGATTCTTAACACCTTCGATCATGAAGTTGCCGAGGATTACCTAATTCCCTGCAATGAGAAGATTTGGAAGAGGCCGTTGGACCAGATTTCGGCGGATTGGGTTTACATACCTGGAAGGCTTCCAATACCCTCCATTGATGACATTATCGATGCCGTGGCTGGTATACCCATCGTTGGTTATAGGGAGCAGGCATTATTCTACTATCCGAGGAGGGATGGGATTATTAGGCAGTGGGAGGCAGCCTACAGGCGTGCTGAGGCTCTTGGTGTCGTTTTTCTAAAGGATACAGTGAGGGAGGTTAGGAGGGTTTCTGACTATTATGTAGTGAATGGTCGAGTTAGGGCTGATAAGGTAATTAATACATTGCCCCTTAAGGAGGTGCCCTTAATGTTTAATCTACCTGATGATGTATTCAAAGCCGCTGATAGGCTTGACTATAATTCCGTGGTTGTTGTGGGTTTAGGGCTTAAACGCTCCGCACCAAACCGGCATTGGATTTACGTGCCTGACAAACGCTTTATATTTCACAGGTATGCGTGGATTTCAAACTATGGGGAAGATATGCCAAAAAACAAGTCATCATTAATTGCGGAGGTCACATTCCCAGCGAATTCAATTCCAGACTTGGACCATGTAAAGCATGAGGTCGTCGATGGGTTAATAAGGCTTGGCGTAATAAATAATTATGAATTAGATGTAGTTAGCGCCTGGTACCATAGGTATGGCTACCCAATATACACATTAACGCATACCCAAGATACATCAATAATTAAAAATGCGCTCTCCGAGATAGGAGTAATCACCCTGGGTAGATGGGGTGAGTGGCAGTGCTGGAACACGGATAAAATATATGAAAGAATCAATGAGCTAGAGCTAGGTAGAAATAGCCACAACCCTATGCGATAGATTAGACTTGCATTATGCATTTATAATTTAAGATTGAAGGTAGTTACTACTCAATACAATAACTAACATACTAAAACAAAAGCGTTTCTCATAATTATATATGATAATGCTTATTAACCCTCCATTTCCTGGCTCTTAATGACTGTTGTTATCGGCTTTAACTGGCCTATTAAACACGATAACGCAGTAGCGGTTATTGTTGACGGAAAACTGGTTTTTGTCTCAGAAGAAGAGCGATACACGAGACATAAGCATTCCATTTATGAACCGCCCATCAATGCACTTAAACAAGCATTTCTTTACCTGAAAAATAACATGGGAATCAAACCAAAGGATGTCGACGCTTTTGCCACAAATTATGATCCACGATATGGGTCTTGGAAATCTAAATATTGGGCTACTCAAGAAACTCTCCTCAAGTTAAGGGTTTGTTACAATATACCACCAAAATTAAGCCAAAAAGTATCGATTCTATTTCACCTTATTAGGGGAGACTATTTAACTTTTGCATACTCGTTTGTGAAACACGTAATCCGCAGCCTAAACGAGGAAGTACCAAGCAATCTGAGAATAATTCCAGTTTACCACCACCTGACACATGCGGCCTCGGCTTACTACTTTTCCGGGTTCGATTCGGCGACCGTGTTAACAGTAGATGGTAGCGGTGAATACGAATCTACAGTGATATGGCCGAGTTAAAACGGGAGAATTCGAGAATATAATTTCCCTACCAACTAGTGTAGGATCCATAGGTGGTTTATACGAAGCGATAAGTGCTAAAATCGGATATGACGTACTAGAAGGCCCTGGCAAGGTAATGGGTCTAGCCCCTTACGGTAAGGCTAGCGAATATTACCAAAAACTTAGATCTTTCGTAAAAGTAAAAATTCAAGGGTCTGGCGAATATCCCTACTATTTCTCATTAGACGGTTCTAAACCAAAGGTTTCAAAGACTGATCCCTACGGGTTTTACTACAAGATTGCGAATATTCTTTACCCTCAACCGAGAGTTCCTTGGGATGTTCGTGGTGATTTGCATCCTGATGCCGTTAACTTGGCTTGGGCTGTTCAGGCTGTGACTGAGGAAATTGTGCTTCACCTGGCGAGGTGGGCTAAGGACCACACCGGAGAGGACAAATTGGCCTTAGCTGGAGGAGTAGCGTTAAACGCTAAGGCCAACATGGTCATTCACTATGCCAAAATCTTCAATAACATGTTCATATTCCCAGCAGCAAATGATGCTGGAGGCCCTATCGGTGCTGCGGCTTGGGTTTATGAGCACGTCCTTGGTGGTAGAATGAAGAAGCAGAGGCTTAGGACTGTTTACCTTGGTCCTGAGTATAGCGACGAGGAGGTTAAGAAGGTGGTGGAGAGAGGAGGGTGGAGAGCTGAGTACATTGGTGATGATGTTAATCCTGTTGTTGACCTAGTGGTTAAGGGTAATGTTGTTACCTGGTACCAAGGTAGGACTGAGCTTGGCCCTAGGGCTCTCGGTAATCGCTCAATAATTGCCGACCCTAGGAAAAAAGACATGTGGGGTATTATGAATAGGATTAAGGGTCGTGAGTGGTGGAGACCACTTGCACCCTCACTGCTAGAGGAGGATGTGGGCAAGTACTTCATTGACCCAGTGCCACACCAATTTATGATACTCATGTTCAAGTATAGGAACGACATGTGTGAAGTAGTGCTAGCTATATGCCACGTAGACCAAACAGCAAGGCCACAAACAGTCAATAGGGATGAGAATAAGACTTGGTACGAGCTTATAAAGGCATTCAAAGACGTCACAGGCGAAGGCATAATATTGAACACGAGCTTCAACCTAGCAGGAGAACCCCTAGTAGAGACACCAACAGATGCAATAAAAAGCTTCGCATTAGGAGGATTCAAAGCAATATACCTACAAGGATGGCTAATACAAAAATAATTCTCTCTAAATATCACCTAGTTAAGCGGTTAAGTCTCAATCATGTATGCGAATCAACATAATTATTAGAAATGCTGCTAAGACGTGAGGAGCCCAGATAATGATACCTTATATGTTTTTAAGATTTGTCGCCTTAAGCTTAAGTGTCTGATTAAACCAAGAAGGTCGTTAATATTAATTAACAATCACCTTATGTGCATCCTTAGAGCGATGAACTATACAACACAACCCAGTGCCTATGTTATTAACTGATTGTCGCTATCCTAT
>Ga0080003_1001385_pt1 | contig 12926 bp, 24 predicted proteins | sample JossMetagenome_FD_69206 | JGI IMG/M metagenome (GOLD analysis project Ga0080003, IMG submission 69206) | Hot spring microbial communities from Joseph's Coat, Yellowstone National Park, USA - JC2_E (SPADES assembly) (version 2) | ecosystem: Environmental > Aquatic > Thermal springs > Hot (42-90C)... | reverse complement strand
GAATCCGTTGAAGTTGAATACGAACGAAATTCTCTTCTTTAATGTATATGATATAGATGAAGGCAAATATCTTGATTACAAAGAGTTTGTCGCAATGTGCGATAAATTAAATGTAAAAAGAGTTCCTCTTTTAGATGAGAAGTTTATGCTTCCAAAAACAGTAGATGAGTTGGTAGATGTTGCTACACGCAACTCTGTGATAAATCCAAATGTAATGGCGGAAGGCATAGTTGTTAGACCTTTGCACGAAATGAGGGATGTTGACATTGGCAGACTTTCTTTCAAGTGTATAAATCCTAAATATCTATTGAAGAACGACGGATAAGAAAAAATATAAAAAAGAAATAAAAAACTGAAAATACCTTGGAAAATCAGGATTTCTTTATATCGCTTAGTTTTATTTTCTTAAATCTTATTGGCTTTATGTAATACTTTTTTCTTAAATCCTCAAGCTCTTCATTATCCATATCTTCCTCGTCCTCATCTTTTTCTTCATCTATCTTCTCCTTTTTTCCCATACTATCACACCTGCATCTAAAAAATTCAGTTTAAATTATTTTAAACTTATTGCAAAAATACAAACTTAAACGCATAAATTAAATATTCTCTAAAATTAAATTTATTAGAGAGAAAAATAGTGACGTTTTAATTAACTTTGTTAATTCTAAAAATTTTTTAATTTTTATTAAGATATGATAACATATCTGATAGCACATCAACCGTTGTTGCGTTGTTTGATTTACCGTCAAAGATTACTACTTGCACTTCATAGATTAAAAAATATTTAAATATTATTATATATTAAAAATAGCGATAAAATGCCCGAAATTGCTAGACAACTTGCGATGAAGGATATAAGAGTAAAAAACTACAAGCAAAATGTAATCTATTTCAGATATGCCAATCAAATAATTCTTGTAGAGATGTTTGGAGGTAGTAAATTTCGCACTTTAATGATAAATAAAGACGGGACTTTTGATTTCAAGATTGGAAGAGGTCCACACAACATTGAGTTAAAGAAAGGCTTGAAAAGCACCTTAATTGAAAAATATAATTATGACAGCATAATGAATGCTGTTGAAAATAAAAATAAAAGCGACTTGCAGAATTTAAAGTATATTATTCGTTTGATTTCTATATATTCTAAAATTGCAGGAGGCGTGTAAAAATGAACTATCAAAAAAGTTTGTTTGTAAAACTACTTGGCAACAGCCCATACATACGTGTGTTAGATTTTTTGCTAACATACTGTGGCTTTGACTACTCTAAGAAGGAAATAGCTGAAAATGCGAATGTATCATACAATACGCTTAACTCCTTCTGGCGTGAAATGATAAGCAACGGTATAATAATAAAAACAGGACGCAAAGGCGGGCAGGATGTGTTTAAGATAAATAAAGAAAACAATTTTGTGAAAAATCTTATAACATTGTTTGATAACATTACAATAGAATCGATAGCGTCTTATTTATCTTAACTTTTAACAATACAGTATTCCTACTTTTTACTATACGTTTTAAAGTATCGTTTTCGTATCTTTGCAATACGAAAAATGCAAATATTCGTATTCTTATGATACGAATATTGTTTCCTGCAAGGGGAAACATTTATATAATTCTTTCCTCCTGCGAAAGACAATTCTTTGTTGCTTGAATTAAAAATTTCTTTCTCACAAAAGAAATATTTGGTAAAATTATCTTTATTAGGAATTAAACTTTCAAAATTTATAATCAGAAATAACTTTGTTAAGCCTAAAATAAGTTTAATTTTTATAAAGATAGAAGAACACGTTTGATTTGTCATCAAACGCTTGTTGTATCGCCTGATTTATCATCAAGGATTACGGGTTTTTCTAAAACAAACTTCCGATGTCTTTGCTACTTTTTACAAGTTTTCCAGACTTTTCAAGGTATTTGTAAAAAGCATCAATCTGCCTATGCGCAGTTTCACGCATTTCTTCTATTCTTTGGTTAATATCTTCTCCTCTGTTATAATCATGTGCTGTATCAGCATAACAGAATCCTTCATCTTCATTTAGTTCACCAGCTTCTTTAAGCGTCTCTTCAATTTTTTGATAAACATCTTGCATTTCTTTTGGCTGTTCAAGAGTAGCCCACATACCTCTATCATATTCATATTTTAAATCGTCATCAAGATCCTCATATGCTTTGTGATAAATCACATGAATTTCATACGGCATTCCTCTATAAGTCTCTCTAAATATCTTTAGGCGACCATCCTTATATCCTGCCTTTGCCTTCTCTTTTCCCCAATCTATATCAAGTTCAGGTCTATTCATAAGCTCACCTCTTTCTAATAATTCCCACAACATTTCCATATGCAACAAAATTTATCATATCATATTCATCCTTTATTTTTTTGTAGAAATCAATAAAAGCATAACTATTATCTACATCATCGGACATAAATAAACCATCTTTTTTAACTTTGTTAAGAACAGCGTTGTATTCAAAATACTGCCAATTATATGTGTGGTCGCTATCGTGTAAAAATATATCAATTTCAGGAATACTTGAAACCAAACTTTTAAAAGAGTTCTTAACACCATTTTCAAATATTTTTAAATCCCAATTGCTTTTAAGTTCGTCAGGCACAACAATGCCTACATCGTTTTTAATATCTACACTAATAAGCTTTCCAGACCCATTCTTTTTTAATGCGCTAAGGAAAAAGAAACTAGAAGTGCCGTTTGCAACACCTGTTTCTAATATAATTTTCGGTTTTTTATAAAGTGTAATCATATAAAATATCTTCGCCTCATAATAACCGATATACCAAGGGTATGTTAGTTTAATCTCACTCAGCAGTTTTTTATATTTTGAAAATAAGTTATTAAATTCTTCATTATGTTCTTTTACAAAATCATTCATATTCAAGTATTTAAATAATTCGTCCGCGTTGTTTGTCTGCATAGTTGCTACCGAATAAAGTTCTTTTAGTTCTGGTTTAGATGCCTTACGAAAATATTTCTTACAGATTTTATTAATAAATTTTGATTCATAATAAGACAGACCATCTACTATTCCTTCCTTGTGTGTTTTATAAATTATTTTTTTAAAGAGATTTAAGCTCATTTCAATACCTATTATATTATTTAAGATATATTTATAAACTTATCGGAATCATTATTTTAGATTTGCTTTTCTTTAATTTTTTCCAAAAGCCTTTCGCTTCTTGTTTTTATATTCTTTTAGCATTTTGATTAAAATATCGTGCTTTTCATTTTTTGGATTTTCTAAAGCATCTTTAATATCTCTTTCATGGTAGTATTTCGATTTACTTTTTTTTTTCACGCCGATTTCGTTTAGAACAGACCAAGAAACAGGTTCAAACAAATAAGTAATTATACTCGCAGGAATTCCTAAAATTTCTTCTATTTCGGAAGCTGAAAAAACATCCTTACCTTCGTAGTTTGTATAAAGTATATCATCATCTAATCTCTCTTCTATTGATTTTTCCACTCTTTTAGCCTTTCTTTTTTCTCTATTATCCATTATATCTCCTATTTGATCTTATTATTTTTATTTAAATAAGTTTTTCCTTTTCTTTAATTTTTCCGCCCTATTTTATTTTTTAGATCTTCAAGATATGGTTCTAAATCTTTTTCTATTTGTACGTTTTTTAAGAAATCCAATAATATGTCTTCATCTGGAATACCGTATATGTTATTTATAAAAGCAAGAGTTTTCCTGGTATCTTTTCTTTTTAATAAAATCATGTATACATTTCCTTCAAGATAGTTGTTATAAGTTTTTACTTCATGTTTTAAAATATCTTCTATTTCTTCGTCACTTGGTGCGTGATTTCCATAAAATTTTTTAATTTTTTCATATGTCGCATAAATAAAACCTATCTTACCACTATTCCAGCCTGCATCTTGATAAAATGGTTGCGTTTTAATTGAGAATATACCATCGTGGAATAGATAATATATTGGTAATATTAATTCGGCTCCTTTGAAATGTATTAAATAACTTTCTATTTCATCAAACGTGAAAAATTTGTCTGGATCTATATCTGTTTTATCTCCTGGAATATATTCTCTATTGTAGAGTACTAGCATTGTACCTAGATTATCCTGTTTTCTTGGGTTTTTTGAATGCTTTTCTTTTGCTATTATCAATCTTAATTTTTCGTTTTCATATTCGTCTTTCATTTTATCACCACAACCACTTGCTGTGCGAAAGATACATTTTATTTACATTTAAATCTTCTATTATCTCATCAATCTTTTGCCTTGTTTTCTTATCAAGATTATAAAAGTTCTTTATATCGCGCAGGAAGAAGAAGATAAATCTTTTGTCGTAATCGTCTATTTTAAATAATTTCGTATATGAATGTATCAAGGTTATAGCGTCGTCGACATTGAGATGACGTGTTTTATACAATTTATATCCTTTTTCGTCCGTTGCTTTTGGTTTATCACCACCGTCCTGCTCATACAATATGATATAACTTTGTTCGGGACTCTTGTTTTGACTAGCGTTCTCGACAAATCCTACCCAGCTCACTGGATCCTTAAACCATAATTCTGATCTAGCAGACTCAAAAGCATCCTTATAATACACTTCTACTTTGCTTAGTGTTTTCATATTATCACCAATTTATATGTAATTAAGATTTAAATATCTTTTGGTTTTTCTTCATCTATAACATCAATCGCTTTTTCGCAAACGTGTCTGAAATCCTCACTTGTAGTTTCTAATCTTAAAGCTTTTTTTAAAGCAATCAAAAAGTCCGATTTTTCACTTTCTATGTTTTTCTCCATAGATTTATAAAAAAATTAAGATTTAAAAATGTTTTAATAATACTGCTTTAAATTGTCTTAGTGAGAAAGAAAATTTTGTTGAAAAATGTCTTCATAGAAAAGAAATTTTTATTTTACAGGTTAAAAATTTAATAGTGTACTATATAAGATTAGACAAAAGTTATATAGTATACGAGCCATTTTCATATAAATTTGACTCATACATGAGTCATTTTAATCGCTTTAATTTGTAATATATTACAAATTTGGAAAAGTTTGTAATAGCATTACAAAGTTTTATGAATTTTTTGTAAACAGAGATAAAATTGTAAAACAACCCTGCTGTTTTTAAATCGATTTCAAAACAACCCTGCTGTTTTTTAAAAATACATCTTTATAAAATTATCTTCATAAAAATTATATAAAGATGATGTTAAACTATTTGTCAAATTTAAAACATTTTATGAGATGTTTTATAGATGGATAAAAGAATTTGCGATTTGTTTGCTGGCGTAGGTGGCATCAGATTAGCTTTTGAAAGAGCTGGCTTCAGAACAGTTTTTGCAAATGATATAGACGCGAAAGCAAAGATAACTTATGACTTAAATTTTGATAATCCAAAAATGACTTTAGGAGATATATGGAAGATAAAAATAGAAGATGTTCCTGATTTTGATGTTTTAACTGCTGGATTTCCTTGCCAGCCTTTCAGCGTGGCAGGATATAGAAAGGGGTTTAAAGATGAGAGAAACGGGAATTTATTTTTTAGGATAATAGATATAATTGATGCCAAAAAACCTCCAATTGTATTTTTAGAAAATGTAAAAAATCTGCAATCTCACGACCACGGAAGAACTTTTAAGATAATAAAAGAGTCGTTAGAAGAGCGAGGCTATAAATTAAAATATAAAGTTTTGAATGCTCTTGATTACGGGCTTCCTCAAAATAGAGAAAGGATATATATTGTCGGATTTAAAGACGAAAAAATGTATAACATGTTTGATTTTCCAAAGCCAATTAATAACAGACCTAATTTTAGGGAGTTTTTAGAAAAAGATACAGATGAAAAATATTATTATAATGACAAACCTTTATATGAAAAGTTAAAGAAATATAATTTTTCTTTTGATGCCGTTTATCAGTGGAGAAGAACATATTTAAGAGAGAATAAAAAAGGTGTAGTTCCAACTCTTACTGCAAATATGGGTTCTGGCGGTCATAATGTACCAATTATAAGAGATGAAAAAGGTATAAGAAAACTTACTCCAAGAGAGTGTTTTAGATTTCAAGGCTTTCCAGATAGTTTTAAACTTCCAAACATTCCAGATTCATATTTATACCATCAGGCTGGTAATAGCGTTCCAATACCGGTTGTAGAATCTATTGCTAAAAATATACACAAGACAATAGAAACCTATTTAAATGTTCAAGGTTAAATATAAATAGATAATATGACTAAATTCCAATATATGAAAAATAGCATAGAAATAAAAGACAATGGAGAGATAGATATTTTATATAATGATGCTCTTGGTGGTCATTTTCTATATAAATTGAACAGGAATTCCTTTGAAGTTTTTGGCGATGTCGGACTTCTTGATAGTGTTACTGGAGATTTTGAAAAAATATATAATTCTGTGAAAAAAGCCATTGATGAAATAAAGAATAATAGAGATATAAGCAAAATAGTTATATTCTTTAATCGTCATCATGATAAAATTTTAGAAAACGATTATAATTTTATTGAGAAACAAATAAGGCGATTATATGAAAAATGAAAAGAGATTTAAAATGCCTAAAGTTTGGAGAGAATATTTCGATTCAATAGAGCCTTTTTGGATTGACTATCTTAAAGCAAACTATGAAAATCCACCTAACGGAGAAAAAATCAAAGAAAAATATAATGCTTACATAGAAGCAGAAAAGAAAGCAAGTGAAATTTTGAGAAGCAAACTTAAAAATAAATCAGTAAAATAAATTTCTCTAACTTAAACAAAGCGCTTTTAAGCATAATAACATATAATATTGGTGATTTGATATGGCAGGAGTTATTGGAGAAATATTTCGTAAAAAAATAAGTAAAGATGTGGATTTAGTTTTAAGTTATGATTGGGAAAGTTATGAATATGGAGAGCATAGCGATAAAAAAGCAAAATATAGTGGAACATTACCTGGAGATGGTGAAACCGTTTTTATAATAGAAAAACGAAAAACTTCTAATGAAGGTGGTAGTATAATTAAAAATCTATGGATATATCATGGTGGAAGCACTCTTGACTTTTCTTTAAAGAAAAATACACCGAAGGAGGTAATTGATGCTTGGAACAAAGAGATAAGAAAAATAGAAAAATAATTCATACCCAATTATTTCCTAAAGCGTAAGCATATAAAAAATCCTTAAAAGAATTATTAATATAAACAACCTCTGCTTGGACTAATCTTGCATGTTTGTAAAATCTGAATTCATCAAACAATTTTTTCATTATTTTCTTTTGTCCGTCAATAATATTTGTAGACAAATCTTTTCTATCTTTAACAGCGATTGAGTACATTTTGAGTTTTTTAGAAACATCAGATATTAGTGATTCAAGGTCGTCTGAATTTTTTGTATAATATGAATAAGCTATATAAATTTTTATTGCTTTTTGCTTTTTACTAAAAACTTTGTCTCCACTCGCTACTGCAATTGCTACTTCTCCATCAAAGTTTTTTAAAATAAGGTTGAGTTCTTCAACATCTTTCATTATAGAATTTTGCTTTAATTTTATACCTTCTTCTAAATTAGTAACATTATTAACTTTTATTGTTCTTCCAAACATACCGTAACTCCACATTTTATCTATGAAATTTATAATTTTATGATTTAAATGCTAGTTGCATCTACCCCAATCAAACATGGTTTCATTAAACATCACAAATGAGCAATTTGCCCCTATGGAAAGATTGTATACAAGGTTTTTATATCCATAAATTGTATAATTTATATAGTGTGGACCAAAAGGAATAAAAGTTGTATAATTTATGTAAGCGTATTCACCAGAATATGATATGCTGGTTGGAGTAATGTTAATTATGTAATATTTTACATCATTATTATAAATTGCTATTATGGCTGATACAATACAAGATACAATTAGAATAATTGCTATTACAACGCTATAATTTAGTTTGCTCATATAAAGTATATAGTATCTCTTTATATTTAAATCTTTCGTTTCGCTAAAATAGCTAATTTTTTAATATAGTTTGCAAAATATAAATTCTTTTAATTTCCTTTTTACTTTGCCAGAAAGGATGTCTTTTTAATATTATACTGTTATCAATCCGTTTTACAACTGGAAAATCAAGATAAGTAACAACCATTAAAACGCTAAAAGAGATTAAACGATTGCGTATAAAAATTTACATCTTAAACTTATCTATATTTCGAAAAAATTCGCTAGCAATAACATATCCAACAGCAGTGTCCGTTTTGGTCTCAATAATTAAAACGCGTGTCTCATACATTGCACCATTCTCTTTGCGTAAACTGTTTTCTAGATCTTGTGTCATGTCTCCTTTATTGTTTCCTATTTTTCTTTCAAGGTTTTGCAATATGTTTTTTGCTAATTCTATATAATCGATGTCTAATCCTGAAAGGGTTTCATGGAATAAATACAAACTAACTGAGTGGTAACTTCTTGCGAGGCGACCTAGTTCATAGAGAACACCCTGATCGTCTTTTATATAAAAATAGGGTATTTGGACTTCGTTTTCAGGCTTTACTAAAACATACACTTCAAATTTTTCCTTGCTATTAAAACTATTTAACGATTCTTCGATTGCGTTTTTAAATAACATTTTTAAAGATTCCTCTTTTTCGCGTGTTTTTTCCATATATTTAGAAGATTTATTTGATTTAAAAAAGTTATAGAAAAAACTATAAATGACAATAAATCAAAGTCATCCACAGATTGTTAATATTTTTAAAGCGAGTTTCTATTTCATTTTTGCTTATTTCAACAAAATTTTCATCTCTTATTTCGCATTCTTCATTCGCCATTGCTTTATCTAGCAAATATTTTCCTTTAGTTGTATTATATCGTATAACAGATGGACTTGAAATATCTTTATATGTGCTCCAACTTATAAAATTAGTGAAAGCAAAATCACGGAAAAGACCAGAAAAATAGTGATAATATACCGCCTTTTCTTTCGCTTCTTTCCTGCTTTTCGCTTCTAGCAGAAATATTATAGTTGTGTGCATTATATCACTTAATTACATCTTTAATATGATTGTAATTCTATGAATGGCAATCAATTAAAGCCATCCATATTTTGTTTTTATCTGTAAATTGAACTTCTATATCTTTTTTACTTAACTTGATGAAGAGTTCGTTTCGGATTTCAGCATCTTCTTCTTTTAATGCTTTGTTCAGTAGACGCTTACCTTGAGCTGTGTTATATTTCAAAACCGATGGTTTAAATGATTCCATCTCATCGAATGTATTCCAATCTAGAAATTTACAATAATCAAAATCACACTTATAGTTATCATAAAGAGCGTTTTCTGCTTTACTTTCCGCTTCTCTTTTATTTTTAGCCCCTAAAAACAAAACTATAGTTGTGTACATTGCATTCACCATTAAGCATATTATTATTGAACTACTTTTGGCTCTTTTTCGGTTACCTTATAAACTTTATCTGTTTTATCTTTTAATATTTTCTTGGCTTCATCTTCATCTGTTGTTAAAAATGCTCCGCAATTTCCGCAATAATATCCTAATCTAGTGTCTTCAAATTCAATATCGTCATACGATAGTTCTCCATCTCCATCTAAATCGCACAAGGTGTGAGCAAGACCTACATATAGTAGGTTACTTATTTTTTCTTTGCAAACAGGACATTTCATTTTATCACAATATAAATAAGTTAATTAAGGTTTAAATATGATATGTTTTGTTTTTCTATTTATATTAAAATCATAGCTAAAATATATCCTATAAATATATAACCGCAAACTTGATATTGGTTTATAAAATAATGTTTGAAAGACTTGAAACTTCCCCAGTTAGTAAGTATATTTAAATTTGTTTTATTTAGTTTTTTAATCAAAACATATTCGAACGGAGAAAAAATTAGTACTATTAAGAGCACAAGTATAACCATTTCTATAAAAGAAATATTACCTAAATAAAATAATGCTCCTATAATTGAGTATAAAAACACATTTTCAAATAAAACAGATACTTTTGTTATGGTGCTTATATTTTCGTTTAGTAAAAAGTTTTTAAGTCCCTTTAAATGAGCTAGGGGAGGAACGTATAATAAAAAATTTTTCATAAATTCAAAATTATTTTTTTAGTTTAAAACAAATTTAAAGTAGATTGAGATGTGAAGGTGAAACTATTTACAAAATCTTTTTAAATCTTTAGTGTTTAATAATAATTGTGATAAAATGTCAATGACCCCCGCAAAAGTTGTTGAAAGTCAAGATTTTGAAGTATCAGATGAACTAACCGACTTTTTCATTGATCACGCCAGTGATATATTGAGAAATCAAGAAGACGATATAGAATATGTTGTATATAATGTAGATGATTTGATAAAATTGAAGAAGGAAATTAAAAGTGGTGAATTTGATACAGCATTAAATAAAACGCTTGAAAAAGAAGCAATTGAAACTATAGACAAATTATTAGAAATCTGCAAAGCTGAACATATTGATGGTTTATATTTGAGCGTTTACTAAGTTTTGGCTTATGACTTGTAAAACTCAAAAACATCTTTAAAAACTGGTGAAGTTATATTTTTAAAGTTTTTTACTGTTGACTCATCATCAGTCACATATAATCTTTTTCCTACGAATATTCCTGCACTTTTATAATATTCTTGTATGTCTCCACCTCCCCCCTCTGTAGATTGTCTTAAAAGAAGTGGTAAACACATGGATATTTGTTTAAACGATCCTTTTACGAAAACTTTATTATCTTTATTTATTAAATATAAAGTTTTTTCACTTTCTATTAGATCTTGAATTTCATCACTAAAGAATAAATCTTTAGCTTCTTCAAGAATGTTGTCATTATCATTGTTCATCTTTTCGTACAAACCTTTGAATTTTTTGCTTTTATCATAATCTCCAAGTAAAACCAATTTATCTCCAGCCCAGCCATCCATTAGTAAAGCGGTTATAAGTCCGCTTTCATCTAAATTTGCTGTCCATTCCCAAAGTTTAAAGCCACCTTCTGGTTGTAAGAAAGCTTGCTTGTCTAAATTTATACATTTAAAATATTGCCCCATATTTGCACCAAATATATTATGAAAAATATGTTTAAAAGTGTTTCGGTTATTTTATATATTTAATTACTATGCATAATATGTTCTCGCATATTGGAACATATATTGTTGTGCATAACCAGCCAAATTGCCAAAACGTTGTGAAGCGAAGTTATGTATTTCACTTATTTTTACCTTTTTGTTGCGAAAATAAACACGTTCTACAACACGTTTGATCCAAACATCTATTGGAAACGCCTCTCCTTTCCCGTATCCAAAAAGAAGAATGCAGTCAGCAACTTTATCACCAATTCCTTTAAATTGCATAAGTTCTTTTTTCGCTTCCTTGTAGGTTTTGCTATATAGAGAATTAAGATCTATTTTGCCGTTTAAACAAGCGTTTGCGAACTCGTGCAGATAGGGGTATCTATAGCCTATACCACAAGACATAAGGTCACTTTTAGAAGCTTTTGCTATTATTTCATAACTAGGAAACAAATATTTGCCATCGATCTTTTTTCCAAACTTTTTCATTATCTTTTGCACACTGTTTCTTATATTTTTTATATTATTAAATTGTGATATAATAAAAGAAACGCTAGTTATCCAAGGGTCACTTTGAGTAAGTCTCATTCCATAAAACACTTTTATCGCCTTTTTCATAAAAGCGTCGGTGCCTATCCCACTATATACATCTTTCATATTATCACCAATTCCTAGCATTCGTTTCACTTCTTCTCTCGCTTCTTTTTCAGAATAGTCGCCTTTGTAATAATATTCTATTTCAAACGCATGTTTACCAACTTCGTTAAACCTAACATCAAAAATACCCCTTGTTGTTGTAAAGGAAATAACAATGGGATTTTGCTTAAACTCGCCTACGAAGTTTAGCACCTGACCGCTTGAAAATGTGAAGAATGGAGAAAAATCTTTCACCAGCATAAAAATCACAACAAATTGCTAAAATTAAAAAAAGAAAACAAAAAGATTATTATTTAATTACTCCTCTTCTTCGTCTTCTTCGCTTTCCTCTTCATCGTTAAACTTCTCTTCTTCATCGGTATCTTCTTCTGTCTCTTCTTCATCCAAATCTTCGTCTTCGTCTTTTGGCATTATACCACCAAATTTACATCTTGTTTTCGGTTTAAAATATAATTAAATTTTTTATTGATTAGCAAGAAGTTTAGCCATAAATTTTCCAAGGGTCGTCCAAGGATGCCATTTTGCTTTGCTAAAACTTTTGAAATCGTCAGAATATCGAATTTTTATTTCGTCGGGCTCATTAGCATCGGTTAAATCAACCTCATATATGTATTCTTCATCTCCGTCTAATTCTCCAAGTTTTTCTATGCCATAGCCTAGTTTTTCTTCGCCGTTTCCATATTCACTAAGATTTTTCTTTTCGTAGTAAATAAAATTAGCTCCGACATAGTCTGGATAATCTTCCTGTCTTGACATAGGCTCAGAATAGTACCATTGGAAAAACTCATATAAATCTGGAATTACTGATTCAGGATAACCATCTGAATGCCTATATATCTGAACAGAACTTCCACCTTTTTTCATAAACCTTATTTGACATCTTGTACTCATAATATTACCAATATATAATAAATATTATACCTTTAAATACATTTCGGTTTTGAGTAAAAATGTAAAATTGCGAAAACATTTAAATATCTTTTCTTTATTAAATTAAATAGTAGATGATGACATGGTTCTGAGATACAGAGATATTGTAGAAGAAGAAGTGTATTGGTATACACATGATGAAGGAGTGATAGAGGTGCTTGGTCATAGAAACCAAGAAGCATATGACCAAATAGAAGATGCTATTAAAGACCAGCTTTATAATGAAGATATGTACGGATATTTAATAGAAATAGCCAAAAAAGAAAAA
>Ga0080003_1001384_pt1 | contig 12928 bp, 9 predicted proteins | sample JossMetagenome_FD_69206 | JGI IMG/M metagenome (GOLD analysis project Ga0080003, IMG submission 69206) | Hot spring microbial communities from Joseph's Coat, Yellowstone National Park, USA - JC2_E (SPADES assembly) (version 2) | ecosystem: Environmental > Aquatic > Thermal springs > Hot (42-90C)... | reverse complement strand
ACGACTTCGAGGTTTCCTCCGTCCCCTTTGGTGACAGCCCCGGCGGCAGGTCGCTCACCGTATCTTCCCAGGGATAGAGCTCCAAGTCGCGACGGCCCCGGCTGGGAACCAAGAGGTCGCTCCATGGACTCAGGCAAGCGTCGCGGGTACACGCCAATTCTACTTGGCGCAGCTGGCAAAGTATCGGTCAAGGTTCGTGGGCTCCTCAAGACGCGGCCCGACGACTGCCCCAGACTAAGACGAGTCAAGAACCAACTGGTTTGTGAGGCGGGCTGCGGCCAGCGCTTTCCAAACGCCAGGACGTCTTGCCGAAGCCTGAGATCATCGTGGATGAAGGCCCCATTTTTTGGATGGGATCCTCCGGCGATATAGGTCTCCGTGAAGCGACGGGGCTTGAAGCTCCGTGGCGGAACGCTCCCGTGCACCATCTGGGGCTCGAGGGATGGCGCGGGGAGGAGGAGCAAGAGGAGACCACCTTCTTTCCCTTGCATCCCACGGGTCAGTGGGTGGACACCTGGATCTCTCAACTCCCTGGGCGGCTAGTCGATGATATCCTCCACGTTCGCCAGGATTTCACGTCACTGGCCACCCTTATCTCTCAAGTCCCTGGGCGACAAGCTAAAACGAACCCGAATCTCTGGCATCAGGTGAGAGATCCTCCAGAAGGATTTGCAAGCAATTTGTACAATAACTTGAAAAATGCGTTTTAGGTGACGGAGTGAAGTCTCCTGAGAGGAAATGGACACAAAGCTGTTGGTAATGTCCGTGATCGCACTGGTTCTGCTGGTAAGCACGGCTGCCTTCGCTTCCATGTATTACTCCGTTCAGTCTTCTGATGGACAGACCATAACTCAACTCAACTCCGAAGTATCTGCTTTGAAGTCAAGCAACTTGCAGCTGACCGCCGAGCTCTCTACCACCAACACCTCCCTTGAGGGCGCTCTCGCTCAGTCCGCCCTGGCCGCCTCCATGGCGCACTGGAACTACATAGCAATAGAAAACACCACGTTGATCGACAGTTCGTACTCTCCTTCGGCCACCCTTCACTGGGTAGGAGGACCTCTGACGGGCACCTACGCAGGCATGGCCCAGATAGGCAAGGTCTGGACCAAGTTCACAGGGCTCTACGAGACCGTCTACTGGTATACCATAGTGCCGCCCGTCGTCACCCAGGTCAACTCATCTTACTACTCCGTGTCTGCTCCGGTCCAGTTCTTGGTAGCGCCGGCATCCATGCCGGAGGAAATATTCGTGCTGAACGTCTCCGAGAGCCTCCTCTTGGTCAGGGCAGCGTCCGGCTTCTCCATAGCAAACGAGGTCTGGTCAGTAAAGCCCATAACCCTCCAGAGCGTGGTGTCAGGTTATCCGGGCCAGCCCTCGCTGATGGAGGCTCAGCTCCTGGCGGATGGCTACTCGCACTGGAACGACATATCGATCGAGAACACCACCCTGATAGCTGAACAGTACTCGCCAGATGCACAGCTCACGTGGATCGGGGGACCATTGCACGGGAACTACACCGGCCTGAGTCAGATCACGGCGGTCTGGGGCAAGTTCTCCAACGCCTACGAGTACGTGCTGTGGTACGCAGAGGTACCTCCTTCGGTTTCTCTCCAAGGGACTACGGCCACGGTGACCGGGACGCTTCAATTCTTGGTCTTCCCCTTCAGCTCGGCGGCATCTCCATCGCCGAAGGCTGTCCTGCTGAACGTAAACGAGACCCTGACGTATCAGTACAACGCCACGAGCGGGACTTGGCTGATCGCTCACGAGGTATGGAAGGTCGCCCCAACATCCCTGACCTCCGCAGCTCCCGGCTACCAGCCTCCAACCTATTCGTGAGAGGCCGCGGACAAGGCGCGGGCTCAAACCGAACTTTTTTTATTCTTAAGTCGTGGACTGGTTTGAAACCTGTCGTCTTTTGGAGCACACTTTGGTTCATCAGAGGTTTACGAGCGGGGGTTAGCGCAGCGGCAGGCCGTGAGACTCCTCAGGGTTTCATGAGGCGTCAGACCGGCAGACCTCGCCCAACATGCCCGTTGCCTCGGTGAGTCCGTCCTGGAGCGGCCATCCTTTCTGCCAGCGAGTCTCGGCTCGTTGCCTGACCACGTACGCAAAGGAGATCAGTGCCAGCAAGGTGAGGCTGGTCACTCCCATCAGAGGTATGGCCAGCTCCGCCCCATACTCGGCGGAGAACCTGAGGTACATGAAGACCGCCAGCAGGCTCTCGGCGAACAGCGATCCCGACACGAGTACCAAACCGTACACGAACCTTGACCGATACTTTGCCAGCTGCCCCAAGTAGAAGAGGAACACAAAGCATGCCGTGACAGCTGAGACAGAAGACAGGACTATGTCAGAGAGCCAGTAGATCCCAATCAAGCCGACCCCCCCGCGCTCACCCTATCTTGCCCCTCCAACAGGCTCTTAAACCAATCGGAGTTCGCCTCGAGGGCGTCCGACAAGAAGTAAAGGGAGCCATACCTTGGCCCCTCCGACCTTATCAAGCCGTTCTTTTCCAGTATCTCCACGTGATGAAGTACGGTCCTGTAGTTGACGTTCAGTTCTTTTGCCAGCTGGTTAGCGTTAGCCGGCCTCTCCATCAGCTTCCTCACTATGTCCAGCCTCATCTTTCCTCCCCTGCTTGCCACGAAGATCCAGATGTACATGTGTTTCTGCGTGGAAAAGCTGGCCATGACGTGCATTGTGCATGGCGTTTTTAACCTTACCCATCGTCTGCCCTGCTCAGGCCACGGCGACTTCGGGACGCAGTGAGACTGGACTCAGGGGCCCCTTTCAGAGAGCAGGCGCCAAGTTTTGGGATTTTCTCGATCGCCCAGCGACCAGGATCCCTTGCCTGCCTTGAAACACACAACGCGTGGGTTCCATGAAGAGCCAGTGCTTCTACCTGATCCCTCCCCCGCCTTGAAAAGCCTGGCCGGCAGGCCCTCCCCTCCTTCAAAGCCCTCAGGATTTGGGGCTTGCCTTAAAGCACTTGGCCGAACGAAAGAGGTACCAAGAGCCTACGACGCCAAAGCGCGCGAGCCAAGCGCTCTCTTCGCTTGGAAACTCGGACAGCTGAGGACGGCTTGATCGCGCCAGGGCGGGGCTCTTCCTTGTTGCTCGGCTTAGGTCGAGGCCCCCTCGCTCGGTTGGCCTTCTCCTGGATCCCGACCACCTCGGCGCAGCATTCATAATTTCTGAAAAATGCGACCATTTGAGATATTTCTTCAGAAATAAGATAGATTTATAAGCGAGGGTCTCTTACTAGCGGCAACCAAGGATGTCTGCTGAAAAGAAGGATGAAAGGGTATACGTTGTCGCCAGCGCCGTCCTGTTCGTGGTATCTGTCCTGATGCTCTTCGGAGGTATATACATGCAAGACGTCATGCACGTCTACAAGGCGCCTTTGGTCTTGGGCGTGGTCGCCGGCATACTTCTGGCGACTCCCCTTGAGATATGGAACTTCTCCGATCCCGACACCCTGTTCAGGGTGATGGCCTTCCAAGACAGGTTCCTCATGGTGTGCTTTGGCTTCGCCATAGGGCTTGGCGCCATCCTGCTGTACGCCGTGAACCTGATAGTGCCTCATCCCAACTTCGGCATCAAGGCCTTCTTCGTGCCTGGCGTGGTGATAGGGGGGCTGATATTCGGCGCGGGAGTGGGGATAGCTGGTTACTTCCCCGGCACCGTGTGGATAGCGCTGGGGCAGGGTCGCAGGGATGCCTTGTACGCGGTGCTCGGCGGGCTGCTGGGCGCCTTCTCCTGGTCGGTGATGTTCGGTGCCGCGAAGCCCTTCTTCTGGGACACCCTAAACTACGGACCGATCACTTGGGCAAGCGTCCTCGGAGCCTCCAGCAAGCCGGAGATCTTTGCGGTGAGCCTCGTCTTCGGCGCCATACTGCTGTCCCTATTTTTGCTCCTCCCGAGGTATCCCGGGCAACCGGTCAAGCAATCCTGCGGCTACCACATCGCGGGTTTAAACTTGGAAACGGTTAGGTTTGACGAAGTCGTGGACGAAGAGGCCCAGAAGTATCCCAACGCAAGGCCCTTCATAACCAAATTGGTCAATGAAAGCAGCGTTAAGAACGCCAGGATGATAATCCTGCTGGGACTTGAGTTCACCATAACCGCCGTCGCGGTGATAGTACTGCACCAGATATTCGGTGAATCTACTACCTACTCTTGGATAGGTGCCCAGCTGTCCTACATGGCCAATCCTTCCTGGGCTGCCGCCAACCCCTACTTCCAGCTCTTCGGTGGCATGCACGTCGTCAACGGCGTCCCCGTGAACCAGCCCTTCAGCGAGATCGGCTGGGAGCCATTCTCAGACCTGGGCACGTTCCTGGGCGGGCTCATATCTGCCACCCTGATAACCAAGCGCTTCATGGCATACAAGAAGCAGGTACCCCACGTGTGGCAGCACAACTTCGGCCCCAGCGAGGGAAGGAGGGCGGTCGGCGCCTTCGTAGGTACCTTCATGGTGCTCTTCGGCGCCAGGATGGCCAACGGCTGCGCCTCCGGTCACATACTGAGCGGCAACATACAGATGGCCATATCGAGCTTCGTGTTCCTGGTGGCGGTACTGCTGAGCGCCTGGGCTGTGCTCTACGCGATCATGCACCTCAGGATAAACGCCAGGGGATACAGGTAAACCCTGAGGGCTTGACGCCAGATGGCTGTCCGGCGCTGCAACGGGTGATTTTTTTTCTCGACTTCTTGGAGGTGCGGCGACTCGCTTGCTCTGCAAAGCGCTAGGGCGGACCCCGCGCCTTCTCCTGATGATGCCTGGCACAGGAGGAGATGCCCTGCCTTACCTCCTCCCAGCAGGCCATCGACGAACTGGTAGCAGTTGTGACCTAGGTGTTGAAGGTTGAAACAGGCCCCTCCCCCTTCTGGCGGACGGCTGACGGACTGGCGGGTCAGAGTTAAAAGTTGAGGCCACTTTGCCCCATGGACAGATTCGCCGTGGCCACGCTTCCGCTTCACGACGGAAGGGCCCCCTCCTACCTGGTGGAACGCATGAAGAGGGCATCTTCTGCCATCGCGAGCATAATGTGTCAGGAGCTCGGCACAAGGGCCTTCCTGGAAAGGCTGGCAGATCCCCTCTGGTTCCAGGCGTTGGGCGCCGCTCTGGGTTACGACTGGCACAGCTCCGGGGTCACTACCGTCCTGACTGGGGTGCTGAGAGAAGTGCTCAGCATGGAGGAGCAGGGCATAGCGGTGGTCGGAGGTAAAGGAGGCATGATGAAGCTCGTGCCGCAGGAGATAGACGTGATGGCAGAGGCGGGCATGGTGGGCGACGCGAAGGCAGAAGAGCTCAGGAGGGCAAGCAGGCTGTCGGCGAGGGTCGACACCTCGGCGGTGCAGGCAGGCTACGACCTCTACCACCAGGCCCTGTTCGTGGACGAGGGGGGCAACTGGGTCATAGTCCAGCAGGGCATGAACCCGCGGGAGGGGAACGCGAGGAGGTATCACTGGATGCGGACTGAAAGGTTCGTGGGGGATCCCCCTGAGTCCGCAATCGGGTACAAGAAGGACTACGTCTTGAACATGGCAGACGGGGCGGCCGAAGGTGCCCGCAGGGCCTCGCTGGAACTCGTCAGGGAGAGGACAGAGTACCTGATGGCTGCCCTTGAGGCCTCGAGGCACACGACCCTTGACCTCTTCTCGGAGAGAGGCGCACCCCGCTTTGAGATGGAGATGGACGTGCAGCTCCCGCGGAGGGTGAACTGGAACGCCGTCAGGTCGATGTACGAGCACCCGCCATCCACCTACGAGGAACTTCTGCTCGTGCCAGGTGCGGGCCCCGCGACCGTGAGGGCGCTTTCCCTCCTGTCACAGCTCATGTACGGAGAGAAACTATGCTGGCGCGACCCGATCAAGTTCTCGTTCGCGGTGGGCGGGAAGGACGGCGTCCCCTACCCAGTGGACAGAGGCACTTACGACGCGGTCATACGCGAGCTGGAGGAGGCAGCACGCCAGACAGAGCTCGAAGACCAAGACAAGAGGTGGGTGCTCAGGAGGCTGGCAGGGCTCTCGGTCGGGGAAAGCCGTCGGTCCCGTCCAGGCTAGGTCCTTCCAGCAGGAGGCCTCATCCCCGTGCCGCCGGGATAACCTCGTGTCCGCCAGTCTTCCTGATGACAAAGATCACGAGTTGAGGAAGGTCGGCGTCTCCGAGCGGATAACCTCGTGCCCGCGACTCTTCCTGACGACCCCTTTCCGCGTAGGGTTCGTCCATGGAACCCGTCCTGTAGCCCCTTATGTCCACGTCTACGTACTGAAAGCCCAGCTCCTTCAGCCGCGCGTGGATCCTTTCTGGTTTGTCTCCTTCGAAGAGCATGGGTATCTCATCCCGGCCGACCTCTATCCTGGCCACTCCTCCGAAGTCCCTCACGCGCACCATCCTGAAGCCCAGCTGCCTGATGAAGGTCTCGGCCGCTCCCACCTTCATCAGCTCCTCGACGGTTATCCTGTGGCCGTAGGGAAAGCGGGACGCCAGACAGGCCATGGATGGCTTGTCGAAGTTGGGGAGTCCTGCCTCCCTGGCAGCCGCCCTGACCTCCTCTTTCGTCATGCCGAGCTCGGCCAGAGGACTCCTGACCCCTAGCTCCGAGAGCGCCCTGATACCTGGCCTCCAGCCTCCGCGAAGGTCGTCGGCGTTCGTCCCGTCGACCACCACCTGGAAGCCCCTCTCCCTGGCCAGCCTCACCAGAAATCCCATCTCCCCCCTCTTGCAGTAGTAGCAGCGGAGGCGGTCGTTCGCCAGCACTTCCTCTGGGACTGCGCTCCTGATCACCTCATGCCCCATGCCCAGGGCCTTGGCCAGCGAGATCGCCCCGTCAACCTCCCCTGGCGGGAGGAGGGGGGAGTCGAACGTGACGGCCAGGGAGCGGCTCTCCAGCGCGAGGTGGGCTGCGTACGCCACCAACGAGCTGTCAACCCCTCCTGAAAACGCGACGATCGCGGACCCGAAGGGACCGAACCACTCGATGAGCCTGGACAGCCTGTCGGAGGACATTCCCGTCCAAGCAGCTGGGGCGCATAAAAGTTTTATGATGCCGTTATAAACACCGCATCGGTCAAGCAGGGAAAACAGGGCGAAGGTCGCGTATGAGAAGGCGAAGGCCAGGACCAGCTGCGTCAGCAGGCCGTAAACCGCCATCCTCGGACCCACGACCCTTGCAAGCGAGGTCAGCGTGGCCACGCATGAAGAGTAAAAGGCGATGAAGACGAGCAGGGCCATCGCCGTGGGTCCAAAATCGGATCTGGTCATTCTTAACGCCGTTATAGAATTGCAGGAGGCGTTAAGCTTTCTCCTCGCATCCTGCCCCGTCCCCGCCTCTTGGGTTCCGCCGTCCCCAACGAGCGGGGATTCCGCAAAGACGAGCTTGAGGCGGTGAGGGCGCTCCACCCCCGATAACCCCTTGCCCCGGGGCAACTTCGCCTCCGCTTACCACTGGCTGGACGGCGTGGGGCCAAGGGAGGAAAGGCCCAAGAAGTTCGAGATGGCCTGGAGCACCGTTGAGACGAACCGGTTCATTACGGATGAGTTCATGGAGTCTTTCAATTCTCTTTGTGAGATTCTTGCGAAAGCGGAATTATCCCAGCTAACCCCAGTACCCCCCTTTCAATTCTCTTTGTGAGATTCTCCACTGGAAGAGCTTCACGACCTGCGGATCGTTTATGTTTCAATTCTCTTTGTGAGATTCCCAGGCTCTCATGGGACTGCCGGGCGAGATAACAAAGGTTTCAATTCTCTTTGTGAGATTCAGGGTCAAGGCGCAAAAGCAGGAAAGAAGCGCCTCCTTCTCATCGGGGCGTACCCTGTATACGAACGTTACAAATATCCTCGATAGGTCGGAGGTCACTGGTTGAATAGATATCTGCTTGAATGGCAATAATCTCACGTCACCTTCGCGCAGGTCGCCCTCGTATATGTTAAGCTCGAAAAGGTAAGGGTCTTTTATACCTTTGAGTTCAAGAGATACCGGAGGCTCAAACCTTTTCAGCGCTCCTTGCCTGAAGGAGCTAAAAGATAGTTCGTAAGCGAAGAGGTCTTTATCCAGGCCGGTAGAACTGAGAAGCGCGCTCAGCGCTTGCAAGTAGTTGGCTACATTAGGTTTCGGTTCATCGACGAGGCTCAGCTGAATGATGCCCCTTTGGCCTTTCGGGTAGGCCGCGTTGTAGGCCTGGATGCCTGCGCCTGCGAGTTTCCCGACGATAAGCGGAGCTGAACCCCAGAACGATGTGCTAACGGAGCCTGGGCCAGTTGTCGTAGGTAGTAAAGATGCTGAGGTCCTGTTCAATTTCCTTACAGCCTAATATGTTTTCAACGTCTTCCCCTTCGAGCGGGCGTGTGAATATCGCGATTAAGCTGGTGGTCAGAAGCTCGAGAAAACACGGCCTGCAGTTTATAAGTTTTGGTTGGCGAAGGCTCCGCGACGCGGTGGTGCTCTTATCGGATCCCCTGCTCTGCCTTCCTGCCTCCGAGCCGTTGGTGCTTTCGTGAGGCGCGATCTTTGAAACTATGTAGTATGAGCAATGCTTAAGCGCGTTTCTTTTAGTACCTTTATGGAGTACAAGTGGACGGCTCTCTCCGTCACCACGGTCGGTGCCGTATTGGGTAGCATGCAGGGTTCGGCGCTTCTCATCGCTTTGCCGAGCATGATGAAGGACCTCGACCTCAACTTCTTCTACGCCCTTTGGATAATCCTCATCTACATGCTTCTGACGGTGGCCTTGGTCCCCATGCTGGGGAGGTTCGCCGACATGATCGGGAGGAAGAAACTTTACAACGCGGGCTTCGCGATCTTCGCCGTGGGCTCCCTCCTCAGCGGCCTCACCTTTGGCAAGGGGACGCTGGCCGGGGTGGAGCTCATAGCCTTCAGGGCGGTGCAGGCGGTCGGAGGCTCGTTCTTGATGGTCAACAGCACGGCGATAGTCACGGACGCGTTCAAGAAGGGAGAGGTCGGCTTGGGATTGGGGATCAACCAAATAGCGGGGGTCACGGGGTTTACCACCGGGCCCGTCATAGGAGGGGTGCTGACCACGATATCGTGGAGGTGGGTATTCCTCTTCAACATACCCATAGCGGCTTTCGCTGTGCCCTGGGCTTACTTCAGGCTGCGCGAGGTGGTTGAGCCGGCCAGGAGGGAGAAGTTCGACTTCTTGGGCAACGCGCTTTTGCTCGGCGCGCTGACCCTGATGCTGCTTGGGTTGACCTTCGTGGCCTTCCCGGGCTTCCCCTTGGTTTACACGCTCGCGCTGCTGATCGGCTCGTTGCCCTTCTTCGGCGCCTTCTTCTACGCCGAGAGAAGGGCGAGGTACCCGCTAATCGACTTCTCGCTCTTCAGGGACAGGCTGTTCGCCTTCGGCAACGCCTCCAACCTGCTCAACGGCATAGCCACGGGCGCGGTCATGTTCCTCTTGATATTCTTCCTCCAGGGGCCCTACGGTCAGACCCCGCTTTCCGCGGGGATAATGATGATACCCTACGGGCTGGCTTTCCTCGCCGTCGGGCCGCTGAGCGGGAGGCTTTCGGACAAGTATGGGTCAAGGGTACTGAGCACGGCGGGCCTGGGCGTGAACGCGGTGGGCCTTTTCCTCCTGGCCACGATAACGAAGGCAACCCCCTATCCCAATCTGGCCGCCTACATGTCGGTGATGGGAGCCGGTAGCGGGCTCTTCAGCTCGCCTAACACCAACGCCATAATGACCTCCGTCAGCCCTCAGCGCAGGGGGATTGCCTCAGGTATAAGGACTATGCTCAGGAACACGGGCAGCATGCTGAGCTTGGCGGTGACCTTTCCTTTCTTGATCAGCAGGGTTTCCCTTAACGACCTGATGCAGATAATGATCTACGGCGGTGGCGTGCAGGACTCCGCCTTCAACCTCGCCGGCTTCGAGTACGGGCTTCACATGGCGTTTTACTTCTCGTTGGTCATAAGCGTGATCGCCATGGTCCTCTCCTCATTCAGGCCTTCGCACTCCCCCCAGGCCGCCGCCAAGGCGGAGGCCCTTGCGGAGGCCGCGCCGGCGGTGCGCCCCTCTTCGCCCCGGCGCTGAAAGCGGGCCTACCGCTACTTTGATACCAGTTAAGAAACCGCTCAGCTGCGGTCCAATTGGGTTGATCCTTGCCGTTTCGCGGCGCTCACCGCCGACTTCCGCTCCAAAGCGGGCAAAAGGGGTCAGGGGAGCCGAGCGAGCCGAACTCGGCGAAGGCCCTCGCCGGGCACCCCCCTTGGCAGGCCGCGTACGGGCAAGCCGAGCACTGGGGCGGGACGGGCCTTTCCCTGAAGAGCTTGAACCCCTTCCTCCAGATCTCCCCAAGCCGCGCGCGGGTGACGTTGCCCTCCGAAAACCGCTTTTCCATCAGCAGATCGCACCCGTATACCTCGCCGTCCGAGTCGATCACCAAGTGGTTCACGCCGGCCGGACACGTCCGGTAGCCGTCGCGGTAACCGCGCCCCGCGGACAGCTCGGAGGCGACCCGGTCGAAATCCGGCAGGTAGAAGCGGAAGCCGTTTAGCGTTACCCTGACCCCCGCCCCTTCCGCCTCTTTGATAACGGCCTTGCCGGTCTCGCGGCTCAACCTGAACCCGTTTTCCCTCGCCCTTCCAAAGGGCTGGACGCCTATCAGGTTGACCTCGTTTACGCCGAGCTTTCCGGCGAGCTCTAGGATCCCCTTCACCCCGGATGCGTTGTAGTCCATAACGGTGTAGGAAAGCGACACCGTCAGCCCCTCTGCGGTGGCCGCGTTGACTGCCTGGATCGCCGCGTTGAAGCTGCCCCTTCCCCTTATCGGGTCGTTTTGGTTTGGGCCCGCACCGTCGATGCTCACCTGAAGGGTGGCCAGGCCCGCGTCTTTGAGTTTCCTGGCGATTTCCCGGTTCATAAGGAAACCGTTGGTGCTCATGGATGGCGCCATGCCCAAGGAGGCGGTCAACCTCACCAGTTCGACGGTCCAAGGCCTCATCAGGGGTTCTCCTCCGAGGAAGTAGACCATGTCGGCCACTTCTCTCAGCTGCCTTATGACGCGTTCCCAATCCTCCTTCTGGAGCTCTTTCAGCTTGGAAAGCCCGGCCGACACGTAGCAAGTCCTGCACCTCAGGTTGCAGGCCCTGGTGACGTACAAAGAGGCGCTGATTTTCCCGCCCGTCGCTACTTCTTTCCCGGAGGCGGCCAGGACGTGCGGGATTGGGGAAGCCGGGCACTCCGTGATGAAAGCCTGCGTTTGCGGGTCCACAGCAGTTATGGTGGACCGCGTAAAAAGCACTCATTTCTTCCCCTCGCTCTTTCTCGCGGAGCCTGAATTATCGGTCGCTTGAGCGGCCAAAGCGAAGCGGGGAAGGGATCATTTCAAGAAATGCCCCGCGCTCGGCTGCTGCGCCCTTTGGGCGATTAGCTTGGTCCAGAGTTCGCACGCGTGGAGCGCCCTCAGCGTGCCCTGGCCAAGGGGCTTTGGCCCGGCCCTGCGGAGAAAACCACGAGTATGACCGAGAACTCGGAGGGGAAGAGGCAGCGGTTAAGCTCGAACACGCCCGCGCCGAAGGTCAAGCGCGCCGCCGAGGGTGTAGGGCTGAGCGCCAGGCACACCAAAAGTTCGGCAAATGGGGGGTAGCCCCCAGCGCCTTGCCGAAACTCCCGCGGCCTTCGCGGCCGCCAGGAAGGCGAACACGCCGAGCATGGCAGCGTATGTTCCCTCTGTCACGGCAAGCGGAAAGAAGGACTTTTTAAGCGTGCCGGGGGTAAACGAGCGGGCTGGCGGGCGGGGGGCTGTAGGCGGTTGACCCTTTGGTGTTTCAATTCTCTTTATGAGATTCATAGCTTCAGGAAGTAGGGCTATAGAGCTCGCGGACTCCTTCTTTCAATTCTCTTTATGAGATTCCCGCAGGCCGAGGAGCCCCAGAAAGTATATCTTTCTCTTTCAATTCTCTTTGTGAGATTCCCGCCCTTTCCACCTCATACACTCCACATAGCCTCCCGGTGTTTTTAAATCTTTTTCTCCGCTACCCCCTTTTTCTGCATTTCCCCTTCATGGGGTAGAAGTCCTGCCGGCCTGCACACGTATCTGAATTCGCAAGGTAGCCTCGCGACCAATTACTGTCCACTAAAAGCGGCGGTTTAATGGCTACGAGCGGGTTCCGAATTGGGTTGCGCGCTTGATCCCGCGGCCGGGTAGCGCCTCTGGGGATTTATGCTCCGATTTCCGGCGCGTTTGCGCCGTAGGGCTCGGCATCGGCGGCGTCTGGGATGTTTCAGTGGAAGGGGAAAGGACGATTTCAGTTTTGGATGTGGCTTCGGCTTTCAGTGCCACTGACCTGCCGATTGCTGTTCTTTGCGGATTCATCGCAATACTTGATGTAAGATTCGGCTACCTCGCCTATCATATCGGCGAACTTGCCCATTTCTGCCCGCATCACCTTTATCTCATAAATCGAGCAGAAGGGATAGGGGCTCCTGGTGACGCCGTAAGAGTGAACGAAAGAGCTCAGGTTTTCGTACTCTTCGTAAAGGCCCTTGGCGCCGGATAGTTTTTCCACCAGGCGGATGACCAAGTCCTGGGTCGGGAAAGGTGGAACTACCCCCTTTACTCCCAGCTTTTCGGCATCTACCTTGAGTTTGCTGATACGAGATATCAGGGCACTTAACTCGTCTACCGCGTTACCGTTTGAATTCTCTTGCAGCCGCTTCTGGATTAGCAGCAGTCTGTCTAAGAGCTGGGCCAGATCCACGCATGGCACGCGGGAGAACTTCGACGGGTCACAACCTCTTTTCTGATCTTTTTCGTCGATTTTCGTGTTCGCTATAAGACCGGCCAACGCCGTCGGGTACTCCAAGGGCGCTGCTACATCGATGTCCTCTCCTCTCTTCCCCTCATTTCCTTTTTGCTTCTCGCGAAACGCGCTCAAGAACTCGGAGGGAT
>Ga0080003_1001379_pt1 | contig 12962 bp, 11 predicted proteins | sample JossMetagenome_FD_69206 | JGI IMG/M metagenome (GOLD analysis project Ga0080003, IMG submission 69206) | Hot spring microbial communities from Joseph's Coat, Yellowstone National Park, USA - JC2_E (SPADES assembly) (version 2) | ecosystem: Environmental > Aquatic > Thermal springs > Hot (42-90C)... | reverse complement strand
AAATCCTGGGGGCTATCCATCCCTCGCGGAAGGAGTCTTCCGCCCCAGACCCCTAATGAGATAACCGCGCGCACTCCCTCGATTTCTCCCATGCCTCGACGGGGCCCTCCCGGGGGCGGAAGATCGGATTGAGCTCAGGCTCCTCGATGCCGTCCAGCGCCCGGTACATCTCCGGGGACCTGGCGATCAGCTTCCGCCTCAGGATGAGGAGCTCGCACCTGGCCTGTCCGGCGTTCACCCCAAGTATCCCCCTGAGCCCCGCGTCGTACCTCAGGATCCTCGAGGCGTCGAAGCTGTATCCGCGGGCGGCCGCCTGTGCGTGGACGTGGTAGAGGTAGCTCCCTATCGCCAGGATCGGATTCCAGTACTCCCTGAACCTGGCGAGCTGGGGATGGTGCGCGTAGCCCCTGGTCCCCCCGAGCAGGACCCGCTGCGCGAGGAGACCCTCCCTCCACAGCGCCACCAGGCCCCTGGCGTCCAGGTATTCCGGATGGATGCTCCAGAGCCTCATCCCGCGGATCGACCGGCCGCGCGGGCTGGGCACTAAAGGGCTTTTCCGTCCATGCGCGGGCCCTGATGAGGAGATCAGGGAGACGGCGATCGCTCCGGGGCGCGTACCGTCCTGCCCTCGGATCGATGCGCGCATGCATGAGCCGGCGGGCGGCCGATCGGTCCAGCGCAGCGGAGCGGAAAAGAGTGGAAGTGTTATTAAGATTAAGATTTAAAACGAGACAACGGCGAGGAAGGCGGAGAAATGAGCACAGTTTTGCCGGAATGGAGGAGAAGGCTTCTAGAAAATCACCTGCTTACGGCGTTAATAGTGTTTGAATTTATTTTAAGCCTGATATTTCTTGCGGCGTCGTACCTAACGGGAAAAATTTATTTTAGAGGAGTCGGCGTCGGCCTGATAATAGCGTGGGTCACCGGTTTAATAGCATATTTGTTTCAAAGGAAAGCACAGCAGCCCCGCGGGTAGCATCCTTCAATCGCAAAGGACGACGGGGCCAGCCGGCTCCGCGAAACGCTTAAGCTCGCCGGCGCCGGAATTTCGCCGTGAAATGGGTGACCCGGGAGAAGGCGCACGTGGACAGGATAGCCTGCCCCTGGTTGATCAGTCATTTCGTGGACGGGGACGCTGAATTCCTGTTCGTCCCGGCGGATTCCGTCGTGGAGGTGGCGGAGAGGGAGGGGGCGATACCCTTCGACGTCCCCGGCGTGGAGCTCACGCATTATTACGAGGACGGGGAGGAGCGCGTCTCGTTCGACGCGATAATGAAGAAATACGGATTGAGGGACCCGGCATTGCTCGAGCTCGCCAAGGTCGTCAGGGGCGCGGATGCGCGCATTCCGAACCCGCCGCCCGAGTCCGCTGGGCTTCGCGCGGCCGCGGCGGGCTTCAGGATAATCTCAAGGGACGACCACGAAAACATGAAAATTCAGTTCCCCCTCTACGACGCGCTCTACGCCTACTTCAGGGACAGGACGACGCCCGGGAAGTGATCGGCGAACCCCACGCCGTGGGGCAGTCCTCCACGCGGTGCGGCGGTCGACGCCGGGCGCCATCGGGGACGACATTCCATGGCGCGCGATCGTCCATCGGTCCAGCGCCCCCGGGGCGGCCATTCCCTTATTAGGCCGGGACGCGCGCGTCCGCACGTGAAGCCGTCCTTCGTCTCGGGAGGTGGGGTCGTGGCGAGCGAGCACCCCTACGCCGCGCTCGCCGGCCTCAGGGCGCTGGAGGAGGGGGGCAACGCGGTGGACGCAGCCGTGGCCGTGTCGTTCGCGCTCGCGGCCTCGCAGCCTGCGCTGAACGGGCTCGGCGGCGACTTCATGGCCACAGTGTTCACGGAGGGGCGCGTCGTCTTCTTCAACGGAACGGGATGGGCCCCCCGCGGGCTCACAGTGGAGCTCCTCCGGGGGCTGGGCCTAGCCTCCGTGCCCAGGTACGGCCCGCTGTCGATCGCGGTCCCGGGGATGGTGGACGGGGTCCACCTGATGTGGAGGTCCCTCGGATCGATGGAGTGGGCGCGCCTGATCTCGCCCGCGATCGGCATAGCCCGCGCGGGACTGCCGGCGTCGCCCCTCCTCCTGGAGGACCTGGAATCGATCGGGGCCGGCGGATACGGCGACGGGAACACGGAGAGGATCTACTCGGCGGCGCGCTGGGGGCGCGTGGCGCTGGGGGGCCTGGCCGATGTCCTCGAGGGGATAGCGGAGCACGGCCCGGAGTTCTTCTACCGCGAGGTGGGGGCCGATCTGGCGCGCTACGTGTCGTCCATCGGGGGGGTCCTGGAGCCCGGGGACCTCTCCGGCTACCGCGCGGAGGCCTCGGAGCCGCTGAGCGTCGATTACAGGGGGTACACGATCCACGAGTCGCCCCCGAACAGCCAGGGAGTGACCACCCTGATCATACTGAGGGAGCTGGAGCGCTCGTCGCCGGATCCCCGCTCGATGATAGAAGCCTACGGGAGGGCGTACTCGCTGAGGGACGCGTACGTGGCGGACCCCAGGTTCGTGGAGGTGCCGGTGGACGAGCTCCTGGGGGCGGGCGGGAATGGGCCGGCCCACGGCCCGGGCGGGGGCGCGGAGGACACGACGAACTTCGTGGTGGTGGATTCCCGCGGCCGCGTCGTGTCGGGCGTGCAGAGCATCTACCACCGCTTCGGGTCCAGGGTGACGGAGCCGTCGCACCAGGTGACGCTGAACAACAGGGCGAGCGACTTCTCGCTCGAGGGGCCCAACCGCCTGGAGCCGGGGAAGAGGCCCCTCCACACACTCTCGTCGGTCATTATAACGAGGGACGGGGAGCCGTTCGCCGCGCTCGGGACCAGCGGGGGGCACTTCAGGCCGCAGATCCACGCGCTGCTGATCACGAACATGATAGACCGCGGGATGGACGTCGCGGAGGCGGTCGAGGCCCCCAGGTTCATCTGGGACGGGGGATCGGTAACGGCTGAGGAGGGATCGACCGTGGACGGGGCGAGGATAGTCAGGCGCTCGCGCGGATCCGGGGTGGCGCACGCCGTCCAGTTCCGCGGACGGGACCGCATGGCGCACGCGGACGGGCGCGGCGAGGGGCTGGCGCTGGGGGAGATCCGGCGAACACGGATAAACGGATCCCGGGATCGCACCGTCCCGTCGTATACGGTCATTTCATCCGTCGGCCGGGCGCGAATCCGGCCATGCACGGGCGCAGACGGTGAGCCCGGCGAGGGTTCCGGAGGAGCCGGGTGGAGGCTCCGCGAGCTCACGGCCTTCTACCGGCCTGTGCCGGCGCCGCTCGAGGGCGGATACGGCGCATCAAACCGGCAAAAGGTTAAATTTATGAAATAATCACACGGCACGGGTTCCATGACCGCGCCGGGATCGGATCATCGCGTCAGCAGGCTGCCATTCTCTTGGACGGAGCCGGGGAGGAGGCTGGCCTCCGTCGTGGTCGAGGCCTCGGGCTACTCCGCGGTGGAGGAGGAGCACCGCGCCATCGATTCGTCGGGCGCGAGGGTCCTCTCGACGTTCTGCGCCCCGTCTGAGGGACGCGTGGTGTGCGAGTCAATAGTGGACCTCGGGGAGCTGGACCCGGGGGAGCTGGAGTCCAGGCTGAGGTCGATAAAGGGGATAGAATCGGCGAGTGTGCGCGAGGGCGCCGTCCCGGGGTTCGCGTCCCTCCCCGGGAGGACCCTGGAGGCGGCCGGGACCAGGTCCATCCTGATGACCTCCCGCGCGCTCCTGGGGATGCTCCTGGGCATGAGGGAGTTCCTGGGGGAGGAGATGGGGGAGACGGCGCTCTACTACATAGGGTACTACTCGGGGAGGGGAGCCGCGCAGGCGCACGACGAGCTCCTCGGTCCGGGCGCGGCGCCAAGCGTGAACTTCGCCGTGCTCCAGGCACACGGATACGCATCGTCCGTGGAGACGATGAGGAGCCCCGACGGATCGCGCTACAGGATAGAGACACGCGACCTGGTGGAATGCGATCTTTTGAAGGGGAGGAGGAGTGGGAGGACGTCCCACTGGTTCCGCGGGATGCTCGCCGGTATCCTTGAGGCGTCGGAGGGAGGGGAGTGGGAGGTGGAGGAGGTGGAGTGCGTGAACGACGGGTCCGATAAGTGCGCGTTCGAGGCCAGGAGGAGGACCCCGGGGACATCGGGCGCGCAACGGGCGGGGGCCTCCGCTCGAGCGACAGCCGTCGGGGGTGGATAGTGGCCCTGCGGAAGTTGAAGGGCCTCGGAGATGCTGCACCGGCTGGATCGGCCTCGGGCGACGCCTGGTGCCCGGGAGCCCTCCTCCCGGGCGCGTCGCCCCCCTATTCCTCAGGATTCCATCGCGCCCAGCTACGAGATACCCAGGACGCTGTGGAAGCCGCGGAGCGCGGGAAAAGGATGGAGGAAGGCCTGGGATTGATAAAAGTAATTGCCGGGTAATTGAATTGGTGAAGGGTTGTTGATAAAAAAATATTGTTCAGGGGAAGGCGCTGATTAACCGCCCCATGCGTAGCCGCTCGTCGCCGTCGTGTTTGGAGCCACGGCTTGACCGGTTATGTTGGTCTCGCCGCCCAGGAATATCCATGGTACCGGCTTGAAGAACTGCACGTTAACCGTGTAGTCGTCGCCCGGTATCCAGACGTCGGGGAACTTGTAGGAGCCGCCGACCAGTACGCCGTTGGGTTCCTGCGTGTACCCGAGCCACGTCCATGTCCGGAAGTTGGGGGGCAGGAACGCTATCGTGACGACCTGGGTGGGCTTGCCCTCCGAGTTGACGAACGTGTATGCCGGGGATATATTTCCGTCGACGGCGAACGCGTAGGAGAACAGCGGCCACCCCGCCGTGCCGGCGTTGGGCGGGGGCACGTCGTGTACGGCCTGATACACAAGGCTGAAGTTGTACTGGGACATGACCTGGCCCCCGGCCTCCACGTAGGTCCCCGGAGTCACCACCGCCAGCAGGTTGCCCAGGGCCACGGCGGCGCCCTGCGATGCGTTGACCTCGACCGTGGCCGATCCGACCGGTATGAGCTCCGGGGACGTGGACGTCATCAGCGATGGATTCACCGGGATCTGAGGGGCGTAGCTTGCTTGGTCCCTCGATAACTGGGCGCCGGATATGAATATCCACGGGACCGGCTTGATGAACTGGTAATTCACGAAGAGGCCGGAGCCCGCATATGCGTAGGAGTCGGGGAACTTGTAGGAGCCGCCGACCAGGGTCCCGTTGGGTTCCTGCGTGTATCCGAGCCACGTCCAGCTGGTCCAGCCGTTCGGCATCCTCACCACCGTTATTATGGGCTGCGTGAACGTGTACTGCGGCGACACCTGGCCATCCACGGCGTATGCATATGCATATATGGGCTCCGCGGCGTACGTGCCCGCGGATCCGGCCGGGGCCGACGGCAGCCCCACGCCGACGACCTCGTAGTCTATTATTGAGAACGCGTAGGAGGTGAGGTTCTGCCCGTTGAACGTGGCGTTGGTTCCAGGCCTTATGACAGCTATTATGTTGCCGAGCCTCACCGTGCCGCCGGCGGATGAATTGATATTGACGGAGGCGGAGGCGACCGGTATCAGCTCGGGCATGGGCGCCATCGACGTTGTTGACGCCGGCGGGGCGTATGTGGAGCTGGGAGCCGGCGACGGATGCTCGGACATCGACAGGTAGAGCGCTCCGACGGCAGCGACTACAGCGACGACAACCACAAGCGCTACTATTCCCCATTTCCACGAACTCATTGTTAACTCAGTAAGGAATTCTGTGAAATAAGGATTTCCATAAAATCATCGATCGCATTACCATAGGAAACCCGCCCAGGGCTGGTCGGGAGGGCACCCCCCGGTCGGCGACGAACGCTATGTCGGGGTTCCGCTCGAGCTTGGCGTTCATCCCACCCTCTCCGGGCTCGCGCTGAGGGCGCGCCCCGGCGCTCCCGCGCGCCTATCGAGGGTCCACCCGAGGCCGAGCCCCCCGATTACGCGGTCGGCGTCATGCCGGCGATCCAGCTCCAGGACTACGGCGCGAAGCTCCTGGAGGCCGAGGGGTTCAGGGGCGACCTCGACTCGCCGTCGCGGATCCCGGAGGGGTTCGTGAGGAGGACGTTCCTCCTAGGAGGGCCGGACGAGGCCATCGGGAGGCTCGAGGAGTACGCGAGGGCCGGCGTGGACGAGATGCTGCTGCACTTCATGGACGAGCGCAGCGAGCGCGAGTTCGCGCGGCGGGTGATCCCGTACTTCAGGGACGGGGAGCTCGCCCGGTGACCGGCGCCAGCAGGTGGGAATCGCGCCTCCCTCCCATATAGAGGATGTGATGCCCCCTGTTCACGGTGCGCGTGTGCCTGTAGAAGGGCGGCGACTCGTGGATCCTCAGCAGCCACACGTCGGGGCGTATGGCCTCCCTCATCACCGCGGTCTCGATGTCAGGATCGGGTCTGTGCGTGTCGTGGCCCGCGATGATAAGCCTCAGGGCCTCGCCCCTCCTGAAGAGGGTCCCGGAGGGCCATATGGCCACGTCGACCGGCACGACCTCGCCCGGCCGGAGCTTCCGCTGGCTCCTGCACTTGTGCACGGGCTTGTAGGGCCTCGACTCCGCCTCGTCGACCTCCCCGCACGAGACGCGCAGCCAGCCCCGCGTCACGGGGCCGTTGTCGAAGTAGTTGTTCCAGGGAAATTCCACGATCCCGCCGGCCCTGTCCAGCTTCTCGATCGCGACGAACAGGTCCGCGTCGTCGGCGCCCTCGACCTCGATCCAGAGCCTCAGCTTCATGTAACCCACGACCCTCGCATCCTCCTCGAACTTATAGGTGAAGCTCACCACCTCCCCCAGCGGATCGTACCTAACCTCCCCCTCGCGCGCGCCGGGCTCCCTCGAGAGGGAACCGTCCGGCCTCAGGTACAGGGCCATGTAGTCCGTGCTAGGTATCGGCCAGTCGTCGGCCTCGTAGAAGCTCCCTATGTAGTTCCTGTCCCTCACCTCGTAGAGGACCCTGGGCCAGTGCTTCACGTCGTTGTCCTTCCCCCTCAGGTAGCGGTCGAAGAAGAGCTCCTGCATCCAGGCCAGGTCGTAGAACGTCTTCCACTTCTTCCTCCCGTGTATGAACAGATACTTATCCTTGGACGATGCCCTGGCCCATGCCTCGAGCGCACCCCACGTGTGGAGGCCGTGGTCCGACCAGCTGGCGGCCGCGAAGATCGGGACCGTTATGTCCTCGAAGCGCGGTATCTTGCTCGCCCAGTACTCGTCGAAGAGCGGGTGGTCCCCGAGCATCCCTACGAGGTCCTCGACCCTCCTGGAGCGCGAGTACTGCCACCGGTACCTCACGAGGACCGGGAAGAAGTCCGTCGGTATGCCGTCGTGCACCGCCACGTTATGGTAGAGGAACGGCGTGCCCTCCCACGGGTTTATCGCGGCCAAGTGGGGAGGGTTCAGCGACGCGGCCCACCACTGGCTCCACGCCAGGTAGGAGACGCCGGACATCCCCACCCTGCCGTTGCTCCAGGGCTGGCGCGCGATCCACTCCACGGTATCGTACATGTCGCGCGCCTCCTGCTCGGTCAGGAAGGTCCTCTCCCCCTCCGAGTTGAACGCCCCGCGCGGGTCCGCGATCACCACTGCGTAGCCGCGCCCGGTCCACCAGACGGGATCGGGGGCCTCAAAAGCCGTGTACTCGGAGAGCCCCACGATGTCCTGCCCTCCCGCATGGCCGACGTACTGGCTGTTCTTGCCGTACGCTGTCCAGGCGAGTATCGATGGATATTCGACGTCCGCCCTCGGGCGGTAGACATCCACGTATATTTTTACCCCATCGCGCATTATCACTGGAACGTCGTAGTCGATCACCATGTTCCTCCGCTCATCGGTCGCGGTCCTGGTAGTGGGGGCCGGCGGATAGCCCACCTCGGCGGGATCCCGTCCTTCCCAGAACTTCAGATTCATGACGAAAATATAATATAAGAAGTTCTTAATATTCTTTATGAGAATTATGAGGGGGGCGTTGATCAGGTAGGACCGTCAGCGGATCACCTTCGCGCCCGCGCACGTTGACCACGGAGAGCCGCCGAGGGGAAAGGAGGCGCGCCCCCGGAGGCTATCTCGGCCTCCGCGATCGCCTTATCTGACCAATGCCTCACAACGTCGAGGAAGCGCTTAAGGGCAGGGACCCCCATAGCAGGGGGCGATGCCGGACCTGAAGAGCGTGGTGGTCCCCGAGTACGGCGTGTCCGAAGAGGTACACCTGGATCCGGGGACGTCCGCGGTGCTCGTGATAGACATGCAGAACGAGTTCGTCGATCCCGGGGGCAGGCTCTTCGTGCCCTCGGCGCCCGCCACGGTCCCGGTCATCGGGTCCCTCCTAGAGCGCGCCCGCGCATCCGGGGTCCCGGTGATCTACACGCAGGACTGGCGTCCCCCGGGCGATCCTAAGATCATCTATAAGGATTCCCCCGGCTTCCCGAGAGTGGGGGAGCACACGATAGCCGGCACTTGGGGTTCGGAGATAATAGTAGATCTGGCCCCCGGTCCGCACGACCTCACAGTGAAGAAGCCGACCATAGACGCATTCTACGGGACGCCACTCGATCACTACCTGAGGCTGCTGAGGATCGACACAGTCGTGGTGACCGGGACCGTGGCCAACGTCTGCGTACTGCACGCGGTGTCCGGCGCGTCGGTGAGGGGGTACAACGTGGTCTATCCCGTAGACGCCGTGTCCGCACGGAGCGACTTCGACGCCGAGCTCGCGGTGCACCAAGCGTACTTCGTCCATCAGGCCATAGTGACACACGCGGAGGATATCAGCTTCGATCGGGCTCGCGATTGGCGATCGGGTAGCTCGATGTAGGACTTCTGAACCATCGACGTGACGCAGGAGCGCCCTCCAGACCTCGAACGAGTCCACCCCGAATCCAGAATCGGGGAAAGCGATCCATCCGCTCCAACTCCGTTCACCGATGCCTTCCGTAGCACCGCGAAATGGACCTAAGCCCGTTGTTCTTCTTATACGTGATCGCCTTCGCGTCGATCTTCAGTACGTCCTTGTGCTTACTCCAAATGTTATCAAGTCTTATCCACCTCTGAGGGACGCCTGCCTCCTCTCCTAGTTCAGCTTGTCGCAGAGCTTTGCCGTGACGCGAGCTAACCTTCTTAGTTTCCTCTCATGCTGCCCCGACGTGAGCGGATAAGGCTTATTCCTGCTCACCGAGGTATTGGTCAGATAAGACGATAGCGAGGATGGCGAGGACGCAGCGACTGCCTCCCGGGCGAGGGCCCGTCATCCCTCGGCAATCCCTCCTCTGATCGACGCGCTCGGGCGCGAAGGTGATCCGCTAGTAGGTGATCCGCTAGTAGTCTTATCTGACCAACATCGCTCACCGGGCACTTGGAATATCCGTTCACAGCCGCCAAGCGCAGCGCTCCTCCCCAGGACTTTCGAGTTTCGCGACGTTCCGACCCAGTACACGCGCGTCATGCTCGAGAAGAACGCTCAGGGCCGCCCTCTCTGGACATTCTCCAAGTCACTACATACTTGCCAACACATCCCTGACTGTCGGTGTTCCCTTTCTTCCTCGCGCGGAACGACCGGAGTGCAGCACCGCCGGCCATCTCTCCATATCCACGGGAACGCCCAATGAGGATGCCTGTTTACAACTCGACGCGATCCGTCGGACATCCCGTTTGTGGACAAAGCCGGCATCGAAGCTGCTCGGCAGCTGTCATTGTTGGGAAGCATTTATGTGGAGTCAGCGGCAACGCCATTGCCTATGATAATCGATTTCTCGACCCACGTGATACTTCCAAGCTGGGAGGACAGCATGAGCGTCCATTTCAAGTACGATGCCAACGCCCCCGGGGAGCGCCTGTCCCTCATGGATGAGCTGGGGATATCGATGCAGGTGGTCAACCTGTCCGCCGCCCAGCTCGGCGGGCTCTCCTCCGGGGACTCGGTGAGGGTCTGCAGGATGGCGAACGACCACATCCACGACGAGCTGACCTCGAAACATCCCGACAGGTTCATCGGATGCGGGATAGTGGGCCTCCTCGACGCGGACGCCGCCCTCGAGGAGCTGGACAGGATCAAGGGGATGGGCTTCAGGTGCGCGACCGCGCCGGCGCACCAGGGGGACAGGGGGCTCGACCACCCCGAATCCAGGAGGATCCTGCGCAGGGCGGCGGAGCTGGGCCTCCCGGTGTTCATACACCCGATGGACCTGGAGGGGCTCCCCCTGGACAGGGGCTCCATGAGCGCGTTCGGCTGGCCCTTCGATACCTCCGTGGCGGCCTGGAGGCTGATCGTCGGGGGGGTGTTCGACGAGGTGCCGAACCTCGTGGTCGTGTTGCACCACATGGGCGCCATGATCCCGTACTTCCGCCACAGGGTGAACGAGAGGCTCGAGAGGATGGGGGTGGGCAGGAAGCTGGAGCAGTACGTGCCCCATACATATGTGGACACCGCCGTGGACGGGGAATCGGTGGCCGACCTGATGACGGCGTATCAGCTCCTCGGTCCCAGGAGGATCATGTTCGGATCGGACTGGCCATACATAACGGCTTCAAAATCGATAGGGGGCAATCTGTCGATGATACGCGCCGCGCCGATACCGGATGAGGAGAAGGAGATGATACTCCACGGGAACGCGGAGCATCTGCTCGGATTGAAGCATAATTGATTGGAAATAAAAATAATTAATATAGATGATTTCACTCGATCTCCGATTTCCCGGCCTTCTTCAGGAGCGCCGTGGCGATGAGCCCTATTACGCTGAAGATCACAATGGCCTCGGAGAACAGCGGACCGACGTGGACCAGCCCGTGCGCCATGCCGACCAGGGACGTCGTCAGCACCGACGCGGTGAGGCCGTAGATGAGCGCGCCTATTACGCTGAAGATCCCCTGGGCACGCTCGCCCAGCTCGCCCCTCGATAGCGGGCGAATTACGACGCGATGTTAAGAAATGTCCACTTCTCTCGATCTATCTCCGCAGGAGCTCCCGACGCGTTTCCGGGTCCCCGGGATTACCGTATCGTGATTAACCGGGCAGCGCCGTACGCATTGTTTAAATGAAAAATATATTTATAATTACATGTTACACCGGATCACGGGAATATCCCGAACTGCGGGCTCGCGGTCGCATACTGGGACGGCCAGACCACCTGTGTGTAGACGGAGTTGCTCGTCGAGTTCCAGAAGGCCTCGACGGCTATCGGATTCCACGATACCTCGTGAAAGCTGTCAAACAGCGTTCCGCTGGGCGTCGGCTTGGTCAGCAAAACCAGCTGCGGGGGCGGCGACATCGTTGCCAGGGCGTTTATCACGGCGGTGTTCTGCGTCGTCCCCGCGTCCTTCAGCGCGTAGGCCGCGACCCAGACTGCGTCGTATCCGGAGGCGCCCAGCTGACCGGCGGTCTCGCCCGTCAGGGCACTATAAGCGGCCCTGAACGTGAGCCATTTGGCGTTGACAGTAGCATTTGGTGTGAGAGAATATTCACTAAAAACGTCCGGAAATATCTGGCCTGCAGCATCTTGGCCCGCCGGACTGTAGAACGACGCATCATCCGTTATGCCGCCGCTCCCGCACCAAGTCACTCCCTTGAGGGCCGGGAATGTGGCGGCCTGCGGCACGAGCGCCGCCAGTTCGCTCGGGAATGAAGCCGTCACTATCGCGTTGGGGCTCTCGGTCGCCACCTTGGCCAGTATGCTCTGGAACTGGGTGCTGCCGAACGGATACCACTCCACATCGACTATCTGTATCTGGTTCTGCCACCCGTTCTGGTATATCGTGTAGTTGAAGCCCCACAGGTAGTCCTGTCCGTACTCCGTGTTCTGTCCTATGAAGACAACCCTCAGCGGTCCGCTGGTGCTCTGTCCCTGGGAGCTCTGTATCTGGTCCTTGTACTGGTACAGGAACTCGGCGGCCCATGCTCCGTACTGGATCCCGGTGGGCTGGTAGTGGAATATCATCGACTTGGACTGATCGAAGTTCGTGAGGTTACTGGTCCTGGTCGCGAGCGGCGAGGAGCATAGGAATATGGATGGCTCGTTGTACTGCTGTATTGTGGGTATATCGGCTATCGCCACAACGCTAGCGGGGGTGGTTATCAATATTGCCGCGTGATCGCTGGTTATCAGCGTGGAGGTGGCCGTCGGTCCATCGGACGGGCTGGACTGGTCGTCCTGCCACACGAGGTTTATCGTGTAGTTGCCCGGCCCGTTCGGCCCGTTGGCCATGTAGATGCCTCCCTGCGAGTTTATCTGAGCGGCCGCGAGCTGGGCCCCCCAGAGGACCTGCTCACCTATGGGCCCGAGAGAGCCTGTGAGCGACTGCTCAAGCCCGATCGTCACCTGTCCCACTATAGCGTGCGTTGGAGTGGGGGTGGGGGTCGGAGTGGGCGGAGGGGGCCTGGTGACGTACCAGGCGGCCACTCCCCCGACTATCACGACCACGATCACGACAGCGATTATGGCCCAAAGTGCTGTCCTGGAGATTGCGCTTCTTCTCATCTTCGTCCATCTGCCAGACAATAAGTATAATATAAACGTATCTTCAACTACCTAGGCTATGTCAGCGTAATAACTATTCGGATCCCGCTGTACTAGCGATTATCCGGATGGCGCGGGCGCTATTCGGAACGGCGCGCTGCGCAACGCAGAGCATGTGTCGCGGGCGGACGCGGTCTTGACGTCATCTCCACGTCTCGTCGAGATCCGCGCGAGATTTCGTAGGATACTTTCATCACGATGGGTAACGTTTCCGGCCATGGAGCCGAACAATGGAATGCCCGGGCAAACTCTTTTAGGGCCCACGGGGCCACCCGCGGCGGTGCCCCTTGAATCGGAAAGCATCGCTGCGGTGCATCAACTGTGGTTGGAGCGGCGAGCTCGAGGACCTCGTATACACGTGCCCACGATGCGGCGAACCGCTCACTGTGGTGTACGGGAGCGGCGAGCTGGCCGAGGGCGCCAAGGCCGAATTCCGCGGCAGAG
>Ga0080003_1001378_pt1 | contig 12967 bp, 13 predicted proteins | sample JossMetagenome_FD_69206 | JGI IMG/M metagenome (GOLD analysis project Ga0080003, IMG submission 69206) | Hot spring microbial communities from Joseph's Coat, Yellowstone National Park, USA - JC2_E (SPADES assembly) (version 2) | ecosystem: Environmental > Aquatic > Thermal springs > Hot (42-90C)... | reverse complement strand
CCCAATCAATTCATAATATTTCAATGTCTGTTATAAGTCAGACATTATGCAACACACTTGTTGGCATGGCTAATTAAAGAAAAATACAGAGACGGTGTAGAGATAAGATTAGAAAAGAAAATGAATAATAATAAAGATGCATCTAGCAGTGAGGTGGGAGATAAGAAGAATAAAAATCAAAGGACTGACATTTTTATCATAGTCAAAAATGATAAGGAAAAGATAGGTATAGAATTGAAATATTTTACAGCAAATCTAATATGGCATGATGATAAAAATGACGAAGATATTATTTTAAAAAAACAGTTGGCATATAATTATAAATGCTATGATGCTTGGTATGATGTATGATGTTAAGAGATTAGAAAATTTTATAAGATATGGAAATATAAATAAAGGTTTTGCAATATGGTTGACTAATATTAAATCATTTACTGACGACTGGGATAAGGTTAAGAAAAAGTTTGAGAAAGACCCAAATAAAAAACCAAATTATTATTATTTTTTTATATCCAATAATTGAAAAATTCCAGACGATGATTATCGTCCGAACCCTGAGAACGGTTTAGTTGAATTGAAATGGGACAACCCGAATAAGAAAGGTATCAACCCTAGTAAGAAAGGTATCAAAGGCAGAAATGAAAAAATAACTATTAAAGGAAATTATAAGGTTTGTTGGAATGAATATTCAATTTTGAATTTAAAGGATAATAATTCATATAAGAAAAGCTCAAATAATATATATAAGTATGCCTTATTGGAAGTTCAATAAAAAGCAGAAAAAGATTAAAGAGGGAAAGACAATTAAGGTTTATAATATGACTAGGGTGAAAGTGAAACAATATGATTAGGATACAAAAATATAACGAATCTAAATCTATTCCTCTAAAAGGAATGAGATTAATCGAAAGGGATGAATACTTGAGATTTATTGAAATTCACGATTCAGTTAAAATAGAAAATGTAACTGTGAAACTTAATAGGAATTGGAGTATAAAGAAGTATCAGCCAGATAATTATAGACCTGAAGAATGGACCGTTTGGAGTTTCCCCAATCGTGGAGATTGGGCAACACATTCGGGGAACTATCGCGGCAATTGGAGTCCATATATTCCAAGAAATTTAATAGATAAATTTACTAAGCCAGGTGACTTAGTACTCGATCCAATGGTAGGTAGCGGTACTACATTGGTTGAATGTAAATTAATGCAGAGAAATTGTATAGGCGTAGACATTAATTTGAATGCCATAATGGTAAGTTTTAACAGGCAAGATTTTAGATATAATCCATTAGATGAATCTTATACTGACCCCAAAATAAGATTATATGAAGGGGATGCAAGGAATCTTAACCTTTTAGAGGATGAGTCAATAGATTTAATTGCTACTCATCCACCCTATGCGGGTATTATCTCTTATTCAAAATCCAGCATAAAAGGGGATCTTTCATCCCTTAAAATTGAGGATTATATAACTGAAATGAAAAAAGTCGCAAAAGAGCTCTTTAGAGTTTTAAAACCTGGAAAACACTGTGCAATTTTAATTGGAGATACTAGGAAGCATCAACATTATATACCTATAAATGTAGCGATATTAAGCTTGTTTCTTGATGCTGGATTCGTCTTAAAAGAAGATATCATTAAAATTCAGCATAACACCAAGTCAACAAGGGAAAAATGGGGAGGGTCAAATTATAACTTTTATAAGATAGCACACGAGCATCTTTACATTTTTAGAAAGCTGTTACCAGATGAAAAACTAAAAGATTTCAAATATAGTTCTAGATGGTGGTAAATTCATGGTTGAAATAGAATTGATAGGCTATAATTCTATAAATGAATATTTGAATGATTTCAAAAAGACACTCTTAAAAACAGTTCATAATTATGATTTTTTTGTTGACTGGAATAAGGTTTATCAATATACTCAGAAATATTTCCTAGAACTTAGTTTGATTAATAGCCTTACCTTAATTTCAACTAAAGAAGAAAGAAAAGTAAAATTAAGGAAAATTCTAAATAGATATCCAGAAACAATAAAAGTAATTCCGGTACTTATAGCAGTTAGAGAGAAAGATGTAGAGGTGGCGGAGTTTACTTCGCAGATAATATATAGACAATTTGATTTCGGAAATGTAAAACCAACTAAACAGAAGATTGAAGAAATGATATATTTTTGCGAAAGAACGAAAATTATCGATCTTTTAGGTGATATAAAGGATGTTTATTCGTATGTTTTAGGTGTCGAAGTTGGATTAGATTCAAATGCTAGAAAAAACAGAAGTGGGGCGGTTTTCAACGATCTTGTAGATAATCTTATAGATTCTGTTGTAAACCAACTTGTTAATGAGGGGCATAATTTATACTATAAACGTGAAGTTGAACTAAGTAAATTAGGGTATCCAAAACAAAAAAAGGCCGACTTCGTAATATATCATAATGATAATCCGTTAATTTTCTCAGAAGTTAACATATATCACGAAGGGGGATCTAAACCAAGCGAAATAATACGTTCCTATACAGAAATGGGACGTTTGGTTAATAGAAATTCTGTGAAATTTTTATGGATTACTGATGGTCCTGGATGGTTAAGTATGTGGAATGCCTTTACTGCGGGTGTAAATGACTTAGATTTAATTTTGAATTATGACATTAGTTTAAGGAAGCTTAAGGACATAATTTTAAGGATAATAAGTAGATAGGTTATATGTTGAAAATTATAATTTTATCAGTATGGGCTCAGAATAAATAATGTTATACTATGCAATTATATCTTAAAAATATAAAAATAATTAAGGGTATACTGTTTGTTGATTATAAATTTAATAAGCCATCAAATCAATTACGTTTTGCCTAATTAAATACTGGCATACTTTCTTAGGATGTGATAATATTAGCCTGTTAAGTGTCGATATTCATAGTAAATATTGCCTAGAAATTATAGAAAAATTCATCATACTAGATATAGAAATCAAAAGATATGATAATTCTCAGATCAGGGATAAGATTAGGTCTATCGATCCTGAAAAAAGGAAAGAGTTGAAAATAAACAAATCAACATTATGGTATCAACAGAAAAAGATTAAAGAGGGAAAGAGTATAAAGATTTATAACAAAACTAAGTTGAGGATTGAAAGTGGACAAGACATTAAAACAAAAATTCAGACAGCCTTTCGGATATTATATGGAACATTTAATTGGAAGGCATTTTCTTTTAAAATATGATTATGTGTTATATCATGGACGCAATCATGCAGATGAGTGGTGGAATAATTTAGATGATAATAATCTAATTGAACTTAAAAATCTATTAATATTATTAAATGTAAATATTGAAGTGACGTCATTTGAAAGAAAATCAATTTTATATGAGATTTCAGGAATTGTAGGCTCAAATAAAATAGAATTTATAAGAATAGAAAATAACAAATTAATTGTAAGCGAAATCAAAAGCCAATATGGACCAAAACCAGACTATAGAATAGAATTTGAACACACCCAAAGAGATACCTTAACAAAATTAACTAATAAAGGCATAAAGACCTCACTAATATATTGTATAGCATTACCAGGGCCGAGATTTGTTGAAATACCATTTATTGCATTATACGATAAATTTAATGAATACAGTGATTTTAACGGCAAAGAATTCACAACAAATGATTGGGCAGATATTAGAATTCGTATACCTATTGAATATAGAGAAGAATCAAAATTTGAAATGATAGACAAATCTCTGTATAATTATGTTGATCTAACTTCCTTGTTTAATTCAATACTAGATGATTTCCCAAATAAATTCGAACGTTTAAGAAAATTCTTACAATAAGAACTTAATACAATGTTATTTAGAATTAGAAACATTCTGAATCAGTATGTAAGACATATAATAATTTGATTACGATAATGAAGGAATTGCACACAGGAAACATATCATTAATGATATGATAAGATACATTGGTAAAGAATCTAATAACCTTGAAGATAACCTTACTAGTCTTGATGACACTGATTATTTGGAATATGAGAATATTGAAGATTTCAAACAGTGGATTCTTTCATTAAAGCCAAAGGATGTCAGAGATAAGGGAATCTCTGAAAGAGGTCTTAGAATTTTTAAACAAAAAATTAAGAATGGCAAGGGATTAAAAAACAAATCAAAGATCGTAAGGATACTTTTTGAATACTATAAGTCTAAATCAACTAAACAATAATTAATATTCAATGAATTAAATAAATAAAGTGGCACGTTTTAACGTCTTATCTATATCCCCAAAAAATTGATGGGCTCAGCCGGATTTGAACCGGCGACCTCCGCTGTGTGAGAGCGACGTCATGCCACTAGACTATGAGCCCTGTTATACTTCAAATTTTGGGGTTTAATATTATTTGATCTCTTCTAGGTCCATAGGAAAGCATTTTTATTGGCACACCCAAGTAATGTTCTATGAATTTTAAATATTTAGATAATTGTTTGGGCATATCCTCGCCTTTGCTCTTTTTTATTTTATTCCATTCTTCTTCAGAGAGATCTTTCCATCCATCAAAGGTCTTGTATATTGGTTTGGCTTTCTCAAAATCGTATGCAGAAGTAGGCAATGTGTTATATTTTTTCTTATCTATTTCGTATTCTATACATACATTAATCTTTTCAAGCCCTCCAAGTGTATCCACTTTGGTAAGTGCTATTTCAGTAACACCGTTTAGATCAACAGCAGCTTTAGATATTACAAGGTCTTCCCAACCGCACCTTCTAGGCCTGTTGGTTGTGGTTCCAAATTCCCTTCCTTTTTTTTGCAAAAATTCACCTATGTTATCTTTAAGCTCAGTAGGGAATGGCCCACTCCCTACCCTTGTTGTATACGCCTTCATTACACCTACAATTTGGGTAATGTATTTTGGTGGTATGCCTGAACCACTTATGATGCCACCTATTGTAGTATTGGATGAAGTGACAAAGGGATATGTTCCATGGTCTACATCTAGCAAAGAGCCTTGGGCACCTTCTAACAATACCCTTTTTTTCTTTTTCAATGCATTTATTAGATAGCTGTCTGTATCAACAATATATTTAGATAAGTTTTTGCCATATTCCAAGAATTCCTTAACCAAATCTTCTTTCTTGTATTCAAAAGGTTTATTATAAGCACTGAAAATCTTTCCTTTCATTTTTACTTGCACTCCAATCTTTTGTGCTAATATATCCTCGTTAAGCAAATCTTCCATCCTTATGCCTGATCTTGCAACTTTATCTATGTATGCTGGACCTATACCTTGCTTTGTTGTGCCTATTTTGTTTGCACCTTTAGCTTCTTCTTCTATTCCATCTAATTCTTGATGATATGGGAAAATAACATGTGCCTTGGGGGATATCTTTACGTTGCTTACCCTGAAACCGAACTTTTCTATATCTCCTAATTCAGATAATAGGAGTTTAGGGTTTATTACCATTCCATTTCCAAGTATAGATATTTTGTCTCTTACAACACCAGAAGGAACTTGATGTACTGAAAGCTTTAAATTTTTTATAAACAAGGTATGGCCTGCGTTTGGACCCCCTTGGGACCTTACTACGATATCGTTAGATGATGCTAGCACATCAGTAATTTTTCCTTTACCTTCATCACCAAATTGGATTCCAATTATAGCTATAGCGGGCATATATGTCAAATGAGTTAAAACGATTGATATACAAAAAAGTTGTTATTGTTATTTAAAGGGTTTTCTAATTATATTACCACATCTTTTGCAATGAATTATGATCATACCCTTTCTAATTCTAACTTCGGAATTCAACCCGTAAACTAAATAACCATGGCACTTTTTGCATATGTGCCTCTTGGCACTAGGAGGAATTCTCACATTGTACTTTCTGCTAATAGCCAACGCTAGATCTACGTATCTTGCCATATGTTCAGTATCTTTTTGGTAAGCCATTTTCTCTGCTTGGCTCAGTAGTATATTGATACGTTCATTTGCTATTTCCAATAGATCTTTTGGTCTAAAGCCTCTCCTTCCCTTCCTTTTGTGCTCCATTGAATACCTCGTAGAATGATTATACTCAATGCCACAAACTATTAAGATATATCCCTATGGATTTATTGTCTTGTTTATTAATCTAGAGATAAACTTATAAATATTTATTTGATGGGTAAGGTGAAGGTAGTTAAATATGCCCAAGATAACTGAAAAAGAGGTTATGGATTATTTGTCTGATGTTAAGGATCCCGAAATAGGGGTTAGCATTGTTAAACTAGGCATGGTTAGGAAGGTTGGTATTGACAATAATAACAATGTGAGTATAGATATTGCACTTACTGTTCCTACATGCCCACTCTCTTCCACAATTGAACATGATGTTAAAAAAGCACTCTCAAAAAACAAGAATGTAAAATCTATAAAAGTAGAAATGGGTTCTATGACTGAAGAAGAAAGGAAAGAACTCATTAACAAGCTAAACAACAAGCCCAAGTATGTGGATGATTACTATACCAAGCAAGGCAAATCAAGCAATTTAAATTTTTCTTTGGATGGAAAGGGAAATTCCCAACATGATATTAAATATGTGATACCAATTGGATCTGGAAAAGGAGGAGTTGGAAAATCTAGTACTACCGCGTTGTTAGCTATTCAACTTGCAAAAAGTGGTTATAAAGTAGGAATAATGGATGCGGATATTACTGGTTCTTCCATTGCCAAAATATTTGGCGTTTCAGGGCCTTTATTGGTGAATGATCAGCAACGGATTATGCCTCCCACAAGCTCTAAATACAAAATAAAAATGGTTTCAACTAATATGATACTTGAAAAGGAGGATCAACCAGTTATTTGGAGGGGGCCAATATTGACACAGCTTGTTAAGCAGTTTTTTAATGACGTTGAGTGGGGAACATTGGATTTCTTGCTTTTGGATATGCCTCCTGGAACAAGTGATGTACCTCTTACGGTTTTCCAAAATTTGCCCCTTACTGGAATGATTTTTGTAAAAACACCACAAGATTTAGCAGGAGTCATTGTAAATAAAACGATCAATATGGCGAAAATGATGAACATAAAAACAATAGGGATTATTGAAAACATGAAATACATTAAATGCCCTCATTGCGGAGAGAAAATTTATCTATGGGGGCAGGGAAATTACCATTATGAACTTCCACTTTTGGGGGAAGTTCCTATACAGCCCGATCTAGCAAATTACATGGATAATGGAAAAGTAGAAGAATATCCAGACATATCTTTTATGAAGCCAATTGCAGATAATTTGCTTGAAATAATCAAAAAATTGTAAGTTAAGACCTATCCCTTACTTTAACAGCCAATCCATGGTGGGCTTTGAGCATATCCATGCCACTCATCTTGGCAATCCCCACCGCCTTTACTATCCCATTTGATGATACTACAACTTCATCCCCTATGCGTATATTTTCATCTGCCTTTAAAACAGCAGGGGCGAATACATCACCTTCAAGCTTCATGTTTTCAATTTCTACAACATTGAGGTTTTGTTTGAGGAGGTATTCTGCACCCTCTATCGTCAATGAAAATTTTCCTTGAAAAGTGTAAATTCCAAGTTGTTTGTTATTTTTTAATATTTTGTATTCTGGAAAAAAACCTTTTATTTCCATTTCATCAAAAGGGTCTTTTCCAAATTGGTAAGTAAGCATTGAATGTACAATGTCCTTATGGCTTAATTTGTATTCTTTTCGGTATGGATTAAGCACATTGGATAATTTTTCAAGGGATTCTTTAGAGGTGGGATTATTGTCACTGGTAACATATACTTCCTCTACATATTTTTCTACGATATCTTTTATGAACATTTCCCCTTTATGTAGATGGAGTATTGCAATCTTGTAGGGATTCCTTTGCAGATATTTCTCAATAACCTTTACTGTTACTTCTTTCTCTATAGAATCCCAATAGCCAGTTACTGGAACATCATAATTTCTTATTGGATAATAGTTTTCTATTTCTCTTGGGACCAAAGATAATGGAGAAGTAACGATTAATTCATGAATACGCCACTTCATGCCAGATTGGGACAATGCCTCATTGAATTTCATATGGCTTTGAGATTGTGAATAAGGTTTTTTCTTTGAACAGGGAAAAAATACTGCAATATTGATCTTTTCGTTGGGTTTAATAGCAATTTCACTTATTTTTTTTCTATGCCTTTCTACTTCAGGCCTTGAAAAAGATAACTCTGTAGAATAAAAAGAGTTATTTCCTATAACTGGGGTTTTTTCTTCAATAAAATTGTACCCCTGTTCGTTAAGCATTTTCAGTATAGCAACGCTTGAAGGCTCTGCAAAGGAACGCATTTCAGCATACTCTCTTAATCTTCCCATGGAATTATATCGCTTTACTCTTTCCAGTTCTTCGAATAGAACTAACCTATTATGTCCAATGATAGAGTGTTTTGTAGTGCAATACTCGCATTTGCAATTATGGTTGGTATTTTCTACTCCAAAGGGCGTAAGGTATTTACCAGATATGGCAAATTGGTCGGCAAGGGAGGTATCCATTATACTAACCCCAAGATAATAAAGCAATCCTATTCTCCAAGGCAACGCTACATTGGGTGCAAATATCAATTGATCAGGCATCGATACTTTTCCAATGAACTTGAAAGCGTCTATAACTTGATGAGGATTTGTGTAGATTTCATCTAAATTTATAAACGGTATAACCCGATCTTTTTTTGAAATTACTATTTCATTATTCCAGTAAATATAAGAATGCTCTTTGGTCATTGCACCTTTGGTGTACATTCTAGGGATGTTTATCTCAAGCCCTTCGATATCTAAAGATCTTCCATCATAACTTTCATTGAGTACTTTTATACGAGTACTAGGCTCTTCAATACCTACATCTAGGCTAGCTAAAATAGGCAGAACACTTATTTTTATCATTGTACATTTCCTTTTGGTGGATTGGAGCTTATTGATTCAATAAGCTGCACTTCACTTTTATAAATAACAGCACTTTCCTTTAAATTTTTCCATATCTTTGGCAATACATGATTAGAAGTATAGTCCCTCTCTTCAGGGGGAGATTTTTCTAGAATGTATAATTTACCTTTATAATTTTCCAATATTGATAGGTTGTTGATATTTCCATCCCCTACAGGAAAATCAGTTAGTATAACTATATCCGCCTTTTCAATCATTTTTTTATGCTCTTCAATTAATTTTTCGGGAATTTTTGAAAATGTATCGTTGAGAAGGCATTTAAATCCATATTTTTTGCATGAGACATAATCAGAATCTAGTGGGCTTATTATGCCTATTGTAGTGGGTACATAATTTTCGTATAACCACTCCATAATAGCGCTTCCACTTCCTCCACCGCATATAATATGTACAGAGAATTTTGCATTGGATAGCTTTTTTTTGAAATGTAAATCATAGCATCCTTCAATATTTTTTTGTGTTAATACTTCAGTGCTTTCTCCAAAAGCATAAACTTTACCATTTTTCATCATTAATACTTTATCAGAATATTCCCTGCATTTATTTACGTCGTGAAATGTTATAATAGCCATTTTTTTTTGTTCCGTTACGATTTTTTTCATTAATTGCAAAACTTCGAATTGGTTTTTTATATCCAAATGGCTGATAGGTTCATCTAGCAAAATAAGATCTGCATTGTTGACTAAAGAACGTGCTATAAGCACAAGTTCCTTTTCTCCACTGGATAAATCAGATACATACCTATCTTTAAGATGGACAATACCTGTTTCTTTTAATGAATTCAATGCAATTTGAATATCCTCTTCTGTATCAAAGATCAAGCTATTACTTGAAGCATATCTTGCACTTGTTATTGTATCTAGGACCGTGAACCCCTTAAAAATATTGTACGTTTGTGGCAAAAAGGAAATTTTTCTTGCTATTTCAATCCTTGACATTTTTTTTATATTTTCTCCATTGAGTGTAATTTCACCTTTACTTTCAATCAACATTGCTAAAGCCCTTAACAATGTAGTTTTTCCTGCTCCGTTCTGCCCTACAACACCAAGAACTTCTCCTTTCTCCAAGGTGAAACTTATTCCTTCAATTATTAATTTTTTATCAATATATCCAGATAGGTTTTTCACTTCTAAAGTTATACTACCACCTCTTTATTGATGGATTTTCTATACAGATAAATGAAAAAAGGTACACCCATAAAAGAGGTAATTACACCCACAGGAATTTCTGATGGGGATAAAATTGTTCTTGCAATAGTATCTGATATTACAAGCAATATTGCACCTCCTAAAGCAGAGGAAGGCAGAAGATACCTGTAATCACTTCCTACAATTCTGCGCATGATATGTGGTATCATAAGGCCTACAAATCCAATTATGCCACTCATGCTTACTGCAAGTGCTGTTAAAAGTGTAGACAACCCTATGCCAGTATAGGTAATAGCCTTTACATTGACACCACTTGCCTTTGCCAACTCATCACCTGTTGCAATAAGATTGAATTCTTTGCTTAATATAAATAGAAGCATAACGGAGATAAGTATGGGGAAAGTTATAATATCGATTTCCCCCCATATTACATTGGAAAAACTACCTAAAAGCCAATAAATGAGTTCTTCTAAATGTGGCCCTGAGATATACATAAGAAAGGTAACCATTGCTGAAAATAAATATCCAACTGCTAAACCTGCGAAAATCATGTTTTTGCTTTCAAATCCACTAGAAGTGTAAGACAATGCCAATACTAAAAGTACTGCAGTAATTCCACCTAAAAAAGCAGCAATAGGCAAAAGTATGAAGTTGGTATAAGTTGCCAAACCTTCAGTAACAACTAAAGCCGCACCGAAAGCAGAACCTGCAGATAATCCAAGGATATATGGATCTATCAAGGGATTTTTAAAAATATTTTGCATTGTAACACCGGAAGAAGAAAGCGAAATGCCAACTAAAATAGCTAATACAATGCTGGGGAGCCTTATATCTAGAATTATTATTGAATACACATTTTTTTCTACACTTTTATGTATCATTACATTCCATAAATAGTATAAACTATCCCAGAAAGGAACTTTAACTGGACCTATGGATAAGGAAAGTATTACAGAAAAAAATAAGATTATCAACAATACTACATTTAACAATATCCACGATTTGAACTTGGCATTCATGTTTTACCTGATAAAATTAAAAAAGGGTTAAACTGAGAGGTTTATATAGCCCATATTTAAATATATTACCCTTGCTGCATATGTATATGCCTTCCCTTGGTAAGTTATATCAATTGTTGCAGGCCCTGCAGGGATATTTTTGAATGTAAATATGCCTGTGCTGTTGGTTTGTGTAGTAAAATTGCCTTTGGAGGTTATTATTGTTACGTTTAAGTTTGATACAGGTGTAGTTCCATTTATTACTTCTCCGGTAATATTGCCAGTCAAGTTGAACAACTCAGGATGTAATATGTAAGCCATTTCCTGTAGGATTGAAAACAAGGTTATATCTGGTTCAGAAATATATGCATCGTTTAGTGTATAAACCGTATTGCCTTTTACCGCGGATAAATTGTTCCATAGTGGATTTATTGAAGAATAACTTAAAACATTCAATCCATATGGTCCAACGCCTACCAATATATACATAGGGTTAAGAGCCATTAACCCTTCTTGAGATATTTCGGGGTATTGAGATGTTTGGTTATTTGCAACATTGAATCCACCAGCATCAGCTATGAGCCTATCACCAAATGTTCCTGCACCATAAGTATAATATCCATTTGAATCTGGATAATAAGTTAATAAAACAGAGGGCCTAGATGTTGCATACCCCATCTTGTTTTCTATGTTGTTGAGAATGTTAGTCAAATTTGTAACTATTTTTTGGGCTATAGCATTTTGACCGGTAATTAAGCCTACTAGAGATACATCGTTAATTATCTGGTGCATGGTGTATGGGTTTAAGACTACAACAGTAAGTCCAAGAGATACCATTTTTTCAACTTGGGTTGCACTGGTAATTCCTGCAGCAAGAACTAATGAGGGTTTTAAAGATACAATTAATTCATAATTTATGGCAGTACTGTTGGTTACCTGTGTTGTGTTGTTTAAATCAAACTGGTACCATTGTTGGTTGGTATAATCATACTCGCTATCTACCCCCACAATTTTGCTTCTTAGCCCAAGCTTGTACAATATTTCTGTATTGCTTGGTGCTAGAGAAACAATCCTTTGTGGATATTTCTGTATAGTAACAAATCTGCCAGTATCATCTACAATTGTAATTGTTGTGTTGGTACTATTTACCAAACCTGTTTTGTTGCTTATTTGTGTTGTATTGCTATTAGTTGTTAGTTTATATGTGTAAAATCCACCTACAAAAGAAGCAATGAGTAAAATTACCACTATGGCTCCAATTAAAATACTTTTGTTATTTTTAAAGTTCATTTGGACTCACCAACTTTAAAATGATTTTTAAATATTTAAAGTATACTTTAATTTGCCATATATTTATGATCTATATATAGCCATATATTGCAGAAACTTTATATACAATAAATTTAATATGTTATTAACTATGAAGGCAAATGAAGTTTTGAATTTACTGCGTATTTCCAGAAAAACACTGCACGTTTACGTAGCAAGCGGTAAAATAAGATACACTGTTATGCCAAATGGACAATATGATTACAATAATGAAGATGTTTATAAATTATTGAATAAGGATGTTAAGAGAAAAACCGTCATCTACGCAAGAGTATCCACAAACAAGCAAAAAAATGACCTGGAGAATCAGATAGATCAGTTAAAGCAATGGTGCTTCATGAACGGTTATACAATAAATGCAATATACTCAGATATTGCATCTGGAATATCCTTTGAAAAGAGGAAGGGTTTTTTTGAGATGATTGATGAAATTCTAAACTACAGGGTAGAAAAGGTAGTAATAACATACAAGGATAGATTAAGCAGGGTTGGTTTTGAATTATTCAAAAATCTTTTCCAGA
>Ga0080003_1001374_pt1 | contig 12995 bp, 10 predicted proteins | sample JossMetagenome_FD_69206 | JGI IMG/M metagenome (GOLD analysis project Ga0080003, IMG submission 69206) | Hot spring microbial communities from Joseph's Coat, Yellowstone National Park, USA - JC2_E (SPADES assembly) (version 2) | ecosystem: Environmental > Aquatic > Thermal springs > Hot (42-90C)... | reverse complement strand
GCAGCAGAAACCCGTACGTAGTCCCAGGCGATGTTGTAATAGGTGCCTTCGTTGTTGATAAGTCCAGCATACACTACCACAGGGCATCCCTAGTTAACTCGACCATGGCCTACAGCGAGACGCCCTACGGAGGTGTCGAGGTGGTCAACGTGACACCTCTCAGGGGGGACCTGGTCTCCGGCTTCGGTGAGGCAATGCCGTCCTACTCCAACGCCTCCTCCTACGGCTACGGCTATGGAATCGACCTAAGCTATGTCTACGTGGAGTACCTGGCAGCCTCGGCCCAGCTGGTGGAGCTCGCAGGGCAGGCGGCGTCCACGCTGAGCCCGGTGCCCTTGGCCAACGTTACTGGCCTCAACGTAAGCGGAGAGCTGGTGCCAAGGATAATCGTGGGAGTCATAGGCTCTGCAAACCAGTGGACGGAGCCTCTTTCGTGGATGGCTCAGCAGAACGCTTTATATGAGACAGACGCGGGCGAAAATGAGGGCATGGGCTTCGCCTACGTTAACTCAAGGCTCGGGGTGCCGTGGGTCATAGTGAGGGGCATATCGGATAGCCCCTGGTTCCCGAGCGTCTACATAGGCCCCACGGCAGCTGAGGAGGCTGCCAACGTGACCATATACATAGTTGAGCACCTGAACCTGAGCAATGTGAGTGACGCCCCGGCCACGTTTTCAATGCTCTCAAACGTCAGCAATGCAGCCATTCACGGCTACATAGTTGCGGCCAGGGCCTACTACCTTGGGCTAAAGGTGATAGGCATCTCATATGTGAACCAGCAGGGACAGATGGTCAACGAGTCTGGGCCTGCCTTTGAGGAGGAGTTCTACAGCGAGTACAGCTACTCGGCCGCAGTGAAATACCTCCTAGCGGCCAACAGGGTCATAGGTTAAGCTACCGCGCAGCGGGCGGGCCTCGGCCGCTGCGTGGCCTTCAAGAAGTTCCAGGGACTACCCTGGCACGAGCTCGTATGTCATGTAGCCCTCGGGCTCCCTCCTCACCACCTCCAGCCTGACCTTCATACCAACCCTCAGCTTCTTTGGGTCCGTCTCCCTGACCCAGGCCAGCACCTGGACCCCGTTGCTCAGCTTGGCTATGCCCACTGTGTAGTCGCTGTAGTGGCCAAAACTGTAGGGCTTGGTGTATATTATAGTGTAGGTCACCAGCTCCCCTTCCCTTGGCAGCTCCACCCACTCGACCTCGCCGTCCTTGACTCCAGGGCAGTCCACCTGGGGCGGGAAGAACACCTCGCCGGTCTGCTTACACCTGGTGGCGTATATCTTCCCCTCCGAGAGGCCCTCAAAGAACTTCCTGGTCTTTTCCACGCTTATCAGGAACCTTATCTTCAGCTCCCTCTGGTCGAACCAGGTGGCCACGTTGGTCTTCGGGTCCACTATTACTGGGACGCCGACGCTCCCCTTCATTGCGTCGGCAAACTGCTCCAGTTGCTTGAGGTAGAGGTCAGCCTCATCCCTCTGAGTCCTTGAGCTCATCCTTATCACCTCCCCCTCGGCTTCTCAAGGCCAAGTATCGTGACGTAGGCATAGTGGCCTGTGCCGCCGACGTTGTGCGCTATCGCCATCCCCTTCTTGATGGGCGCCTGCCTTCCCGGCTCGACCTTGTGGAGGAGCTGCTTGGTCAGCTCAACTACCATGCTTACGCCTGTCGCCCCTATCGGGTGGCCCTTCGCCTTCAGGCCGCCGCTCAGGTTGACTGGTATCAGTCCCCCTATGTACGTCTGACCCTCCTTGACAAGCTTGTAGCCCTCGCCCCTCTTGGCGAAGCCGAGGTCCTCGTAGGCCATTATCTCAGCTATGGTGAAGCAGTCGTGCACCTCCGCCGCGTCAAAGTACCTCGCGGCGTTCTCAGCCTCAAGGCCTGCCCTCTTGTACGCCATCTGGGCCGCCAGCTGCGCTGCCCTCAGCCCCGTGAAGTTGTCCCTCTTGGATAGGTTAGCCGTGCCGGAGGAGGAGCCTATCGCGTGTATCCAGACGGGCGAGTCCGTCAGCTTCTTAGCCACCTCCTCGCTGGCCAGCACGACCGCGGCGGCGCCGTCAGTTATCGGGGAGGAGTCGTAGAGTTTGAGCGGCCAGGCTATGTAGCGGCTCTTCATGCAGGTCTCCATGTCTATCCTCCTCGGGAATTGGGCCCTCGGGTTCATGCTGGCGTAGTAGTGGTTCTTTATGGCGACCTGGCACATGTCCTCCTCCGTTGCACCATACCTTGACATGTAGGCAGTGGCGTAGAGGGCGTAGTAGCCTGGGAACGTGAGGCCGAAGTTCTGGAACTCCCAGAAGTAGTTGCCGGCCCTGCCTATGAACTCAACCACCGTGGGCGTGGGGCTCTCGTTCATCTTCTCGAGGCCCACAGCCATAGCTATATCAGCTTGCCCTGAGGCAACCGCCATGTAGGCCGTGGCCACGGCTGAGCTGCCGGAGGCGCAGGCCGCCTCAACCCTGTGAAGGGGCTTGTCTGTCAGGCCGGCGTACTCAGCCACCACTACGGCGGGCAGGGGCTCGCTGCTCCAGCCACCTGCGTTCGCCACGGTCACGTGCTCTATGTCCTTAGGCTCTAGGTTGGCCGTCTCAAGGGCCTCCTTGATGGCTTCATATGCGAGCTCTGCCATGTTAACGTCATTCCTAACCCCAAACTTGGAGTGCCCGTAACCAACTACAGCCACGTTCCTCAGACGCGCTCACCGCCCAGGCCAGTGCTATGGAAGGACTTACATGTTAAGGCTTGGCGCGTCCTATACCTTTTCTGCTCAAGCCCTTTAAAATTGCCCTCATTAAGTGGTTTAAAAACATGTTAACTTAGCCCCATAGTTAACGCCTCGCCTCTTAGGCATAATACCTTGTAATGGAGGCCTCCTGGTGGGTGGGTGAGCGCATGGTAACCATGGATGACGTGAAGGGTCTGCTTCAGCAGCTCTTCTCAAGGGCTACTGAGCAGGTCCCTGAGATCAAGAGCTGGGACAAGGTGTACCAGTTCTCAGTGTCAGGGCTTGGCGACTTCTACATTGAGATAAAGAACGGCAGCATGAAGGTGGTGGAGGGCAGGCACCCAAGCCCGATAGCGACGCTGAGCGCAAGCCAGGAGGTCTTTGAGAAGATAATGAGCGGCCAGCTGGACGCTATGAAGGCCTTCCTCGGCGGCCAGCTTAAGATAACTGGTAACGTCCTGGACACTGTAAACCTGAAGAGACTGATAGATGCGGGCCTAGGCAAGTCCAGCGGCCTCTAACCTGTTGCCGTCAACTCTAAGGGCCAGGCCCCTGCCAGCCCTTTTTGCTATAGCCGTGTAAACACCTAGAGCAGACAATATGCCTGTCGACTCCGCGTTGACAAGCACGCCGTGGAGCTTCCTGCCCTCAGCTATGATCCTTGGCTGAGCGCCCGCGGCCAGGTAGCCTCCCACCATGAGGGCCCTGAGGATCTCCTTAGCGAGGTCCTCCCCCCTGGCCCCCTGGGACCTGGCGACCAGGAGGGCCACCTCCGTCTCAGCCCACGGGTCGGGCAGGTTCCATGCAGCGTTGTCGCTGCCCAGGCCTAGGGTCAGCCCAAGCCTCACTGCGTCGGCCACGGGCGGCGGCCTCAGGCCGTGCCACATGTTGCTCCTCGGGCACAGTATGAGGGGGACGCCGTGATCCCTCACGGCGCTCAGATCGTCAGTTGAGAGGTAGGTCCCGTGGACGAACGCCCTGAAGCCCGACCTAAGGGCCACCTCCAGGTCGCCCTCGTCCCTGTTCCTCGGGTCCTCCGCCACGTGTGTGAAGGAGAGCGGGGTCTGGCTGGTCAGCGCGCTGAGGAGGCCTGGCGGGTAGTCAAGGGGGCTGGAGAGCCCGAGGCCCTGGCACCACATGGGGTAGGTGGGGCCGGGGGTGCCCAGCACTATGACTTCAATGTCACCCTGCAGCGAGGCCTTGGCCAGCTGCGCCGCCAGACAGCCCGTCCCCCCTCCCTCCCTGAAGTCAACGAGCAGGCCGACGCCGAGGGCGTAGGCGGCCCTGTAGGTCCTCCGTATCGCTGCAGCTGTTCTAGTTGAACTCAGGGAGCTGAGGAGCCTGTACTTCAGGCCTTCAGGGGGAGCCACGAGGTCGTGAAGCCCTAGGTCGACCCCAAACTCGGGGAAATTGCCGTCGGCGCTGTGCACGTGCGCATTGGCTGGCTGCGGCAGCAGGGCGGCCCAGCTGCCCCCAAGGGAGCCCTCACCGCAGCTCCCCCAGGACTCTATTGACTCCACGACGCCCTGCTCGTCTGCAGTTACGCACACGTCCCTTCGCAGCTCAAGGTCGTCGCCTATGAGTGCCAGAGCTGCCCTTACCTGCAAGCGCTCCCCCCGCTAGCGGTACCTGATGATAACTGAAATCGTTTGCGGCACCGCCAGCGGGGATGCGCCTCCGCACGGATCACCAGCTCTACCCGCACCTCATGGGACCTCTTCGAGCCCAACGGCGCGGGGCTTCCATCTACGGCCCCCTTGCCCTTGTGGCGGTTACCCCATCGAGTGAGGGGTCACCCTTGAGACCTTTTGCAGACGAATATAGAAGGTCTTCGTTGATGTGAAAAAGGTTTAGCCCTCCCTTGTCCACAGTTAAAAGCTATAGACCTTTAATCCCTCCCTTAAGACCCTCAGCTGGAAGCTTGGAGGAGCCGCTGACATGGCTTACATGGAGAAGCTCAGCAGGATGATAGCCCTGAACCAGCTCTATATACTCATATACAGCGCCCTGGCGGCAGTCATAGGGGTCAACATATACCTCTTCCTCCTCATATTCGTCTTCATAGCAATAAGCATGGTAGTCCAGAGCGTGCTCATGAGCAGCGGCCTCGGCGAGAAGTCATCATATGTGGCTGAGGTGCTGAGCGGCAAGAAGCTCTTCCATGAGGACAACGTGAGGGCCATACAGACCAAGGATACTCTCATATACATGGATCTACAGGAGCAGACCAAGTTCTCCCTCTACACTACTCTGGGCGTGCTAGTGGGGCTCGCGTACTTCTTCGCATTTTGGAGATACGTGCCTGACTTCGCCAACTTCCTGTCCCTCAGGCTCTTCGACTCACCCATGAAGGACGTGAGCGTTAGCTACATGAGGCTGTTGCTGTTCCTGGCATTCCTTATCTACTTTGAAGGCTACTTCGTGATAAACCAGGGCATCACTATGTGGGCCCTCGGCAGGGTGAAGAAGCTGCCAGCCCTCAATATGCCCACCTCCTACATAGTCACTGACAAGGGCATAGTGATCAAGGGGCTCATGACGACCAAGGGCATACGCTTCCCCCTGCCGCCCGACATAGAGGTCACCCTTAACAAGGAGAGGAGGTTCGTTGAGCTCAGCAGACATGGCAGGAGGACTATTTCAAAGCTCAGGCTCTACACTAAGAACCCAGAGAAGCTCTACGAAATAATAAGGAGGGCTGCTTACCCGCAGCAGACGCCTTAGGGAGACTGTAACGTTTCTGCGTAACTACTAGTTATTTTAATCGCTTCTAAATATAGTTTTGACAAGTTACTTTTATACAGTATTACCGAGACAGCTTTCATCGGTGACCCCCACCTGATGACGGGCGCTGCTCGACGAGGGTGGGGGTGATAAAAGTGGGTGGGAGGGCAGCGGCGTTCCCCTCGACCAGCCCCCAAGCTGCGAAGGGGCTGCAGCTGGGCCCCGCTGACCCCAACAACGTCAGCCAGCGCGTCCCAGGCCTGCAGGGCCTTCACGCTCGGGAGGCCCCCAGGGACTTGGTAACGCACGTCACCTGCCCCAGCCCACTTTTAAACCCCTCTGACGCAGGGGGCCTGGGATACATGTGGCCTCGCCCAGGCCCCTTTACGCCCATGGAGCTGGCAGCGCGGCGCAGGCGGCGTCGAGCGCACAGAGGGGAGGCAGGGCCAGGCTTTACGCCGTGATAGGGGCAGCCGTCATAGTCATCGTACTCCTGGCGGCGCTTTACGCAGGCGGGGCCCTGCGTCCCCAGGCCTCGGTACACTACTGGGCTCGCCCTCAGGCTATGAAGGCTTTGTACCAAACGGTCAAACAGTAAACTATAATGGACAGACAGATCCTATAGGTGATTTAATATTAAGTAATGGGACCACAGTACATGACGTAATATGGAATGGACAGTATGCAAGTACAATAATTCAGAACCACAATCAGATAGTTCAATTGAATAACCAATTTGTTGGACAAACTGATCCAGTAAATAATCAACCATATGTACCCTTACAGGACTTCTATGTAATTAAAGGTCAGGTGCCAATTGAACAGGCAACAATAAATGGACAAACATATTATGTAATAGAAGCAGATAAAATAAACCCAGGAGATATTGCGGGATTCTACACATATGATAAATGGGTATCCAACTACGTAGCAGCAATGAATACACCAGGAACAACAGCAGCAGTATTACCAGGAAACTCACCAGTATATGATTGGGCAAATGTAACAGGAACATTGGTTTATGAAACACACCTATATCAAGACTATATTGAATACGCTGCTGGAGGAGATGTATTAGTACCACCCACTGGAATGATAATTCCATATGGGTCTGTTAGACCTCTTGGCTCAGCCCTCTTTAATTTTACTACTCCACAATACACTTACAACCCTCCTAGCTAATTTTTTAATAATTATCTTTAAGATATACTTAAAACATAAGGTACTCCATATGTTACTATAATCCAATCTAGATATATAAAACCAGAACCTGCTCCAGAACCTGCTGAAACAAATAAATAAGGAATTCCAAAATAATTATTAATGTCATCTATCAAGTATCCCACTCTAAATGTTTCTCCATTATTCCCATTATTATATTCTTCTTGATATCCAAAAGTTCCATTTATAAAATTACTATTTGTATCATTAGGAGTAAAGGGTACATACTTATTCAAAGCTTGTTGATAATTTCCACTAAAAACTGGTGTTTCTTGATTAAACGCCGTATTATATGCATTTATGTATGATTGTGCAAATATTGGCTCTCCCGTTGTACTTGTGTTTGCAGGTGGTGCTGGTGGTATTGCAGATGCGGTATGACTACAAAACAATCCACAACTCCAACTATATTGATATTGTTCTGAAGCAAGTGAATAATTGAAAATGTTTCCATTCATTAAGAAGAATATATTCATATTATTATTATTTTCTGCCTGGAACCAGTTATACAGCCAAAACACTCCATATTGGCAGTGATCAGAATTGCTAGGCGCCCCTGGCATGAGGTTGCCCCGCGCTGAGGTCGCGCCGTGGGTCCACGGGCATTATGAGAGGAAGGCGTCGAGGCAATGACTTAAGGGTGACTGTGTATGATCCCTTAAGAGGGGTGCCCGTGGCGGAACTAGGTTAAAAACAAGGAGAAGTTACGCCACGGGCAAACACGCCACGTAATAGCTTTTTTGTGGCAGGTCGTAAGGACAGTCCCCTATAACCCCCTGCACCTACTAGGCTAGCCTACGGGCCTTAGACCGGCTCCAGGGCCGTGAGGGTGACGGCAGAACTGGACGATGAGGCTATACTCTCGATGCTGAGGCCATACGTGTCGGCCTGGTTTAAGGAGAAGTACGGCTCCTTCACTGACCCCCAGAGAGGGGCGATACCCCTCATAAAGCAGGGGAGGAACGTCCTCATATCAAGCCCCACAGGAACTGGGAAGACCCTCGCGGCCTTCCTAGCAATACTTGATGACCTCCTCTCCATGGGCGAGAGGGGGGAGCTCGAGGACAAGATATACGCGATTTACGTCAGCCCCCTGAGGGCCCTCGATAACGACATGTACAGGAACCTTGTGCAGCCCCTCGCTGAGATCCAGGAGAAGGCCAAGCAGATGGGCCTCCAGCCGCCTGAGGTCAGGGTCGGCACAAGGACGAGCGACACGCCCGCCAACGAGAAGGCCAGGATGCTCAGGAGGCCCCCGCACATACTTATAACGACGCCCGAGAGCCTCGCGATAAGCCTCGTGGCGCCCAAGTTCAGGGAGAGGCTAGCGACGGCCAGGTGGGTCATAGTTGACGAGATCCACGAGATGGCGTCAAACAAGAGGGGCTCCCACCTGGTGCTTACCCTTGAGAGGCTCGAGGAGCTCATCAAGGAGCACGGGGGCAGGGGGCTGCAGAGGATAGGGCTCTCAGCAACGATATCGCCGCTCGAGGAGGTCGCCCTCTTCCTTGGAGGGTTTAACGACGACGGAACCCCGAGGCCCGTTGAGATTGTTGATGCGAGGTTCGCGAAGCCCTTCGATATAAGGGTTGTGACGCCCAAGGTCGACCTGATACACGGCGACCCAGACAAAATAAACGAGGAGATATATAACACGGTCGCTGAGCTCACGAGGGCCGCGAGGACAACGCTCGTCTTCACCAACACCAGGAGCGCCACGGAGAGGGTGGTCTTCAAGCTGAAGAAGATCATGAAGTCCAAGGGCTACGTCGACATGGACGAGGTGGAGGCGCACCACAGCAGCCTCTCGAGGGAGGTAAGGCTTAACGTTGAGGAGAGGCTTAAGAGGGGGGAGCTCAAGGTAGTCGTCTCGAGCACGAGCCTTGAGCTCGGCATAGACATAGGCTACATAGACCTCGTGGTCCTCCTGAGCAGCCCGAAGAGCGTCAGTAGGCTCCTGCAGAGGGTCGGCAGGGCAGGGCACCATGTGACACAGGTGAGCAGAGGTATCATGGTAGCGGTCAATAGGGACGACCTTGTGGAGTCAACGGTGCTCGCAAAGGCCGCCATGGAGAGGAAGATAGACAACGTCAGGATACCCAGGAACCCGCTCGACGTCCTGGCGCAGCACGTAATAGGGATGTCAATAGAGAGGGTCTGGAGGATAGATGAGGCCTACAAGGTCATCAGGAGGGCCTACCCGTTCCACGACCTCAGCTGGGAGGACTACATGAACGTGCTACGCTTCCTCGGCGGCTCACCACTTGAGGACGAGAGGGTCTACTCGAAGATAAGGCTTGACGAGGAGCTGGGCGAGTTCGGCAGAAAGAGGAGCGCCAGGATGATATACCAGCTCAACGCGGGCACCATACCGGACGAGGCCAAGATAAAGGTGATGTCAAGGGGCAGGAGCATAGGGAACCTCGAGGAGGAGTTCGTTGAAATACTGGAGCCTGGCGACATATTTGTGCTTGGCGGCAAGACCTACAGGTTCCTCAAGGCCGATGGCATGAAGGTCTTCGTGGAGCCTGCTGAGCACGAGAGGCCCACAGTGCCGAGCTGGTTCAGCGAGATGCTGCCCCTGGCCTTTGACAGCGCCCTCCTGGTTGGAGAGTTCAGGGAGAGGATAGGGCAGCTCATAGGGCAGGGCATGATAGACGAGGCGAGGAGGGTCCTGACGCAGGAGTACAGGCTTGAGCCCCACGCGGCCGAGGAGATCATACAGTACACGTGGGAGCAGCTGGCCTACACGGGCGTGGTGCCGGGCAGGAGGAACGTGCTCATAGAGTACTTCCAGGGCGACGACGGCAGCTGGAACATAACGTTCCACGCGCTCTTTGGCAGGAGGACGAACGACGCCCTATCAAGGGCCTACGGCGCTGTCCTCTCAGACCACCTCAACGTGCCCGTCAAGGTCTCGGTGACGGATAACGCATTCATGCTCACCTACGAGGGCAGGCAGCCTGACGAGGACCTCGTAAATCACCTGCTGAGGTCCGTCACGAGCTCAAACATAAGGTCAATCCTTGAGAGGGCCGTCTCAAGGACTGAGATGATGAGGAGGAGGTTCAGGCACGTCGCCCAGAGGAGCTTCATGATACTGAGGAGGTACAGGGGCTACGAGAGGAGCCCTGAGAGGATGCAGCTCAGCGCCCAGAAGCTGCTCGAGGTGATGATGGAGGAGATGCCGCAGAGCCCTGTCGTAAGGGAGACGTACAGGGAGATACTTGAGGACTACATGGACCTCCGGGCTGCCCAGAGGGTTCTCAGCTTGATAGAGTCTGGCGACATAAAGGTCTGGGTCAGGGGCCCGCTGCCCTACCCGTCGCCGTTCGCTCACAACGTCTTCGTGAAGGAGTACAGCGACGTGATACTCATGGAGGACAGGCAGAAGATCATAGCTTACCTCCACGATAAGATAATGGAGTACCTTAAGTCCAAGGGTAAGGTAATCGTTGCAGCCGGCGCCGCCGAGGGCCTGCCCGCTAAGGGTGCCCAGCAGGCTGACGGGGCCCAGGCGGAGCCTTAAATCGCTGGCGTGGCCGGCCTTCACACGTAGCCCTTCTCAACTAGCCGCCTCGAGGCTGAGCCCCACGGGCCGCTGAACGAAATTAGCGGCACCGTTGCTATGAGGGAGGCCACCGCCGCGTAGAGGCTGAAGGCAAGTGAGTACATGGAGACCAGAAGCAGGAATATCAACACCATAATCATTAGCGAGAGCACGAGGCCCCTCAGGTTGGCCTGGCCTGACGTAAAGCCCTCAAACCTCAGCTGAGGGGCCATCACTACGTAGGCCGAGGCGAAGTAGGAGAGCACAGCGAAGGAAGGCGCGCTGAGCAGAAGCTGGGGAACTATGTTAAGGGCCAGTCTCATGCCGAGCAGAAGGTACATGGTTGCGTAGGCGGCTGAGAAGGGCAGCGCTGAGAGCAGCGCCACCACGGCCCAGCTCACGGCGCTCGCCCTGAGGTAGGCCCCTGGGCTGACTGAAGTGAAGGAGAGCCAGGGCCTCTCGTTTATGACGTCCATGGAGCTGACGCCCATCAACAGAGTCTCAAGAACAAGGGCCGGCAGGTAAACCAGGAAGAACGGCAGCGCCCCCAACGCTCCGCTGTTAGACGCCCTAAGCTGAAGCTGATAGTTAGCAGGCAGCAGCCCCTCGACCTGGAGGGCTATCGAGATGGCCAGTAGGGCGGCGGCCACTATTGTGAGGTAGCCCACGAAGCTCCTCACAGTCATCCTCCTGCTCACGTACCTTGAGCCCGCGGCCCCAAAGCCGCCGACCCTGCCGGCCAATATTATTGTGTTTAGCTTCATCCTCCTGACCGCGCTGAGCCCCCTGACGCCCGAGAAGGACAGCAGGCCCCCGCCCTCGGGCCTTGAGGTAGGCGTTGTCGAAGGGCCGCCGCCAAGGAGGAGCGGGGCGTTGCCGAGCCTCCTCGTGACGTAGGCGGTGAGGCCCAGCGATAGGGCTGCAAGGGTGAGGGTGCCCGGCAGGTAGTAGCCGTGGAGGAAGCCCGAGGGGCTAACGGGGTTCCATATGCCTGAGGCGCTCCAGGCTGCGACCGCCAGGGCGGCCAGGGACCTCTGCCTCATGGGTAGCTCAGCTATAGACGCTGAGAGCGACGTTATCAGAAGGACGAAGAGCACTAGGTCTGGGACCGCGTAAGCTAGGGGCACCTCTATGAAGGGCAGGTACCAGCCGAGCCACGCAACAACTAGGAGGCCGCTCAGCGTGAGCTGGCCCACGTAGAGGGAGGAGGCGAGCTCAAGCCTACTTATGGGTAGCGTGAAGAGGTAGTCCCTGTCTGACTTAAGGACGGTGATGCCTCCCATAAATGAGCTCAGGAAGACTACTATGGCAGAGTATATGACAGCCATAGCCCTCTCACTCCTGACCTCGCTGGCTGGCAGCGCCACATGGTGAGTGTAGAGGAAGGCGCCGCTGGCTAGCCCATAGGCCACTATGAAGAGAGTGAACATCAGGAGGGGTCTGCTCAGCCTTGTCTTTATTACGAACAGTATGAGCTTAGCTGTGGGCAAACGCGGCACCAGGCAGTTTAGACTACGTTAAGAGTTAAAGGCTTATAAACAATATAGGTACCGTCTTGAGAAGGGACTGTGCTTGGCCAACGCTATAGAGGTCAACAGCGTCGTCAAGTTCTACGGCACGTCGCCCGCCCTGAGGGGCCTTTCCTTTGACGTGCCCGAGGGCGGCAGGTACGCGCTCCTGGGCCCCAACGGCGCTGGGAAGACCACAACGCTGAGGCTCTTAGCTGGCTTGATGAAGCCTGACGGTGGTACTGTAAGGATACTTGGCAGGGACCCCGCAGAGGACTACGAGGTTAAGAGTTACCTCGGCTACCTGCCTGAGGACGCGACCCCTTACCTTGCACTAACGGTGAGGGAGAACCTGGAGTACATAGCTGCCCTGAGGGGCCTTGACGACTCGAGGGACAGGGCCGAGAAGGTCATGGACCTCCTGGGCCTCAGGAAGTACGAGAGGTACAGGGTCTCAGCGCTCTCGAGGGGTAACGCGCAGAAGCTCGCCCTGGCCCTCGCAATAATACATGAGCCTAAGGTGGTGCTGCTCGACGAGCCCCTCAACTACCTTGACATACCGACCCAGGAGGAGGTTATAGCGCTGCTCTCCAAGATGAGCTCCACGTTCCTTGTGTCAACCCACATAATGAGCGTCGCCGGCAGGCTCACGGATCACATACTTATGATCTCAAATGGGAGGCTCATATGGCAGGGAACCTTCGACGACCTTAGGAAAATGGCAAACGAGGAGGAGCCCATAGAGAGCGTGGTGGCGAGGATGATGAGGAGTGCCCAGCCTCCTCAGGCCACTTAAGTTTGTCATAAAGGCTAATGTCAGGCAACGCCCTTGCCTTCCTAGACCCCCACGGTTGGCCTCGTGCTGGCGGCGGGCGTCTTTCCTGCAGCCTCTAGTGCCTGCTCATGACGTGCTGTGGAGCCGAGCTTTGCCGAGTTCATGAGGGTGCACCTGGCCTTCATGCTTGCAGCGCTCATGCTGGTCCGCTACCCGTGGCCGGCGCCTAGGGCTTCGCTCTGATAAAGTCAGACAGGGACTACCTGTTCACACTTCCAGTTAAGCCAAGGGGCCTAGGCGGGATGAGCTCATCTATTACTAGGGGACCTCCTGTTAGGCGATGCTATCACAAGAATTAATGCGCTGTGTTAGGTGTCCCTAGGCCCCATGCTGAGGACATTTGGTTTCACGGCAAAACGACGACGGCTCTTCCCCAATGGCTGAAAGGGCTGGCGTATGGAGACCGGCATATAAAGGTCCTCGCCTCAACTCAAC
>Ga0080003_1001373_pt1 | contig 12995 bp, 10 predicted proteins | sample JossMetagenome_FD_69206 | JGI IMG/M metagenome (GOLD analysis project Ga0080003, IMG submission 69206) | Hot spring microbial communities from Joseph's Coat, Yellowstone National Park, USA - JC2_E (SPADES assembly) (version 2) | ecosystem: Environmental > Aquatic > Thermal springs > Hot (42-90C)... | reverse complement strand
CGTGAACCCCCTCGCCAACCTAACAGCATTCATAACGGCCTCAGTGCCCGTGTTAACAAGCCTAATCATCTCAATGCTCTTAATACTACTCGTTATCTTCTTAGCCAACTCCACCTCCCTCTCCGTTAAGGCGCCGTAGAGCCACCCATCGTTAAGCGCCTCCCTAACAGCCTCAAGGACGGCTGGGTGCCTATGCCCAAGTATGAGTGGCCCAAAGCCCATGCAGTAGTCTATTAGCCTCCCACCGTCGATCGTGTATAGGTAAGCGCCCTCAGCCCTCTTAACAATTATGGGCATTGGGAGGTGCTTCATGGCCCTCACGGGGCTATTAACGCCACCTGGGAATAGGCCTAGGGCCTCCTTGAAGACTTCGCTTGGGTTAACCACACCCTGGTTAATGCACCGTGTAGTTAAACGTTTCCACATTAAGCCTCCTTAAACCTGCATGCTTAACCGTGGGCAGTGCCGTGGATCCTAGGCTAAATCTGCACACTCACGTTAATGAGCAACTCAGCTTAACGCCCCCTCCATGAGGAGCCTGGAATTGAGCGGCACGGCTAAGAGGGCTGTCTTGGCGGCTGGCCTAGGCACTATGATGGATTACTACGACTTCCTCCTAGCCGCAAACGCAGCAGGTACCGTGTGGCTTACCCTATACTTCAAGCCGGCCTTCAAAATACCTAGCCTGGCCCTATCCATAGCCATATTGACGTACGCCATATCCTACGTGGTTAGGCCCCTGGGCGCATTCATCTTCGGCCACATGGGGGATAGGATGGGTAGGCAATCAACCCTCGTCCTAACGCTGCTCCTGGCCTTCATATCAATGGTTGGGATGGGGGCTACGCCAACCTACGCCCAAATAGGGGTTTACTCAGTGATCCTCCTAATGCTGTTTAGGTTAATCCTAGGGTTAAGCTTCGGTGGTGAGTGGGGTGGTGGTGCGACTTGGGTGAGTGAGCTGCTGATGGCTAATGGGGTCGGTGAGTTGGGCTACTGGGGTGGGGTTTACCAGGCCTTCGGTACGGCTGGCATTGCGCTGGCTTCGCTAGCATTCTCCCTAACTTCAATACTAATGCCCACTGGTGCCTTCTATGCATGGGGATGGAGGATGCTCTTCTACATAGGCGCAGTGGTCGTTGTCGTGGCAGCCATAATAAGGTACAGGTTCATTGAGTCGCCAATCTTCATGGAGCTGGCCAGGGGTGGTAAATTGCTTAGGCAGCCCGCAGCCGCCGTGCTGAGGAGGGAGTGGGGTAAGGTGCTTCTCTTAGCATTATCTTGGCTCTACATAACTGCAGTGACGGTGGTGGCGATAATACCGTATTCACTGGTCTACGTCAGTGAGGTTAGGGGTATTGCTTATTTAGCCGGCTTACCCTCAAAGTCCTTCATGCTCCTCGCCTACGCAGCATCACTGTTGACGGGTGGAGTTGCCTCAACGCTGTTGAGTGGTTACCTGGCTGATAGGGTTGATGCAGGTAGGATATTGATCATTGGCTCGGTGGCCACGGCATTAATGAGTATAGCCTTCTACCCAATCCTCTCAACGGGGAACCCAATGTTAATAATGATTGGCCTTGAGGCCTACATGTTGAGTGAATACTTCGGCTTTGGCTCATTAACAAAGTTCTTCACCCAAGCCTTCCCAGCCGAGTACAGGTACTCTGGGTCTGGTTTGGCTTACCAGTTCGGTGGCTTAATGACGGGGATTGCCTCAGGCTTCATCTTATCCCCAGTAATCAGCGCCTTCGGCTACTCCGCCTGGTACCTGGTATCACTGCTAATGGTTGCAATATCCGTGGCCTCACTGGCCTCATCCATAGCCCTGGGCAGGGTGGTTAAGCATGATTAGCCAGGGTTTAGTTAAACTAATCCTAAGCTGGATTGAGGAGGATGCACCCCTCGGCGATGTGACGACGGAGGCCCTTATAGATAAGGGTATTGCTGTTAAAGCCGTGGTGCTGGCTAAGGATGATGGGTACGCCTGCTGCCTAGCCGACTTCGCCGAGGCCCTAAATACCCTCGGCCTTAGGGCAAGGGCGCTTAAGGCTGATGGGGAACCATTCCACAGGGGGGAGGTGTTAATGGAGATTACTGGGGACGCCCGCGTGGTGCTTGTATTGGAGAGGAGCCTACTGAATGCCTTAAGCTACCTGATGGGTGTCGTTAGGGAGACTAGGAGGGTGGTTGAGCTGGTCCGCAGCGTTAACCCTAGGGTTAGGGTTGCGGCCACGAGGAAGACGATTCCAGGCCTTAGGATGCTGGTGAAGAAGGCTGTCTCAGTGGGTGGTGCAGATACCCATAGGCTCTCCCTAAGTGACGCAATCCTAATCAAGGATAACCACCTGGCGATTATCGGTAATGTTGAGGCTGCGGTTAGGAGGGCTAAGGCTAAGTCAACCTTCATGCATAAGGTTGAGGTTGAGGTCAGCAACGCCGATGATGCGGTTAAGGCAGTTAAGGCTGGGGCAGACGCAGTGCTGGTGGATAACGCCGCACCCCAACAGTTAAGGGAAGTGATTGAAAGGCTTAAGGCTGAGGGTTTGAGGGACAGGGTTATCGTTGAGGCCTCAGGTGGGGTGAAACCGGAAAACATAGCCCTATACGCCGAGGCCGGCCCAGACGTCATAAGCACAAGCCACATAACCATGAGGGCCAGCCCAGTTGATATAAGCCTAGAGGTTGTTGAGGTGATTAAGAACCAGGAGACGCCAAGTGACGGTACTTGAATTCAACGCTTAAAAGCAATTCTTAGAGGCACTGGTATGGTTGAGGTTAGCGTCTGCCTCGGCCAGATTAAGGTTGTCTTCAGCGGTGTTGAGGGTAATTTGAATAGGGCAATTGAGGCTATTAATGAGGCAGCTAGGCTAGGCTGCAGGATAATCGTCCTACCTGAGACGCTTGACGTGGGGTGGCTAAACCCAGACGCCAGGGAGCTGGCTAAGCCAATACCAGGGCCATACAGCGACGCCCTGGCTAATGCAGCTAGGGCTAACGGAATATACGTAGTGGCTGGCTTAACCGAGGGCGAGGGTGGTAGAGTCTATGATTCGGCGGTCTTAATATCACCCAGGGGTGAGCTGCTGCTTAAGTATAGGAAAATTAACCTACTGCCTGATGAGCAGAAGATATATGAGGTGGGTGATAGGCTTGGGGTTGCTGAGACGGAGTTCGGCAGAATTGGGGTTAACATATGCATAGACAACGCCGTTGATAACTTAACCCTAGCCCACTCCATGGCTAGGATGGGGGCATCCATGATACTATCCCCAGCGGGCTGGGCGGTACCGGGCGATTACGACTTGAATAAGGAGCATTACCTGGATGGGCCATGGGGTAAGGGTTGGGTCATAGCCTACACAACCATAGCAAGGCTATACGATATAGCGGTGATAGGGGTCAGTAGCGTGGGGGAGATGACGAAGGGCTATTGGAGTGGGTATAAGTTGATAGGGAGTTCACTGGCGGTGGGCCCAGGGGGTGTGGTGTTGGCTAAGGGTAGGGAGGGTGTGGACGCCGCTGAGGTCATTAAGGTTAACGTGCCCATTGTGCCAAGGCCTGTTAAGGGGAGTGGGTGGGCCCAGTACCTTAGGGAAAAGGGCTACTTACTACCTTAGCCGCTCCATATGGGTAACCCTTTAATAACTGAAGGCAATGGCATTCGTTAATGGGCGTTAACGTGGTTTACTTAACATTACTGGAGTTTTCAATCCTTGTTACGGTCGCTGAGGCTTTGAGTCTCATCCTCAATAGGTATAGGTACCCCAGCATAGTGGGTGAGTTACTAACCGGCATTGCCCTAAGTCCCTACGCCCTAGGTGGCTTACTTAACACGGTGCTTAAGGTTGACTTATTCTCAATAAACGAGTACATAATCTTCCTCTCAGAGTTCTCAGTGGTTCTTCTACTATTCGCCTCAGGCCTTGAGCATGGGTTATCCTCGCTTAGGCAAGGCGGCTTAATGGGATTAATTGCTGCCGTGGCCGGTGCAGTTGTGCCATATGTTATTGTGTTTGAGTATGCGGTTAATGCTGGCTTTAACCCAGGTGCGGCGTCGCTAATCGCATTAACAACAGCCCCAACCAGCCTGGCTGTTGTGGCTGGGGTTGTGGAGAGGGAGGGGTTGCAGAGGCACCCAAGTACAGGCGTGTTAATAGCAGCCGCATCAGTGGATGACGTGGTTGCCTTGATAATACTCTCACTGGTCCTAATGAGCCCTAAGTCATCATCAGGCATGGTGTGGGGGTTGGTTAAGATAGTGGCCCTGTGGATCATCTTCCTCACTGCATCAATATTCATCGTACCTAGGTTACTCAATAGGCTTAACGAACACCTGGTGATCTACGCATCACTAGTCGTCTTATTTGGGCTAGTGGTCGCCATGACCGTAGCCGGCTTCTCAGCTGTCATAGCAGCCTTCATAGCCGGGGTAGCCGTGGCTGAGAGTAGGGTGTCCGGTAGGATTAGGGAGTCGGCGGGGGCGTTATTGGCTATATTCGGCTCAATATTCTTCATAACCATAGGGCTCCAGATGAACCTAGAGACACTAACCAGCCTTAAGGTAATCGCCCAGTCACTAGCAATCTCAACGCTAGCTATACTGGCCAAGATGGCTGGGGTCTACCCATTCGCCTACGCCAAGTTAAGGAACACGTCATATGCATTATCCGCGTCCCTGGGCATGGTACCCAGGGGTGAAATGGGCCTCGTGGTCGCGTCCATAGGGCTGTCGGGTGGGGTGATAAACCAGGATGAGTACAGCATAGCCCTCCTCATGGTCCTCGTAACAACCATCATTGGCTCAATAACCTACAGGAGGAGCATAAGGTAGACACGCATTTGCGTGTTTAATAATAAGTTGCGTAGTAATTTTTACATTAAAAATTTCCCATAGGTAATTTTGAGAAAACTTAAAAAATAGATTTGCAGCTTTAGTGGAAGTATGCAGTTGCTTATTAAGGGTAGTGGGTATGATTATGTTGAATTCGATTACCTGCACACCACGGACTGGACAATAAACACCACTGAACTTAGGTACGTCTTCACGGTATTCAACACCTACGTGGACACATCAATGGACTACATACTTGAGTTCGCTATTGTAAAGGTGTGGAGTAGGGCCGACTTAAAGAGGCTGCTTAGGGTCATAAGTAGGCATAGGAACATTAAGGGTGTGTTGAGCATTAGGCCGCTTAACGATGGCTACCCTAAGAACATTCAGGTGGTTCTTAAGGGTGATGCGGGGGATTCAACAAGGTACCTGGCCCACATACTGGGTGGTGTTGAGGTTAAGGCGGTTTATGAGGATGGGGTGGAGCATTGGGGGTTCCTATTCCCAAGCAGTGAAAAGGCGTACTCATTCATAAGCATGGTTAATAGCCATGGTAAGGTCAGCCACGTTAAGGAGGGGAGGGTCACTATTGATGACCTAATCCCAAGGGTTATGAAGATGGCTACACTACTCTTAAGCCCAGGGGAGTTGAAAGCCATGAAGTACGCCTACGATAGGGGCTTCTTCGAGGTGCCCAGGAGGATTAGGCTTGATGGGTTAGCCAAGGAACTCGGCATATCTAAGGCAACCCTGGACAGCTACATCAGGAACGCCGTGGATAAGATAATTAAGGCAATGTTCACTGATGAGGATTATCTAACTTAACCTAGTATTTACCTAGGTCTAAAACCTTAAGTTGCCTCAATCCAAAATGCTTAAATCTCTAAAATTTTACCACAGCATTAGTGGTGAATTATGCCTAACCCCTTTAAACTAACGGTTCAGCCCATAGTCCTCAAGCCAGGTGACGTATTCCTAGGTGAGAAGCCCAGTGAGGTTGGTTATTGGGGTTTTGTTAGGAGTAGGAGTGATTATGAGGATGAGTTGAAGGCTATTTCAAGTGAATTGAATGGAATTATTAACGATTTGACTAGGGAGGGTTATTCAATAGTGGTTAAGCCTATCATGGAGGTTTCGGGAATGGACGACATCATGAATCACACAGATGACTTAAGGGGTGTGCACGTTGCCATTCTCCTACCAATAGCCCCAACCAACCTCTACCAATACCCAGAGAGGTCCGTGATGACAGCACTGCTTTCACTGGTGGATTACTTAATTATCTACGATAAGTTCGGTGGCCATATATACGCAGGCACATTATTCGCACCACCACTATGGCAGAGGCTTTCATCCGATGCGCCCGACTTAGCTAGGAGGGTTGTTTTGGCCGAGGGTGACTTGGGCTTAGTTAAGTCCGCGGTTAGGGTGGTTTACGCCCTTGAGAAGCTGAGGGGCACTACGGTTGTCATGGTTGGTGAACCCAACTATGACTTCGGGGGCTGGACCACCTTGGCCAGGGGTGTGGCTAAATTTGGGTTTAAGGTTAGGCACATAACCTACAGTAAATTCGCCAGCGACTTCGAGGCTAGGTTAAAGGATCCGAGGTACGTTGAGGAGGCTAAAAGGATAGCTAACGACTACGTGCAGAGGGGGCAGGCTGACGCGGGCATTAGGGTTAAGTATGAGCTACCTGAACCTGATGAGGATAGGAGGATTAGGGCTGGGGTCTACTACCTGACGCTGAGGGATTACTTGAGTGAGGCTTCGGGTAGTGATTGGGTTACTGTGAATTGCCTCAGTGTTAATACGCTTGGTAGGGTTAGGGCTACGCCGTGTATGGCGTTCAGCATCATGAATGATGGGGGTCTTGTGGCTACCTGTGAGGCTGACCCAACCGCAATGGTTATTCACTACCTTATGAGGTGGATAGCCAATAAGCCAGTCGCCTTCTACGACCCAACGGTCAACATTGGCGAGGGTAAGTTGATACTAGCCCACTGCACCTCACCAACAAGGATGAGGGGGTTTAACGAACAGCCATTCAGGTACATAGCCACGACACACCACGAATCAAACACATCAGTCGCACCCAAAGTACTCTACGAACCAGGCGTGGTGACTATAGCGGGCTTCTCCTACGACCTAAGTAGGCTGATTGTCATTAGGGGTGAGGCAACTGGGCCAACATACCTCAGGATCTGCAGGGACCAAATAGAGGTCAAGGTTAGCGATGCAGCCGCCGCGTTAGAGGATTGGCAGGGCTTCCACTGGGTAATGGCCTACGGGGACTACGTGAGGGAACTTGAACTACTAGCCAGGTTAACTGGAACACAACTAATCAAGCTGGCCTCCTCCCCGTCCTAAGGGGTGGGGGGTTCCCTTAGAGCGGGGAGGTTTCCTCGCCCAGCTTTCATAGGCTTCTCCGGCTGGGTTCATGGGAGTGCCCCGGGTCAGCATTGCGGGGCTTTTCTCTAGGCTGGCCCTTGTGTTCCTCATGATGCGTTGTAGGAGGATTACGATTCCGTATGGAACAAGCGGATTGTGTCTGTCCTCATACTCTCCCCAATCCATCTTTTTCCTCAAACCCCACCACACGCCTTTACCCCATGCTTCTGGTGTTAGCTTCCAAAGCATGTTTGCCACTGAGGCATAGTCCCTATCTACGTAATGCCCGAGTGGGCATTTTAGGGTGTGCCAGTCATCTGTTCCCTCAAGCCTTGTGAAGTGTATCGGGCACACCCTACTGTCCCTATAGGATGATACGTGGAACAGTTTAGAACCATGCTCCAAAGCCTTTTCCTCAACAGCCCTCTCAAGCTTCTTGAATGGTGTCTGCTTTATGCGATGCCTCAACTCATCCTTCCCAATCCCATTAATCATCGATTCCTGTGGGTTTTCGCCAAGCTCCTCGGTTACAATGATTCCTGGAGTTTTTGCTAGTTCACTAGCTACCTGCCTAACCCTACCAAGCTTCCTACCCCTCTCCCTCAACCTCTTCACGCACTTCCTGTATTCCCTCGTGTTCGTCACATTCACGTGATTACCATTCGGCAATACAAATCTGGGCTTGAGTTTCTCGATGATTGCGTTCCTAATCGCCTCATACCTCCTGGCTAGTCTACCGAAGTCTGTCCTTATTTCATACAATTGTGGTGTTACGTATTGCCTATTCTAATCAACCACCTTGCCCACAGTGGTTTCGATGCCAATCCTACCCACAGCCACAGTGTTCTCGTTGATGTCGAATGCCACCACGCTTTGTGGCAACTCTTTCTTTGGCTTGATATCGAAGATGAATACTGCATACCACCTATTTAACCTACGCTTAATCATTAGCGTAGACGCAAGCTCGGCTTCTCCAGTCAGTACCCTCCACCAGTAAAGCCAGAAACGTTTATGTGGTCTGAGCCAGATCTCCCTCCTCCCACCAAGTAAGGATAGCTCAAGCTTAACTGGGGCTATGGAGCTAGCGAACTGCTCATAATTCCAGGCCATTTCGGTGAACCTAATGGACACAGCCTTAACCTCAGGGTAGGGCTTGTCTACTAAGCCCTTCCTCCTCCTCTCGATGAATGACTTGGCGACCTCAGAGGCTTGTCTAATTGCTTGAATTATTAAATGTGCGTGCAAGCCCTGGTACTCACTCCTATACTTGCTGTAGAACAACCCCTGGAGTCGTTTCGCACTCGTAACATTGTGCTCAACGGCATAAGCAACAACCTCACGAACAATACTAAGATACATAGTCTCAACGGAGTAGAGCAACTTATTAAGCTCCTTAACAACCTCAAGCCCAACAGCAACAGACCTACGCAACATCCACAGAAGAAAACAACAACCAAACTTAAAAACCCAACCCCACCCTAAAGGACGAGACTTGACCATTATTGTCACTTAACCCTCTTCTCACCCACCTTAACAGTCAAAACCTCACGCACCCTACGGCTTAATAGGTGCCTAGCTAGCCTGGCATTCATAAGTACTGCCGTGGCCGTGCCAATGCCGTAAACGGCGATGATTGGTAGCTGGGTGTTGAGTGTTATGAGGAGTAGGTTGCTGATGACAACCATGGCCCTGGTGGTATTGAGGGTGTTTAACATGGCCTCACCGAAAACCCAAGCCAACCCATCTAGGTATGTTAGCCTAAATAGGGCGTATGCCAGCAGTATAGTTAATGCAGTACCAAGGACTATGCCCAATGGACCAAAGGCACTAATCATCATGCGAGTCAAGGCATCAAACTCCGTGAAGCCCATGATGAAGACGCCTATGTAAGTCTCAACAGCATCCTCAATGGCTAAGGCTACGGCTATCAGAAACCCCAGCCAATCAGGCACAAGCTCCCTTAGGCTAAGTTTTAATAAGTTTTAGTTAATATAAATTGTAGCTTACTAATATTATTTAAATATTTTAAGTGAATTATTTAAATAATTTCAACGTTATTGATCCTCCTCAACAACCCTAATACCCATTAGTGCTGCGAATTCCTTAACCTCCTCCCTAAAGTCACCATATATCAGGACCCTGTGGTAGCCGTTTTCAGTAACCCACTTGGCCGCAATACTCCTAGCGTCACTGGTGGCGACAAGCTTAGTGGCGCATAATTGCTTCCAGTAAATGTTGTCGATCGCCTTAGCCACGTGTAGGCTGAGGGTGTTTGTGGCTGGGTTATAGCTCATGACGGTTATTGGTTCGTTGACGGGCAGTTTGACGTGTATTGAGGCATGCTTACTGCCGCCGTGCGCATCAGTGATTATGTAGGGTACCTCAGGTTTACCTGAACCGTGTGGATTGGTTGGGGCGTAGCAGTGCCAGTAAATTAACCTGTTGTTAACCTCATCAACGCCGGGGTCGTTAACGAAGCCGGGCCTGTTGAAGAGGTACCTGCCGATTAATAGGGGTAGTATCGCATATAAGTCTGCCTCGCAGACAGGTATTAGGCCATCGTACCAGAGCTGCATGTAGCCTAGGCATGGCCAGGCGTCAATGAGCCCTGTGCTGACGTTCATTATGCAGTCGAAGGCAACCACATTATCACCCCTCTCCCTTGCAGCCCTAAGCATCGCTAGGTACAGCCTAGCTGCCTTAACGATGTCAACCCTCGATGGATCAACAACCTGGGATGCACCCTTAACCCAAGCCTCAACCCAAGGCTCAGCCTCGGCATCAGTAACCTTACTGTAATACCTATCAATGAACTCCCTCAGATCCATGAAATCCACCGTTAAGCCAACCCTCCTCTGAAGCTCAGCCACAGCCCTAGACAACTCAGTGGCGTTGGGGAAGGCCCAGCTCATATAATTAATCAGGTTCCTAGCCGTAACCAGGAGGACCCTACTACCCCTAATCTGGCCTAGGGCAACCAGGTACCTAACCCTGTTAAGCACAGCATCACTAAGCACATCCTCAGTGGCCACACTGAGGACTGGGTAACCAGCCCTCCTAGCCTCAACAACATCCATCAGGTAATTCGGTGAACCCTCCATAGTCCTAGCAATGTAGACTATGGGCTTACCACTCTCAACAATAGCCCTAACAACACCCTGGTGAACAACCCTAACATTTAAAACCAGGTAACCAACAGCATCACCCTCAGCCCTAAGGAAGGCATAGGCATCATTAACACTGTTAACGTTATAGGGCCTAAAGTCAACACCAGGAAACCTACCCCTAAGAACCCTCAAAACATCATCAACGCTAAGGAAATCAGGCTCAAAGGGCCCAAGGAAAACAACTGGAATCCTCAAGACCTGCATAAGCCTTTACCTAAACTTAGCATTTTAAGTATTCGTTTGAACATGTTAGGCTTCTTTGTGTGTAGTTGAATGGTATGGTAAGGGAAAGAACTGAAGGGAGAGAATTTGATTTTGAGGGGTTTAGCCTATGCTTATCTTCTTCTTAATGTTATTAGGGCTGCCACTGCCGCTACGACTATTACGATGACTACTATTCCAACTACCAGTGCTGTTGATATTACTGGTTTTGTTACTGTTACAGTGCTTACTGCCGTTGTTGTTGATACTGATGTGCTTGTTACAGTACTGGTCACAGTAGCCGTTGATGTGACTGTTGATACTGCCGTAGTGGTGGTTGTAGTTGTAGTGGTTGTCGTTGATGTGGTGGTAACAGGAGTAGTGGTCGTAGTTGTAGACGTTGAAGTTGATGTAGTAGTTGTTACCGGGGTGTACGGAATATGGAAATACGAAGCAACACAAGCCTGCAACTCAGGATCAGGACTAGGTATGCCGAGGTATTTTGCGAATTGAGGGTATTTGGTCCATAAACTGCCATTAGCTATTAATTGCGCTAGTGGTGGTACATTAGGTGGTGGTGCAATGGCGCCTAGGTCAAGCCATTCTCTTGGTGAACCAGCCCAAACATTCCCTTGACCGCCATTTTCATGCGCATCAAGGATATTGTAGAACATTATTGGCGCGTATGGTAACGCACATTTATATAGCCACAAAGGATCCATGTAACTTGGTTGATACACATATTGATATGGGTAATAAACTATTGGTATTACCGGAACATAGTAATCATACCATGCAAACAATACTTCAGTTAATTCATTGTATAGCGCACTTCCTGGTGTTGAAACATCATATGTATTAAACCAGTTCGTTAAGTTAATGTATCCTAATGTTGAATTAACACAAGTCACAATGGTACCATTCAGGTATGGTGGGGTACTGTTGTACATAGATGGTACAGTAACCGTAACAGGTGAACAGTACCAACCAATGACCTTACCATTAGAGATCTCAGGCCATGCGAAAGGCCAAGGTTTACTTAGATTTATGAATGTTGTTATCCACGATTGACTACTTAAGTAAGTCCAGGCAGATTCATAACTGTGAACTAAAAATTCTGGTGCCTGTATCTCAGCTGCCTCCCATTCTAAGTGAGGCCAAATAGTACCAAAGTATGTACTTAAGTCGAGACTCAGCTCCTTAGTTGGTACTCCAAAGGCTGACCACTCCTCAGCCACTACCTCACCCTGTGTCATGAAGTATGTCCAGCCACTTGGGCCTGAAATTAAAATCGTTAAGGCTGTACCATTAGGTAAATACCATTGCCCATTTTTGTAATAAAGACCAACCGACTTAAGAAGTGATGCAGCGTAGCTTGTGTTATATGTGCATGGTATGTAGTATTTTAAAATTGATGAGGGGAATGTAAATGCAACATTAGGCGTTACTGGTGCTGGATACGGTGCAGGGGAAGATATCCACGCTAATGATACCTCCGTTCTGTTTATTATGTCACAGAATGCTTGCCTGACCTGTGGTAGGTTAAACGGGTAAATGTATGGATTAAGCGCTATTCCAAATGACCAAAAACCGGGATAATAAAGAACAGCATATCCAGGTGTACTATTTATGATTTTAAGTTGCTGCGCAGTCCAACCAACAATAATGTAACCAAGGTTTTGATGAGCCTCAATCATCGCTAATATTGATGCAGTCCCTCCAGGAATAAATTTATTAATTATGGTGGGATTGTAATAGGTCCATGATTCCCATGGCAGTATTTTAATCCAGGTTGCAAGTAATGGCTTTCCATTAAAATACATAGGTTCTAATGTATATGATATAAAGTTAGGACCAACTGATGTCATATAGTATGGTCCTAGTCCCCAGTATGGCGCTACGAACTTAGTTATGTTATTTGAGCCGAAAACCATGGCTTGCGTCACGTTCATAGTTTTTAATGCGTCAACAGCCCACTTCCAAATGGGATAAGGTGTATATACACTGCTTGTCATAATCCAGTATGGTATGTATGGTGACCATGATTGGAATAGGAATTGTATTGTGTAGTTGTTTAGTACTCTGATGTCTTCGTCTACTAGGGATTGGTTGATATATGGTACGTACCAGCCGAAGGCCTTCATACCAATGTAGAACTCAGCATAAACATCCCAAGCAGTGAAAGGCATAACAGCAGAACCATTAAACCAGTAGAAACCTTTCCTAAGGTAGATGGTGAATAAGGCTGAACCATTAGGAAACACTTGAATAGTCCAGTTCTTAGCCAAAACAGGGTACCATTCATTAACTAAGGGGTTGTAGTACGCTAATGGTGAGTAAGGCTTAATCTTACCTATTACATTGCTTGGCGCATATGGGTTAAATATTGGGGTGCCTGGAGCATA
>Ga0080003_1001372_pt1 | contig 13006 bp, 13 predicted proteins | sample JossMetagenome_FD_69206 | JGI IMG/M metagenome (GOLD analysis project Ga0080003, IMG submission 69206) | Hot spring microbial communities from Joseph's Coat, Yellowstone National Park, USA - JC2_E (SPADES assembly) (version 2) | ecosystem: Environmental > Aquatic > Thermal springs > Hot (42-90C)... | reverse complement strand
AACAATCGAGCGAGGTAAAAATGGTTGTATTTAACCAAATAGAATGTCTAATCGCAATCGTATAGACACAAAACAAGTGTGTTAACATTGGTTGTTAACATATCAGATCGTATAAGATGTTCCGTTTGCAAGTGGATTTTTTTCTGTCCCTACTATCTCTTTATCAAAGAGGTCTTTTGTTTTTAGCTTGAAAAATAATACACTGTCTTTTTCATCTTCAATTTTCTCTTTAATTCTTGACTTCAATTCTTTGAATTTAGCAGCGGTTATTTCACCTTCAAAGACTGAGTTTTGGATCCATGTGAGATATTCTCGACCTATTTTAAGGATTTTCCCAACACGTTTTTCCTCTATATCGTAGACCATTATGACATACATCTCTCATCACCACTTAGAGACGTAAGGAATATATTCTTTGTCCCCCAAAAAGTGTTTTTCAAGTTTGTAAAGTTCAAGCCTTATTAGATATTTGTATGAAACTTTCTTCTTTATCTTCGGATGAGAAATAGTCGTTGATAATTGATTCTCAATCTCTTCAACGAATTTCTTCTTTCCGCTTTCATTCATGTATATACCTTGCAAATGAGGTGAAAAGTCACTTTTAGTTATGATCTTTTTATTTATCAACGAAAATATACTTCTATCAACTATTATTGGTTTAAAAATTTCTGAAACATCGAGATTAAGTGAGAACCTTCTGAAATTGGTTGTGTGAAGATAGCCTATTCTCGGATCAAGGTGTGTTTTGTAGATTTCAGAAAGCACAGTTGAATAGATAATTGAATTACCAAAACTTATTAACGCATTTACTTCATTTGAAGGCGGTTGTCTTGTTCTATTTACGAATGGGAAGTCGGAATTGTCGATAATTTTGTCAAATGCCGAATAATATGTATTTCTTGAATTACCCTCCAATCCCATAAGTGTATCAACGCTTTCAATTGTGGAAATTTCTTGTAGGAATTCTTTCAATTTATCCTCTATTGAGAGAAGATCTCTTCCCCTATTTTTGTAATATGAAATGATCGCAAGCATGTTTTCTATTGAACCCTGAACAAATCTTCGAGCCAAATTGAGACGTTTTTGATTGTCTTTGTAATATTCAGCCTGTTGAAGTATCAATTCTCCTGATTCGAGATACTCTCTTGGATAATATGTGCCTATGTAATATTCGTAGTGATTGTAAAGGTGTAATGGAATCCCATTTTGTGTTAGGAACTCAAGGGCATCTTTGTTAAAATCCAAATTTCCAAAACAATGAATTTCAGAAACATTCTCTACAGGTATGTAATTTTTGGTTCCATCCTCTTGCTCTATAAAAATTGTGTTTTGCTTTCTTGACAATCTTCCACTTTTAAAAATATAGAGTCTCCTCGACATGCTATCACCTTATGAAAAACACAAAGATTGAAAACCACATTTTTTACAATAAGATGTTTCAACAATTTTTGGTGGAGTGTCAAGAGAGATTACTTTAGACAATTCGGCTACTTTTGAATTAAGAAACTTTTCTTTTTCTTCATCTAAAGTAACGTTTATTATTTTTTTCTCTGCTGGAAACCTTAGTTGTCCTGTCAAATTAATTCCAATTTCTTTCAATTTTGCCATATAATAGATCAACTGTATTTCTCCGCTTTCGAGACTTTTAGAACTCTTTTTTATTTCGGCAACTATAACTTCTCCATTTTTTTCGGCAACAAAATCTATCTTTGCGTTATCTATTTCGATCTCTTTCAAATTCATGTAAAGATAACTTTCTTCATGAATTAATCTTCCAATCGCTAAAAAGTAGTTATCCTCTTCAGGAGAAATTGCTCTTGACATGAACCATGCTTCCCTTGGACACATCATAAATGCTCCAAGCATAGAAGGAGTTATTCTCACATTATCATCACATCCTTTTGATCAATTTTGAATCCTATTTCTTCATCGTAAAAATCATTAAGTTTTTCTTTTTGAACAAAATAAAATGAACTGCCCCTTTGACGATCTATAAGAGGTGGTCCGTTTTCTATAAGAGATTTAGTTAGATTAACAGAGATGATGTATTGATTCATTCTTTTGAAAAGTTGATTTGCTTTTACGTACCATTCTTTAGGATCAAGCGATTCAATTTTTTCGAATTCATTCCACAACTCAATTGCTTCTTGATCATATTCAATGTAAACATTTGCCTTAAAAAACCCCTTTATTATAGAGAAGTTAGATATGGGTAGGTTTTCACTGGCTTTGTTTTGAGAAAAATAGAAAAGATTCTTTAAAGAATGCAAGTATTTGTCAGATTGAGATATGTAATTTGCAACCTTATCAAAATAAGGTTCTACTAAATATTTATCTATTTCTTCTTCGCTAATTTCGGAGATTCCCTTGAATATTTCTCTTGAGATGCCTATCAAAAGATCGTCATAGACTAAATTTGAGTAAGAGGTGCCATTTTCATTTTTGAGGTCAATTAGGTGAATTATTCCAAGATCGATCGTGAAATTTCTATTACATCTGCCGCAACTTTGGATTATAGAATCAACTGGAGCCATATCTCTGTAAACTGTATCAAAATCTATATCCATTCCTGCTTCAACAACTTGGGTGCTCACGAGAAGTCTAACATCCCCTTTGTTTATCTCATTTATTGTCTTTTCTCTCAATTTCGGAATAACTCCAGCAGAAAGGTAACATTTTTTTATTTTTGTATCTTCAAACATTTTGAAAAATTTTTGAGATGAAGAAATGGTGTTTAGCACTACTAATATTCTTTTATTTTTTTTAAGGTCATCGATAACTTTTTCATAAAGGCTTTCCAAATTATTCAAATAGGCAGTTTCATTCACGATTTTTGTTCTTTTTAGTTCGAAGTCCTTTTTTACAAGTTCTTTCGAATCTATTAAGATCTGAGGTTTTGTTGCTGTTGTAAGTATGAAATAATTTCCAGTATTTTTGGCCATAAAATTGAAAATCTCCGAAATTAGTTTCCAATACTCGTGAGGTATATTCTGTATTTCATCCAAAATAATGATCGATCCGAAGATCGTGTGCAATTTTCTAATATCTGCTCTTCTGTTTGATATTAATCCTTCGAACAAACTAACAAAGGTGGTTACAATTATTTCTGAATCCCAACCTGAAATCAAAAGAGAGGAAAGATCTTCATTCAAAGAGCCATTCTCATCATCCGTGTATTCGTTAGGGACAAGGTGATGTTGGACGAGTAAAAGATTAGTATTTACTTTTCCGTCGGCAGAAAAGACTTCTCTTATCCTTTGTGCATTTTGATCGACTAAACTTGTAAATGGAAGCGCATAAATTATTCTCGGGATACGTCCCTGCTCTTTCTTAATCATTTCTCTTAACTTTAAAGCAAAATCAAAAGAAGTGAGCGTTTTTCCACCGCCGGTTGGAACCGTTATGGTGTAAAAATGATCATTAAGAGATATCTCCGAATGGATAACATTTTTGTGGACATTTTCTCTTAAATTGTTCATTATATTCTCAGAATTTTTGAAATGAGATTGCATATATTTCTGAACTATTTTTGTGTCAAAGTCAATTCTTTTTGGATTACGCTTACCATAGGTTGTCGCATCTATTCTGTCCGCATCGATAAGCAGAGAATACAAAAAGTTTATCGTGAAATAAGATGAAAGATCATTTTTTGAATTCAAAGCTTTTTCGATATCCAAATCTATCTCGGACATCTCATTTATAATCTCGGCCGTTTTTTGAGATGAAATTTCAACATGAGTTTGATCTTCAAACCATTCGACGAAATCTTTGTATATTCCTTTTGTCATATTAATGAGCCTTTCTTTGCTGTATTGCAATTCAACAACTTCATCAACGTAATTTTTCAAAAATCCATGGTGCCTTCTTACAACTGTAAATACATAGAATGAAAATTCTCTTGCTTTGTCTTCATTCATGTTTATTGAAAGTAATTGTTTGGCAACTGCATAAGCATAAATTGCAGATATTTCAGAATGTGAGGATCTTACATTTGAACCAGCAAGCTTTTCTTGGAATTTTTTCGTTGCCTTTCCAAGATCATGCGAAATTGCAACAGAATGGATGAGCCCTTTAAAAAGGTCTTTTTCAATTCCAAATGCCTCTTTGGTGTTTATCTTTTGATCTTCAAAAAAACACATCATCTTTTGTTCGACGCTTTGAAGATGATCGACTAACAGTCTATTCGGATGCGAGTAAATCATGATCACATGAAAATTAAAAATTCATCGTTAACTTTAAAGACTATTTTGTCTTCAATGTTTAATATCCTTACTCCGCCCAGATCTGGATTGTATATGTAGTCTTTGTTCGAAACAAAATTCCTATTCTCATCTATTTCGTACGGTAAAGTATCGAAAATGTATTTTTGATTATCCATAGGTTTAAAGATCAATTTATCTATCTTTGGTACTACACTGGTTACTATGACCTCAGTTTGTGGCTTCACCCATTCAAATGGAAAGTCTCCTATGTATTCTATTTTTGCTATGTTTGTGGCTGTACCAAAATAAGGTGTGTAAAAACTTTCTTTGTTTATAACTTTATTTTTCAGTGTTGATAATTTAGCTTCTTCCCACGAAATGTAGAACCTGTAAGAAGGGTTGTATATCATCTCTGTCACAGTTAATATATTAGGGCTTGGTGCGCTTTTTTTCGTATTCAGATTCTTAAAAGTGGTACTTTTTTTCTGGATAGGTTTTAGAATTTTGACGGCAACCTTGAATTCTTTGAAAAACAATATATAGTGGTTTTGAATGTCGTTTCCCCATCCCAAAATGGCGGCTATCATGCCAATGATAGCCGTCCTTGGAGGAAAATCATACGTCAAGGAAGATGTGGTTGTATAAGGTTTTCTAAATACTCCAAATTTTGAAGAGACTTCAAAAACAGATATTTTATCCATCAAATCAAGCCTCCATATTCAATCTTTCCACATTTATTCCTTCCAAACTCGTGAAATCGGGTGTTATCTTTAATTCTTCGCTTGAAAAATATCTAACTTTTGAAATTCTATTTGAATTTCTTTTGATAAGATCTAATAACTTTGTCAAATCTAATGTGTAATCGAAAACGGATCTTATTTCATTTTCAGGTTTATCAGTTTTCAAAGAGACAAAAGCATCTAACCCTCCATTGTGGGTATCATCGTTATACTCGATTTGCACAAGTAATCTTGGAAGTTGTTCCATTTTAGATCTTGTTATCAAATCTTTTGTGCCAAACCAAAGGGCTTTGAGAAATTCTTCAACATCTTGGGTAGTTAACTTTGTCTTCACGGCCGCATTTTGATTTATGACTCCATAAAAAGATATCAATGCATATGGAATGAGCCATTCTTCACGAAAAGAAGACATTTGAGCATCTTCTCTTGCCGCAAAAGCTGCTGTTCCTTTTACGTAAGAAAGATCTACGGCATGTAAAGATTCTCCCATTCTCATTTGGATCGGTCCGACAAGTGTTAAAGAATCACCGGAACTGTCTTTTTTAGATAATTTAGTCGGAAGCATTCCACCAAAAAGTCTTATGTCTATGGCTTTATCGAGTATATCGTTGAGAGGATCTTTTGAATCTCCTATAAGTGTTTTTGTCCTTCCTTCAGAAGTTTGGATATCTGTAGATTTAGATATGAAGATAGTCTTTCCTTTTTGTTCAAGGTAATCTCTAACGGTTCTCTTTAATCTTACATCGCTAACAAGTGCGTGCGAAGTTATTTCATCATATCTTGGTTTGTTTTCATCATTTGGATCTCCATTCGGATTTCCCCATTTAACATCGTAGAGAAACAGAAATTCAGATCTCTTCAATTTTTCCATTATTTTCTTCCCCTTTCGAAATTTTTAATGGTTCTGCAAATGACAAAGTCATACCAGATGCAAAAATGAAATTAGCCTCATCGATATTCAATTTCCATTCGTTAGATGAATTAAGATAATATGCACACAATCTTTTTACGATATCTACACTTTTTGAATTCAAATAACAATTGTTATTGGATGAATATTCAATCATTTTGTTCAGCACCTTAGAGTAAAGTCCTTTGAAATCTTCGCCCTTCATCCTTAGTCCTTTAAGTTGTGAATAAAATGGCGCTTTCGATTTATCCATTTTGTTTTGTTGACACGCGACTAATCTACCTACAAGTACACCTAAATAAAAAAGTCCCTTTTTCTCACCTGTATCGAGATTGTTGTTGAAAAATTCGTCCACTTTTTTATCCATTTCATATTCTTCACCGCTAAGATTAGAAGTCATCTTAACGCTCCTTTCATTTTTATTCAAAATTTCAAAGAATTCCAAAGTTGCCATTGCATCGTAAACGTACAATTTGAAATCTTCATTTTCAGAATGATCATGCAAGGCAGATCTTATTTTCTTTATAGCGTTAGAAATTATCAAATTACTTTGTATCTTCCTTTCTTCGAAAATATTTCTTACAACAACATAAAAATCCTTTAGATTTGGCTTTTTTGCTCTTTTATCAACCGTTAGATCATATACATTACGCAAACTGAAGTTGTACCATTCTCCAACTATTTTTTTATAAATAGAATCTACCTGATCCATTTTGTCAGATATCTTTTTTATCCATGTTGGAGGCATATCTTGAACATTCAAAATGATCTGTCTTTGAGCATTGTTTGGTCTGTAAAAGATAAAATCAATAGAGGTAAGATCTGAAAAAGTTTTAGAATTTCTTAGAATTCTCATCTCAAAAACAGATCTACGTTTTATTGCATCTTTTTCAAGATTCACGGACTCTATCTTTTTTAAGTTATCAATAGTGCTTTTTATCACGTCTAAATTACCATTTAGAGATTTTGGTATGACCCAAACCTTATCCTTAGCATAAAATGGAAAATCAAGGTTCCGCAAAATGACCTTTGATCCCAATTGCATGTCTTTATAACAGTCTTCACATATAGGAAGGATTTTATCTATATTTTTAGGATTCATATTAGGTAAGAAACCAAGTTTTTCCATAGTTGAGAATTTAAAAATTTCTATATCACTCAATTTTTTCTTTGAAATTGGTACATTCCTTCCGCATACGCAACAAGTTGCGGATCCTCCACTTTCACCTTGATTTGTTTTGACGAAGGCATCTAAAATATCCTTAACTTTGGCTGGAAACAAAGTGTTTCCATTTAAATCAAAGATAAAAGTTAAAACAGCGCTTTTGTTTGAAAATGTTTTTATCTTTTGAGAAACCTGCTGTGAGATATCATCAATATTTCTGTCTAAAAAATCTGAAAAATTTTTCAAAAATTGTGAATTCATATTTTTTATGAACTGTGAATATTTACCAAAAGCACTCAAAATCTGATCTGGTTTGTCATCTTTTTTATATTCGTAAGATTTCAATGCGATTGTAGGAGAAGAAAGATTTTTATCATTTCCATACAAAGATTTGTAAAGCACTGGATAGGGATCAGATTTTAAATTGCGAGTTTCTATGTCACTTAGAAAGAAATTGTAATTACTGTCAACTGCTATTTTAACAACTATTGACTGGATATCTTCAGGACTATTTTTGACCTTTACATAAGAAGGGAAAGTACTCAGTAGTCTATCTATATCAGTCATATCGGTACCACCATAGGCCGTACCTATGTCTCTTACAGATTTGAGCATTTCATCACCTCAATTTAAGTCATCCGAAAAAGCATTTCTAAAATGAATATGCCAGCATTCGGTGAAATACTGGCATAAGAATAACTTTGTCAAAATTTTTAGAGACAATACTCTTTATACACAGTATCTTGCCGCTTTTTATATAAATTGTCTTAAAGTTTCCAGCTGATTTGGAGAAAGATTTGTAGATAATTTATGGGGCTTGAATGCATTTGAATGAGGAAGAAATACAACGTATCTTATCTTATCCTCTATCGCTATAGGTCCAAAAAGTTTTTGATTCCCATTTGTATTTTTGTAATTAGAGATGAAAACATCTTTGGCCGTTTCTCCTAAAACTATTATAACTTTTGCAGGGCTCAATGAAATAACAGATGAAAAATATCTTTGAGGACATACTTCACATGCCTCAGGTACACCATACTCGCTACGAGATTTACAGTGAACCACTTCAGTTATCGCGTAATCAGTACCAGGGACGGCATTATCTATAACTTCGTTTGCTATACTTTTAATGCTTGCCCAGAATCTGATTGAATCACTATACTGACCATCCTTCTTCTTGTATCTTACCCCTTCTTTTGTGAATTTCGAGTTTGCATCAAAGCAAGTGATAAAAAAGTTTTCGATTGATTTAATATCCCATTTATAAGTTGGGAAATCCTCATCACAACTTATGGATGGATTAGAACTTACAAACAAAATCTTTGCTTTGTCTATGTGACCTCTCCAAGGTTCTGGAACTTGAAAATCATCAAAAGAAGAACAAAGATCGAACTGAGACTTAACAATTTTGGAACATGCATTAGTACCTTTGCCTGTGATAACAGCCTCGGCCAAAGGGCATCTAATGATGCTGTCCATAACAGAATACATATCACTCATTTAATCTCTCCTTTCTTTTGCTAATTTTTTGTCACTTAAATTCTAAAGCTTAGATCTTTTCTTCCATAAGTATTACGCACCGTATGTGGATATTATCAGACCTTTATCGTTGTAAACAGATATAATAGATCCACGTTTAACGGTTACAGTTGTTCCTGTATAACCCATAAGAATACCGGAAGTCGTAAAAATAGTCTGGTTCTTTTCACCATAGACGTAAACAATATTTCCCCTTTGAATTGCCGTTGTTATCATGCTTATCATCTCCTTTCGACGAAATTTCAAAACATATTTTGTTTTTGCTTGCTTTTTAAATGTTGTTTGTGAATAAGCCTATCATATTATTATCACCTTCTTTCAAATTAATTAATCACACTTTGACAATCTTCTTGTTTTAACCTTCAAAATCCAAGCTTTTCTTCATTTTTTATCTCATGTTTAAATGATCTTTGAAGCTTATCTATCACTTTTAAGATAGTCCCAACATCATACCTTGCAGTTTCATATCGAGGCTGCAAAAGATGTTTTACCAACGTTACCATAAAGGCTCCTGTGGCTTTTAAATTCCCTAATTTCTTTTTGATTTGTTCATCATTAAATAAATTACTTAAACGCTCATCATTTGATTCTCTAAAAACAAGCGAACTGTAAAAGTCCTGATCCAGTTCTTTGAATTCAATAATTAGGTCAAACCTTCCCGGTCTCCTCAAAGCTATATCAACAAGATCCCTGTCGTTGGTTGTGGCTATAAGATAATGATCATCATGCTCTACAAAACCATCAAGTGCTTGAAGCCCACTCGATAGATTTGATGAATTAACTCCTCTACCTCTTGCACCTGTTAATAAATCCAAATCATCTATGCAAAGTAAAGATGGGCTAAAGATATTTGCGTATTCAAAAACCGTCTCTAAGGGTACTTCGCATCCTTCATCTACCTCTATAACTGTAATTCTTTTAGATTTTAGACATTCTGCGATGGTTGCTTTTATCGTGTCTGTTTTCCCTGTTCCTGGCTCTCCCACAAAGAGATATCTAAAGCCATTATCATTCCTTCTAACGGCTTCTACAAAATCTTCAAGATCAGATTTGTCCTTGAGGTAAATATCTTTAAGTGTAATTGTTGGTGTTGGTAGAACTTTGAATCTAACTTTTCCATCTACAGAGAATATGCGCAAGAACTTTCCAAAATAACCAGAATTCTTTAAAGATTGTTTTATGATTAAATCTACAAGTTCAACAGCATAAAACTCTTCAAAATCTCCTCCTGAAACGATAATAACGTACGATGTACCTAAACGATCATCCAAAGTTGTAACAGATAACAAATATCTCTGCCCTTTATAAATAACTATCGCCAGCATGGCATTATCGTATGAAATGAAATTTTCCAATGGGTCAAAACCCACAACTGTAGGAAATGTAAAAATACCAGGGTGTATAAAAGAGAATACTTCTTTAACCTCAAAGGAATTTTCTTCATTGTCGGGTATAGAAACTTTATTTGTATAAATCTTTAGAAAATGAGATCTGACGACTTGAAAAATTTCATAATTAACAGTTTTTGTATAAGAAGAGGTTCCTACAAAACCAAACTGTTTTTTTGCCTCCTCTATTCGGTCTATTAAACTAAAATCTCTCCATCTATTCGACATAAAAACCTCCTTTCTTCAATAAAATAAAAAAGTTAACACTTTTTACTGTTCAAAGATATTTTCGGAAAAAATATTTTTATTTTTTAGAAAGCACCTCCCATTTTTTGGTATTGAATTCGGATTCGGATAGTACTCCTTTTTTGTAAAGTTCAAACAGACTTTGCAGTTGTTTTATAAGTTCTTCTTGCTTGCTCTGTTGATTACCAAGAAAAAGTTCTTTTGCTCTTTCCCATTCTTCTTGTGTTATTAATCCTTCTTTTGCAAGTTTGGATAACTGTTCGAGTTCATATCCTATACCTTTTTCGGATTGTTTAAACTTTGCAAGATAATCTTGAAGTTTCGATACAAATACCGGCAGTTCTTTGAACTTACCCACAAAAACAGGTAATGCTTGGTTACTATTTACAATCTCTATAGACATTTTTGAAAACCCATACTTGTACCAGCTCAAACCAGATACTTCTTCCAAATTTATAAACGTATTTCCTGAAATACTCTTTGGTAAAGAAGAAAATAATGCGTTTTTAAATTCAATAAACATAAGCCTTTTGTTTGTTAGGCATATCATAATTTGTGAGTTATCTATCTTCCCTTTTCCTGATGAAACAAGCTTATCTCCGAAGACTCCTTTTCGTACTTTTGTCACCTTTAATAATTTTGAGACAGGACTAAAGTACAACTCTATTTGTTCTCCAGGATAAAGTGCCTTTCTTACAAGATCTAACTTTGCATTCATTATTTTTTCATTGTCCATCCTTCACATCCTCCTTATTCCCAATATTTCTGTTATCTTTTTTGAAATTTCAAAGTGTAAGACCGACTGCAAAGTGCAATATGAAAAATATGAATGAAAGAGTTCCCATGTTCAATCCTATTACCCCAGTCCATAGTCCTGAATTCGTATATTTAAAATTAACCAATCCTCTTATTCCATAAATAATTGAAAGTACAGGAAATGGAAGCAATATTATTGATACGACGATAAGCTTTAATACAGGTACAAGTCCAAATAAGAAAAATGAAAGTATGAATGTGTATACTGCTGCTTTCCGATGATCGTTTCCATGCTTTCTTCCAATAAAATATGAAATCACTATAATTGGGCTTATTATGAAAAAAACTATTATTGCTATAATCTGTGTTGCAACTGATTCTGTTATTGGAATTTGAAAAACTAAATAGGATATGATTGTAAAAAAGACACTTAAGATTCCAGATATAAATGAAAATATTGATTTTCCGTTGTATAAGCTGTAGCCATATCGAGTCGCTGTTTGTTGTGAATATGTATTATCATTCGTGGAGTTGTAAGAGCCAGTATTAGACTTAGAATGATCGTAAGTTTTATCTTCATTTTTATCTTTTGAAGAATTATGTTCAGAAGAATCAGATTTGGAGGATTCATAATTGTTCTGTTTGTTAATTAAGTATTTGTAAGCTTCTATTATTTCACGGGTTTTTTCTTCTGCAAATTTTCTTTTCTGTGGGTCGTTGTAGAAATTATCAGGATGATATTGTTTTATAAGTCTTTTATAAGCAGTTTTTATCTGTGCGGGGTTTGCTCCTTTTTTTAATTCGAGGATAAAATATGCACGATCTTCATTCATGCTATTATCCTTTAGATACTATCCCCTTTAAACATTTTTGTTACCACCTTTATCATCCCCTTTCAAAATTATTTTTAAACATATGAAAATCTCTTATTGTTTTATGATTTATAAGTTGAAATGAGAAAATGTCGTTTACGTTCGAAAAGTTAGAATTTTTACGGTAAAAATTTGACATATTGACTTTAACAACTAATACAGGAGGTAAAGTCAGATGCTAACTCGAAAACAACAATTGAAGGATATGTCTACGAGCTCTTAAAATCGAGGGAAATATTTGAGAATTCCAATTGTATATTGTCTTCCAACTCCCTTTTCTTCTTTCTATCAGACATTTTGAAAAAACTTTTAATCTTTAAAAATAACATATAACTTACTTTTATGCCTCTATTTTCTGCCTCTTTTAGAAATGCGTCATATGTTTCCTCTGAAATATTAAAATACAACTTATCATACAAATCTTCAACCTCTTCTATCGAATAGTTATCGCCAACTTCGTTCACAATTTTTAAGAGCAAATCATTTCTCTTTACTTTGAACATTTTCTTTCGAATATGTTCATATTTTACAAACTGTCTGTGCACTTCAGGTGTAACACTAACGTAAATCGAAATCATCTTATTCACCTCACTTTCTCATTTTGTCGTAATGGACCAAAAATGAACAGATTATCAGCTTGAATGGTACCATCTGAATATCTCTTGGAATCCAAATATTTTATTCTCAAAATTTAATTATCAGTGCAATTTTAAGGTGCCTTGGCATTTTTCCTAACAAGGAGAGTTAGAGAAGTCAAGAGAGCCATTTACCAAAACAGAGCGTACGAAGTTCCAGTTAAAAAAGTATAGAAAGTGAATATTCTTAAAGTTTGACCCTTCGCAACATTTATCTCGGGTTGTAAAGCAATTTATCCTTACGAGGATCTTCTTATCTTTGGATTTACAAACATCTATTAATTTTTAAATTCTTCGAACGATGGAATATTTTTAGTGTTTTCGTTCAAGGTAGAATATAAGTTCAAATTATATAATCACACTTTTTTATATTTCTTTAATTTTCTTCCTTAACTGTAAGATAAACACAGCGCGTGGCACGTAGCACGTAGTGAGTAGTAAACAGCAAAAGAATAAAAGCTTAGAGCCTTTGCTAATCACTTCTTACTCTTCACTTCTCACCGGCGCTATTGGCTATAAGCCATGCGCCAAATCATTCCTTAAAGGTAGGATA
>Ga0080003_1001369_pt1 | contig 13016 bp, 22 predicted proteins | sample JossMetagenome_FD_69206 | JGI IMG/M metagenome (GOLD analysis project Ga0080003, IMG submission 69206) | Hot spring microbial communities from Joseph's Coat, Yellowstone National Park, USA - JC2_E (SPADES assembly) (version 2) | ecosystem: Environmental > Aquatic > Thermal springs > Hot (42-90C)... | reverse complement strand
CGAGGGGATGGGTATCCCAGATAATCAGAAAAAATCCCAACATGCCGGAGGTTATACATGTAGAGTATCTTAGCGATGGCGAGACATACGAGGAATATGAATTCAAAATCCCGTCAATGCATAATTATTACGACACGAATGAGCCTGCGGAATTTGATTACAATGTGGATACGGAAACTATGCAGAAGTTTATAGTGGCCAGGGTAAATGAGGGAGCTACTCCCATGGAAGCAATATCAGAATACCTCCATATTTCCAAGAAAATAGCGAAAAAAGAGACTAAAAAGATAATGAAAAAACTCAAAAAGTTGGCAGGACCTGGAAGGGGAGAGAACCCGAATTCTCTCGAGGCATTGAAAAGGATCAATGAACAGAGGAAAATGGAGAAGATGAAAGACACGGAAAATAAGGAGAGTGGGAACAATGAATGATCGATATGCTCGATTCGAAAAAAGGGTAACACACAGGGAGGGAAAAACGGATCTCAAAAAAAGCGAAGATTCTGACAGAAATAGTGCCGATTCCACATCGATTATTGATCGAATATTGCCGGATTCGCGTGGAGCTGACATCCTCTCACCCCTGAAGGATTTGAGGTTCCTGATTTAACTAAACATCCCTCCTTATTTTCTGTCCACTGGACCGGCGATCCAGTGCTGATGAGCCTGCCAAAAGGCGAAACGGAAAAGCTAAAGGAGGTGAAAAATGGTAAAAAAAAGAAAGATAACACGAAGAGACAGAAAGATATTCCGTCAGAATGCCCTAGAGGGGACGGAAAAATGGAAGAGGGCGCCAGCCTGGGTAAGAAAGGCAGAGAGGGCCCGTCGTACACACGGCTGGGGGTTCGAGGGGAAATCTCCGCACACCAGAAAGAGGACCTATAAAACTAAAAGATAGAAAGGCAGTTGAATGAAATAAAACTTTTTTTATAAAACTTTTATTTTTTTAGTAATTTAATACAGTCCTGCAAAATATCCCTTTTATCCTTCAGGACATCAGTGACATCTTCATTCTTCTTTACACTGAACCCAATTCGCAAGAACATAATGAAATGCAATTTACAGAGTTTTGAAAGTCTTATGACGAATATTTTACCGACCTTGTCCCTTAAACCCTTAATTTTTAATTTTAAAAACGAGCTGAATAAAAATGTAGTTGAAGAAAAGCAGATCCAATAAGAAAGAAGGAATATTAATCGAGTTAAGGTAGTTTCATGACTGTATTAGATAATAACAGATAAAGTTTATATACAAGTATGTAATATATACATAAGGGTGATAAAAATGGAAAACAAAACTGAGAATAAGGAAAACAAAAAATTTGTTGTGAAGGTTTTTCACATATATCCCGTCTGGGGTATGGGACAGTTGTCGGGAGCTGTTGTGTGCGATGACGAAGACGAAGCATATGAAATTGCTCACGAAATTGAAGAACCGAACATAAACACAAGTATTGAGGAAATGTCGGGGGATTTTGAAAATGAATTATGGAAGGAATGGGCTGAAGATATAGAGAGACTGTCTAGATATAATCATTATCAGGTCGATGGTCTAAATATAATAACTGCTAATGAGTATTATGAAAACGGGTTTGAATTTGTCGCTCCTGAGTTCGACGAAATGGTATATTCTGAAGAGGGTGAATTTATCGGTTGGTTTGATGCGTTTAAAGATGCGATAGTAGATGCGAAAGGGAATGTTATATATAAATTCAATAAAGAAAGGGAATTAGTTGATTCAGAGGGCAAAGTTGTTGCTTATTTTGATGATGAAGGGAATTTTATTAGAAAAGATGAAAACGGTGAATAAAAGGGCCCTGATGAGTCCGTGAGATTCGGACGAAACACTCTTTAATTTTTTATGAGTGTCGGCCCGAAGGGGTCATGGAGTTTAATAAATTTTATTAATGTTTTTTTCTTTTAGGTTTTAAAGCATAAGGCCTTGGTTTTGTGTGAGGGCTTTTTCCTTCGAAACCCCAGCTATAATATTTTTTGTGTCTTGCTTTTATTCTTGTTTTGTGGCTCATTTTTTCCCATTTTTTTGTTCCTTTAAGTGCATTTTTTCTTAGTTTTAATCTTACAGATTTTGATAATTTTCTTTTAGACATTTTTATTCTAATTGTATATAATATAATGTTATTAATAAATTTTTCTTAATTTATTAATTTTATAGTTTTCTATAATTATAGTTTTCTATGTTACAATATGTTTATATAATTCCAGGAAATAGTATGTTGGGGGATAAAAAATGATGACAGAAAATGAATATGAAAAAATTGAAAAGGAATTAGAGGAATTTCTCGGGATTGAAATTGGGGATTTGAGGGATGAAATCATCGAAAAGGCAGTTTGGCTCAGGAAGGATCTTTTGAGAATGGTAGTTTTGAGGGTCTTCCCTGATGGTTCTTACGACATCGGTATCGGTCAGAAAGGTAGTTACGATGGGCTTGATGGGAGGTTTTGGTTCGAATTTTCCTTGATCGAGCCCTGGGATCTTCCTGAATTTGAAACTGTCGATTGGGATGGGGAAGTATACGTAAACAAACTCACTGAGGAAGTATTCAAAGATGATGATGAGCTTTTAGAGGCAGTTCAAATGGATGTTGGTTCAGGGTTCTATGATAAATTCGAATACGAATGGAAGAAATTTCTCAGGGGATTCGATGAATGGTATAATGCTCTGAAAGATACAGAAAGGGAGAGTGAATGAAAAATGGATGATAAATTATTAAAATATTTAGGTGATTATTTTTTGAAGGATATTTACGATAGATTATATTTATTACATTTTGATTATTTTGATAGGGATATATTAGTGAGTTTTGAAAAGTATAATTTCAACATTAAAGTGCTTAAAAAGGATGATAGAGTTTCTAATTTTATGGATAAGGATCATTTTTATTTTATATTTTCAATAGATATGAAATTTGACGCTAATTGGAATAATTTTATTGAGAATTTGGAAAAATGGGTTCAATTAAAGGAGAGTGAATAAAATGGAATTAATTAAAGAAGCTTTTAAAAGGACTGATGAAATAAATAATGTACTTTTGCAATTATACGATATTATCAAGAATTTGAAGCTTACTAATTATGAAAGGGATGACTTAGCAGAATACATGGCTAATCTTGATATGGCACTGGCAAAAATTGAAATGAAATTGGAAGAAATTGACATGGAAAGAGGGGGATTAAAATGAATCAAGAAGAGTTTGAAAGAAAAGTTAAGGATGGGTTTAAAAAAGGGTTTGTAATGAAAGTTGAAACAAAAAATAAAACATATTTTATAACAGATTATATCGCATATATTGATTTCGTTGATTTATATTATATAAAAGGTGAAAATATTGATGATATAGAATATTTAGGTTATGTAAAGTATTTAAATATTATAAAAGTAAGTAAATTTAAGAAGCAAAAAATGTTTCATCGTTTTAATAGGTAAATAAAGGAGGATGAATGAAATGTTTAATATTCAAGTTTTGATAAAGGATAATGATTCTTATGATTTAATTTTGAATAGAAAATTAATTGTTTTAGACGCTGAAATCGTTGATGAATTGGAATATATGGTAGAAAGGGATATTAATTATTTGTTAAATAAATATAAAAGATTAATTAAAGAAGGTGATAAAAATGAATGATTATATTTATATCGTTAAAGTTCATGGAAAGACATTTTCAGGTAAAATAACTGCTTTAAATTTTGTTGATTTTATTAACCAGATTGAAAGTTTATACGGTAATTTTAATTATCTTGAATATACAATTAAGGGGGATTGAAAATATGGGTTCTCTTTTGGTTAAATATGATATAAGCGATTTTATCCAAAAATGGGAAAGTTATATGGATGACCTTTTGGCACAAATAGAAAGTCAGAGAAAGAAAAATAAAGATATTAAATTGTTAATTGAGATATATAAGAAAATGAATTTCATAGATTCTAAAATGCTTGAGATTCTTGATATTCAGGGAGATGATTTAGATGATGATTTATAATACTTCGCAATTAAATACTGGGATAGGTGTTTATGCTTATAATCTTTCAGAGGGATTGAATATCAGGCTTGAGAATAATTTTTTAAATAATAAGCATTATTATATTGATTATTTTAAAAGATCTTTATTTAGAAAAAAAGTTAATGAATTAGTTATTAATTCTAGTATATTTTCTAATTATTATTCAGGCAATAAGAATATATTTGTAATTCATGATTTCTTTTATAAGGATTATATGCCTGAATTTTCTAAATTTATGTTTGATTATGGTTTATTTTTAGCTAAAATGAATTCAGATAAATTTATTTGTGTTTCGAATTATACTTATAAAAGGGCTTTAAAAGAGTTAAATAAGGATAGATTAGAATTTATTTATCCTTTTGTTAATCCAAAATTCGATTATAAAGGTTATAAATTAAGGACTGGTTTAATTATATTAATGGATAGTTCTAATTTTGCAAATAAAAGGCCAGGGTATTATCAAATGTTTTATGATTATGTCTTTCAGAATTATTTTAACGATTTTAAATTCATTAGGTTTAATAAAATTGGTTATCCTATATATATGTCTTTTTCAGATAAATGGTCTAGAAACTATAAAAATATTCCTGAAGATTTTATTATAGAAATTTATAAGCGAAGTAATGTATTTTTAAGTTTTTCAGAAAATGAGGGTTTTGGTTATCCTTTAAGTCAAGCTATTCTTTCAAGCAATTCTGTAGTTGTATCTGAAAATGAAACTTATAAAGAATTATTGGGAAATGATTTTCGTTATTTTATTAAAGATATTAATGATTTTGAAGATATATTTTATTTAATTATTCAATCTCTTGATGATATAGAAATGAGAAAGTCTATTTATAATCGTATTTCTATGTTAATTAATCCTATGAAACTTAAAAAGGAATGGGAATATGTATTTGATGAATTGGGGGTTAAAATATGAAAATAAGTTTTAAAGGTTTATTTTTTAAAAATATAGGCTCTTTTGAATATTTAGAATATTTATTTCATTATATTCTTTCATTAATATTATTAGTAACTTTTATATTTGTATTTGAGATGATTATTTTTATTTTTTATGATAAATTATATATTAAAATTATGTTATTTTATTTTCCAATTTTATTAATTTTATCTATTTTGATTTTAATCTCATTTGTATTTTTAATATATGTTTTTTCTAATTTTTATAAAATGGAGGAGTTATGAGGGGAAAGAGAATATCAGATGATGAGATAAAGAAATTTATTCAACTTAAGAATGAAAGAAATAAATCTACAAATCAGATTATTAATGATTTAAGAAATAAAGGGTATGGTGTCAGGAAACAAAGATTTTTAAATATTTACAGACAAGTTAAAGCTGAAAATAAGAATGTATATTATGCCATGCCTTCTTATAGATATAAACCGGTTAGGGAAAGAAAGGTTAAGAAAAAACAGATAAGGAAAGTTTCTAAAAAGAAAAAACAAACAAAAACTAAAAAGAGAGTTAGATTAATTACAATTGATAAAGAATTCACTTCATGGGTTAAGAAAAGTAATATTGAGTTAGATGTAAGATATAAAAAAGGGTTATATGAAGAAGATTATATGGCTTATTTTGGTTCTTCACAAACAGTAACAGAATGTTCCGGTGGTAATTGTTTTACAATTATTAAAAATAAATATTTTAAGAAAGGGATAATGTCACATTATGATTTTGTGGTTTTGATAGATAGGGCGAGGGAGTTAAGTTATGATGCTTCGATTACAGTTAAAATTTATAATAAAAAAACTAAAGCTTTAGAATATCATTCAATTTTCATAGAAGGAAAGGAAACTAACTATTTGAATTTAAATAGGGGATTGTTCTATGAGTAATTTAAGAAATAATATCATTCGTAAAGGAAAAGGAAAGAATTTTGATTTTGGATTTTTATTCATTTTTGATACTGAAGCTTACAGATATAATGAAGGTGATAAGGAAATTCAGAAATTGGCTATATGGGATATTTATGACGGTGAATTACATTATGAAGGTTTTGATTCTGAATCTTTAATAAATAAAATTATTTCTTTAGCTAAAGAAACTTTAAAATGTTCTTTTTTCGCACATAATATTAGATATGACCTTCAAGCTTCGGGATTATGGAAGAAAATAATTCTTAATCAAATTAATGGCTTTTATCTAAATAAAGCTATGATTGATAATTCTATTTTTCTTCAATTAAAGAGTGATGACAATAAAATAACAATTAATTTTATTGATTCAATGAATTATTTTCGTTCTTCACTTCGAGATTTAGCACAGAGTTTTAATATAGAAAATAAGGCTCTTTCTGTTGAGGAATATAAGTTAGAAGCGAATGAATGGAATGAATTATTAAGTAAAAGAATGAAGGAGATTGTTCGAGTAGATACAGAAATTCTTTATAAAATTATAGATCAATTTATAAAAGATAATTCAATAATTAAAGGTTTAACTGCTCCTTCATCGGCGTTAAAAACATTTAAAAAATATTACCTTGAAAGAACTATTACATTTCCTAAAGAACTAGTTCAATATGCTTTAGCTTCATATCGTGGAGGGTTAGTTTTTCCGTTTAAGCTTTTGCGTGGTGAATACATTTATGATTATGATATAAATTCTCTATATCCTTTTTCGATGTTTAGTAATTATTCTATAAGATATAAGGATAAAGTAGATTCAAGAATCAGTGATGATGATATAAGGCATGAAAGGTTGAATTATCTTTTGAATGTTGATTTTTTCGGAAAAAATAATCTTATTGTTCCAGTAAGGGCAGTTGATAAAAGACTTATATTTTTGAATAATGCTAAAGATGTTTGGATTACTGGGCAAGAATATTTAGCTCTAAAAGAAAATGGTTTTGATATTATCGTGAATAAAGGTTATGCTTTTTATTCTTATCCTATATTTAAAAATTATATAAATCATTTTTATAATTTAAAAAAGAACAGTAAAGGAGGAAAGAAATTGTTTTATAAGTTAATGCTTAATTCCCTTTACGGAAAGTTTGGAGAAAACAGGAAACATTCAGAGATTATTCTTTTAAATGAAAAAGAAAAACTCGAAAAATACGGAATAGATGAAACTACAATTCAATTTATGAGCGAAATGGGCGATAATGAAGGTCAAGGTAAACTTTTCGATTTTGAAATTATAAAAGTTCATTATTATAGGGATTTTTTAGTTGTTAAAAAAGAAACTGAAGCTAGATATTCTCCATTAATTGCGTCGGAAGTTACAGCTAATGCAAGGTTATATAATTTTAAATTAAGACAAGAATTGAAAGAAGTTTATTATACTGATACAGATTCTTTTTTTATCCCTTTTCAGATCCAAGAATCTGATGAGTTAGGTGGATTAAAAAAAGAATTTCAGGGTAAAACATGGCTTTATTCTCCAAAGGATTACTTTTATATTGATGATTACGGTAGATTGCATTTAAAATTAAAAGGTGTCCAGACTGAAAATGCTTATAAAAAGTTCATTCAATTAGGTTACATTGATAATAATCATTATGTTTTAGATATGTCATTATTTAACGATAAAATTAATATTTATATTTATGAAGATAATAAATTTTCAGGATTAAAAAGAGCTGTTGAAGAGAATGTTATTATCGATTTTGATGAAAAAGAAATTAAGAGAATCCCATTGAAAATGAAATATATCGGGAATCAAGGTTACCCTTTCGAAGACATGGAAGATTATATTAGCTATAAGGAAAGAATCTTAAACAGCATTCAAAGTTATGAGATTTATGAATTCTTATGAATTAAAATTGTTTTGGAGATTAGCATTTTACTTTATATCTATAATGACTTTTATATTTCTGTATATCTATTTTTACAGTAAATTTATTTAGTCTAATTCAGGTTTTATTTTTTCATTTGTATTATAAAGTTTAAAAATAGCTTTCGGAATTAAAACATTTTTGGATTTGTCAGGGGGTTCATCATTTTCATAACTTTCAAGATAATTAAAAATATTCCATTTTAATGAAATAACATTAAGTTCGGGAATTTCTTTTAAATTAGAGGGTAATATATAATAAAATGTATTCGCTCTTAACCTTTTATCTACCGATTTAGGTAGTTGGGCTGTATAAATAACTGAAATATTATTTTTTCGGGTTTGTAGAAAAGCGTAAGTCCTTTCCTTAACTTTTTTAGTTCTCCCTGACGAATCTAATGTAACGTAAGCTTCATCATCTATATAGAGATAATTTTTATTTTCTTCATATTCGAAATCTAATAAGCTTAAAGGATCTTTAATGTAATATTGTTGAAATCTTAATTCTTTCATATTGCTCATTATTATGAAATTGTTGTATTTCCAAGCCAAGTAAGCTAAATAAACAGCTGATAATGTTTTTCCTGTTCCAATTGCTCCAATTATCCCAATGATTATATTTTTCATAATTTATTATATTTTAAATAACCTTGAGAAAAATCCTGATCGGTTTTCTTCTGAAGCTTTTTGTCCTCCAAGTGTTAAGGTTTCAAATAGTTCTTTTCTTCCTTTTCTTTCTTTTGAAATCAATAAATGATAATACTCATCGAGGATTTTTAAAAGCTTTTGTGCTGTTTGTGGGGAATATTCATAAACTCTTTCAGTGTAGTAAATATATCTAACTATTAATTTTAATTCTTTGTCGGGAATTTCAGTCTTAGTCTGAATTCCTTCAAACATTGCATTAAGAGTTTTGAAAAATTCAGATTGCTCTTCGCTGTTTAGAATATCGAATATATTTAAATTTTGGTCATTGTTAAGATTTTTTAATGTTGAATCTACTTCATTTATTATATCATCAATTTTCTCTTTCTTTATTTTATTAGATTCCATAGAATAACTCCCACTACCCTGACAATTCTATAGTTGTTAGTATTTGTAAAAACATCATGGCCTAAAATGAAACCTAAAAGTAAACCTATCACGCTTCCTAAAATGGCCCATAAGACCAATTCAGCTTTATTTTTTTCTAATTTATTGAATAAATCAGAATCTATCTTAGATTGAAGGATTTTGTCAAGGGAATAGTCAGGTGTAGACCATGTTATCGGTTTAGGGTTGCCTTCTAAAACATAAGCAGTTTTAATTTTCTTTTTGAATATTAATCCCTTAGACTCTTCAAATACGGCCTGTGCGGGAATATAATAATCAAAATTGCCTATTGTGACTTTTTCACTATTAAAAGAGTTAGGATTAATTTTAATTTCTTTTACTGTTCCATCTTTTCTTAGAATCTTAATCAATCTATATGCCATTATTTTTACCCCCTTCATTCTCGATAAATTCTTTTCTCCACTGTTCAAGAAATTTATCAATATTATTCCTGTAAACTATATTGCTTTTTAATTTTAATAGTTTTCTATAATCTTTTATGTTTTTATTGTATCGTTTGTTTATTTTCTTTTTTCTTTCGGCATATTTTCTCGAATTTTTCTTTTGTTTTTTAGTAATTTTACTCATTTGATAGACCACTCTCCAGAATTCTAATTGAAGTTAAAAGATAAATTGCTAAAATCATATAAAATACTACAGGGAATATTATATTAATTGGATAAGGAAAAATTGAGAATGGAGCAGTAATTAAATTTATGAAAACAGATATTATTGAATAAAAGAAATCGAGTACATTATATATAAATTGAAAAAATGAATAGAAAGGCAATATTATTGAAGTAAATCCTAAAAATAAAGGATTCGTGCTTATTGTTGCTAAATTATGTTGAGCTTGATTAAATGCATACCCTGGATTTAACAGACTCATATTTATAATAGAAAATGCATTATAAATTTCATTAAAAAAGAACATATAATAAATTAAATCGTAAAGAAAAACCAAAAAGAAAACAAAAATAAAATATTTCCTCAAATTCATTCTTTATCAACTCCAAAGATCTTTATTAAAACATAAAATATATTGCCAAAAATCAATAAAAATAACCATGACATATTAAAATTCATTATTTTCATTGACATAAAAATCAAGAAAGATAAATTAAAAGTAATCATTGATAATATTATGTTTTTAGTAAAATAGAACACTATTATTGAAAGTAAAAAAGTTATTATGATTGCAATAATGAAATAAGAAACATTAAATTGGTTTGTAAAATAATTTAAATTAATGATTTCATTGCTTTCAAGGGTGAAATTTAAATATTCTTTATGATTTTGATATTCTATAACTATCATATATTGCCCTAATGAAAGATTAACTTCATAATTATTAGATATATTAAAATTATAAACTAAAGCATAAGTTGTTTGGCCATTTACTGCATTGTTTGATTCTTGATAAATATATATTGAATATTTATAGCCATTAGAATCTACAAAATAAAGAGAATATTGATTTTGAAAAACTTTTTGAATTGCATTAATATTTATATTTACGTTAATACTATAAAAATATATATTAGAATATAAAATTTCAATAGAAGTAGCATTTTGTGAAATCCATAAGTTAATTATATTCATTAAATTTGAATAATTGTTTTTACCCCCAAAAAATCCCGTTACTGACATTTGATAAATATTATTTATTACTGAATAAATCGAATAATTATTGCCATAAGGGGCAGTATTATTAACATTATATTGAGCGATTGGAGTTGCTATAATTTCAAAATCAAAAGAATTAGTTGTTACATTAAAAACTTGAATCTGAGTTTGATTTGCGGAAGAAACAGAAAGATTAAAAACAGGATAATTAACGGCATTTTGTAAAGCATCACTTAAATTTTCGTTAGTATAAGCTTTTACAATTGGAATGCTTGTTTTATATTGAGTTATATTCACGACATAAAACCAATAATTATTCCATGATGGTGTGATATTACTAACTGAATAACCTATTAGATAATAGAATATTTTATTATGAGTAAAATTATTTAATGTTATATTTAAATATTTATCATTAGAATATGTTTTTACATAAACATACGGTAACTTAATTGCTTGAGAATGTGTTAAAGTTATTATTCCCATTGAAACAATTAACATTATAATTATTCCAATAATTATTATTTTTCTATTCATTTAATCACCCCTTTTTATAGTTTTATTATACATTTCTCCTCCTATTAATATCAATATTAATGTAAATAACCAGAGTGGAATATAATTTAAAGTAAATAAAATTATAGAAATTAATAAGATAATACCGGCAATTATTATTATATTCCTTATTATGAATATAAATAAGAATATTGAAATAAGCAATATAAATACACTCTCTATCAATTTGCTTGAAGTAATAAAATTATAGATCTCATTTGCTAACATTATCTCACTCTCCTTAACCGTGAAATAAAGAATAAAAACAACCCTATTATCAATACTGAACCTATAACCTTATAACCGTAAGCATTCCAGAAATAATAAAAATTATTAACGTTTTCGAATTTTATAGCAGATGAATTTAAAATTAAATTATAGTTACTTTTGGCAGTTGTTATATTTAATTTTCCTTTAAAGTTTATTAAATTTAAAGCTACATAATCTTGGAGTTTATAAGCATATAAAGTTAAATTATAATATAAAGTTGTATTATTATAAATTGAAATTTCAGAACTTATATTTAAATCAATAAAGTATTCATCAGTTATATTAGAAATATTAATAGTATAATTTTTCCCGTAAAGTGAATAATTAAAATATCCATAAATCCCCCATGATGAAGGTAACGAGATGTTCAAAGCATAAATTTGAGTATGAATATTTATTTTTGCATTTTCGATTGAATTTTTAATAATTGAACCAAAAGATACATAAGGCATCACGCCGTTGGGAGGGTAGGCACGAACACGGACCCAGTACAGAACACTTGCAGGAGTATTTGCATTATAATGCCTAAACGGAGAAAAATATCCGAAATGAGCAAATGATGTTGAATTACCAGAAAACCAAAAATTATAATTGACAAAGGTATCAATAGTACCAGAACTTCCCCCTACATCTTCTAATGTATATATCGTAAAGTTTGATGTTCCGCTCATTCCAGATGCATTTTTAAATACATTGTAAGCACCGACATTATCTGTCAATAATTGGTCATTACCTACATCAGTGCTAGCTCCTCTAATAGCCCATAAATATCCTGTGTTTGCTATTGATGTGGTTGATTCTAAATCAAACCAAGGTCCGTCATCTGCCTCAATACCAAGAATTCCTCCCATATCAATAACATACGGAGCAGTAAACGATGTTGAAGAAACATAATAAACATTATTCCCTGTATTTATAAATGAAACACCATTGTTTTCAGTTATTATTCCAGATGGAGGTATAGAAACAGTTTTCCATTTATTTGTATTCAAGCTTGTTCCAGCAAAATTATCATAAAAATTGAACATGCTTCCCCCATTATCATATTTTCCATAGGTAGGGCTAAGCTGTGGTGCTTCACCTATTCCTATTTTCCCCGATGAATTCAATAAATTATCATTTAATGAAAAAATATCTAAATAAATAGTTAAAAAACTGAAAGCATTAATTGAAATAATTTTAACCCATATTAACAAAATTCCGGAATTATTACTTTCAATCCATGAAGGTATTACAGATCCATTTTCATAAGTAAACTCAAAATTAGCGAAACTACCGTTATAAATTATAATTCCTTTATAATCCGTTTCATTTAATTTAATCATTTGTTGAAATGGATTAGGTGTAGAAACATTTTGAGAGTTATAAAGCGTTACAGGAATTTGATAAAGTGGAATTACTGATTCTTTAGAATTTGCTTGCGAGTTCTGTAATGAAATTGGCATAAACAATAATAAAACTACAATTAAAATATAAACTATTTTCATTTTATCACTATCCTATAACCTACATAAATCATAAGTATAAAAACTATAAATATAATTCCAGATACTATAATATTACCATTAATTACAGTATTATTCAATTGAAATGATAATGAACTTGAATTATATGAAATAGCATTTACTCCAAATAAAAAGAATAAAGCTAAAATTATAATTATAAAAACTA
>Ga0080003_1001368_pt1 | contig 13020 bp, 14 predicted proteins | sample JossMetagenome_FD_69206 | JGI IMG/M metagenome (GOLD analysis project Ga0080003, IMG submission 69206) | Hot spring microbial communities from Joseph's Coat, Yellowstone National Park, USA - JC2_E (SPADES assembly) (version 2) | ecosystem: Environmental > Aquatic > Thermal springs > Hot (42-90C)... | reverse complement strand
TTCACCTTAATGTACCTAAACCCCTGCTCCAATAATTTCTCGACTTCCTTAACAGTGTCCTCAGGGCTCATGAAGACCACAGAGGATGCGTATGCCCTAACCTCACTCCTAAATGCACCACCGAGTAACTTATGTACCGATTTGCCCAGTATCTTACCCTTAAGATCCCAAAGGGCCAGATCAACGCCTGATAATGCCTCTACGTAGTAGCCAGCGTGGTGTCCCCTGATCCTCATTGCCGTAAACAACTCCTCCCAAAGGACTTCAGTATCCAGTGGATCCTTGCCAATGAGCATTGGCTTAAATAATTCATTAATTATCGAGGCAGTCGCTGACGGCGCCTCCCTCGCTATTGCCTCGCCCCAACCAGTAAGTCCATCGTCAGTAATAATCTTAACATAAACAGCCGTAAACCCCTGGCTAATCCTTGATGCAACCTCCTCATAAGGACCCCTAAAGCCAGTCACGGGTTTACCAACGAATGCCCTCCCAACGTAGGTAACCACATCCTTGATCTGCATGGTGGCACTTAGCAATGGCATGCCTATAAATATTATAACTAACATATTATGATCGCTTATTATTAATATTCCATTCTTATCCAGGACAATGCGGGTAATCCTTAGGTTGTGTTAGATATGATTAAGAAGCCGTTCCTTCCCTCTTTCCATCCTATCAAGCAGGTAGTGGCTATTACGGTTTAATAAACCTTGTCCAAAACCTTGATTTCATATTAACGTAATGTGGTGTCCTCCGTGATAATGCTTATTTAAATACTATCTGTACAACTATGCATGAATGATAATACCTAGTGAGTGGGTTGAGAAGGCGGATGCGTTTTTCATGGATGCCGAGAGGCACGTAAATGATGGATTATATTGGTTATCATGCTTCGAATCACAACAAGCCGCTGAGTTATACCTTAAGGGCTTAATTGTCGCCAAGGCAGGAACATACCCATTTACTCACGACCTGGCTGAGCTGCTTAGGGTTGCTAAGTCCCTTGGTTTCGACTTTTCCAATGAGTTGTACGTTTATGCCGACGCATTGAGTGGTGAGTATACACTATCTAGGTATCCAGGTAGGAAGCCTAGGGTTTATAATGATGAGACGGCTAGGAGGTGTGTTGAGTATGCAAGGAGGATCATTGAGTGGGTTAGATCGGTTACTAAGGATCCTGAGTGAGGGCATTAGTAAGGGCGATGAGTTGCTGCGTGGGTTCGTGTCCAGGGTGTCCAGTGAGTATCCAAGTAGTACTATTGTGCTCTTTGGTTCTAGGGCTCGTGGTTATTACATGCCTTACAGTGATTATGATGTTGCTGTGGTGTTTAGGAAGGTTCCTGATGAAAGAGAGTTAATGCTTAGGATCAGGGGATTAAAACCTGGTGGTCTATCCCTAGATCTCTTAGTACTTGGTGTTGATGATTTGAGCGACCCAGTAATTAGGGAGATGCTTAAGGGTTGCGTTATTTTGTATGATGGTTTAGACCTTAGGGATTCATTGCTTGGGCTTGGTTGTAGGTTTATTCAGGGTTGATTTCAAGCACCGTCTTTATGTCGTCGTGTATCCAAGTGTACGCCTCTTGGTAATTTTCGAGGGTTGCCCTCTTTGTTATTAACTTAAGCGGCCAATTATTGAACTCCTCCTTAGCCCTCCTCAGGTGCTCAAGGGCCATCTCGAAGTGCTTAATTCCTGCATTGACAGAGCCAACAATGACTTTATTGTTGAGCACCATGCTCGTCATCAAACCACCAACCTCACTCATCGAGCCACCACTGGGGTAAACACCAAGCAGTACGTAGACACCGTTGGGTGCTAGGTGGTTTAAGCCCTCAATAGCGACCTGGGGCGATCCTGTGGCCTCAACGACTATGTCAAACTCCCCAGTTACTCGCTCTACCGCGAAGTCCACGTACTTACCGCCCAACTCAAGGATTAACTTCGCCTTTAGGCTTTCGGGTGGTCTTGTGGCTGTGGTTACTGTGGATATGCCCATGAGCCTGAGCACCATCGTTGCCAGTAAGCCCACGGGGCCGGCTCCAAGCACCAGGGCTGTCTTTGGTTTCCAGTCAAACCTTGCCTGCCCAACCCTGAGCCCCATGTCTATGCCCTTCTCAACCACGGAGAGTGGTTCGGTGAGTACGGCTACGTCTAGTAAATCCTTAGGAACCTTAACTAGGTACTTCGCATCTGTCACGGAGTACTCGGCGGCATGTCCATGGAGACCCCAGATACCATGCTCAAGATAGTGACCCACCGGGCAGAAGTCCACGGGCAGGTCGCAATTAAATGGCCTCCTCACCGTGGGTACTACGATGTCACCCACCGATACGTTGTCGACACCATCCCCAAGCTCAGCCACCGACGCCACAGCCTCATGACCAAGGATCAGGTATTCGCTACCTTCAGGTGCCTTACCGTACTTTCCTTCGATGATTTCCTTATCAGTACCGCAAATACCAACCCTAATGGGCTTAAGGAGCGCCTGGCCTTTACCGGGGCTTGGTTTTGGTACGTCCCTTAGTCTCAGGGATTCAGGTACTCCAGGTATTACTGTGACTGCCCTCATAAAAATGAATTATTTTAGGGTATATTTAAGTATAGGGTTGATTTTATGGTCCCTTCATTAGGACTATTTCCTCATCGCCATCCTTCAATATCTTCTTCACTGCCTCGTAGACTTCATCAACGAATATCGGCCTACCGGTCACCTTAACCACTCTATGCCTTATTTCAACCCCAGTCCTCTCCCTAATTACACTGGCTGCCTGTGATTCATAGTTCGACTCAACATCAATTATTAACTGACCCCTACCTAGGACCCTCCTCACGAACTCGGTTGGGAATGGTATAAACATCCTTAACTGTAGGAAGTTGACCTTGTAACCCTCGTTGCTTAGTACGTTCATGGCATCAATTATTGCGCCCTTTGTTGATCCCCAACCGACTATTGTTACGTCCGCATCCTCTGGACCATAGAGCCTAGCCTTGTCTTCCAGCGGTATTTCCTTATCCGCAAGCTCCAGCTTCTTCATCCTCTTCTCATACATCTCTGTCCTGGTTACCGGGTCCTCCGTTATGTGGCCGTACTCATCGTGCTCATCTCCCGTCAACCAGAATATTGGGCCGAGCCCTGGTATTGACCTTGGTGACACACCGTCCTTCGTAATTCTAAACCTTCTGTAATTATTTTCGTCCTTTGTAACAATCAATCCCCTATCAATCTTTAATGATTTCTTATCCAAGTCCCATATAACCGTTGAGTAGGAGTTTGCCAAAGCCTTATCGACCAGGTGAAAGACCGGCATTTGATACCTCTCAGCCCAGTTGAGCGCCTTGAATGCATCCTCAATAGCCTCCCTGTGGTCACCAGATGATATCACTATCCTTGGGAATTCACCATGCCCCATGTGCATCACGAACCTTAGGTCGGATTGACTATTCCTGGTCGCCATCCCAGTACTAGGTCCAGACCTCTGGTAGTGCGTTATTACCACGGGCACCTCATTCATCCCAGCAAAACCAACACCCTCAACCATGAGGCTTAAGCCCGGCCCCGATGTTGCAGTTGCAGACCTAGTGCCGGCTATACCCGCACCTATCGCCATGTTTATTGCCGATATCTCATCCTCAGTCTGCACAACCACAATGCCAGCCTTCTCAAGGGCCTTGGCTTCCTCAGTGACTGGGTCCAGGTCTACCGTGTCGTGTGCCTCTATGAAGAAGGACTCGTCGGCGGCTGGCGTTATTGGGTAGTACGTCTGGAATCTTAACCCACCGAGTATTTTGCCCATGGCCACTGCCTCATTACCGTTAACTATGATAGCCCTAACACTCCTCTTAATTGGTGGTAGTGTTATGTTGGTTTTCATGGGTTTTGCGTATTCGTAAACCACCTCAACAATTGCCTTATTATACTCGAGCAACTTACCCCTCCTACCAGTGAACACATCCTCAAGCCCTTTAAACACGTACTCCATTGGTAATCCCATGGCTGCCGTTGAATACGCAGTCATAACAACGTTGGAGTACCTACCGATTAATGATGGTAGATCAACATCATGAAGCTTCTTCTTAACCTCCTGGAGTAGGTCTGCGTAGTGCATTATCATGACGTTAACACCATTACTCCTCAGATAATCTACGATGCCCTTTACCGTTGGCTCAACACCAGCCTTGCTAAACCACTCCCTAAGCCTATCCTTTAGTTCATCCTCCATGTATTGTAGCTGATCAAGCCTTGTGTTGAAGGTTGATGTATCAACAACAACGTAACCGCCACGCTTAACGTCCTGGAAGTGTGTGAACACGGTCTCTGCGTCCAGGGCGACCAAAACATCAATGGGGCTCAATAGTCCTCCTCTAGGTTCATCACTAATCCTAACCATGAAGTAGCTATGCCTACCCTTAATGTTTGAGAAGTACTCCCTATCACCAATCACGTAATAACCAGCCCTCGCGACAGCCCTCATGAACACGTTAGCACCGGTATCAATACCACCACCCTGGGGTCCACCTATGACCCACACTAAGTCAACAGGCATTGCACCAAGTCTACCTAGACCTATTTATTAACTCTTCTCCCATTGTAGAAGATAAAGATACGCACCGTAGATAAGACGATGTAATTATTCAATATTAATCATTATAATTCAAAGCTAGACCTAACTAAGTTTTTATAAGCACCTTACCAATTCTGGAACTATTCCTCATAAACTCCAGCGCATCACTAAACCTATCCAATGGGTATGTGGCTGCAATAACGGGCCTAACTAAGCCGCTACCTAATAGCCTAAGTGTCTCGGCTACATCGGATCTATTTGAACGTACATTACCAATAATTGATACATCCTTCATTATTATATAACCAAGCCTAAGCGCATATGTTTCATCTGGATTAACATTACCAATAATTATTGCCCTACCACCCGTACGAAGGCTTCTCAATGACTCATCAAGCGTTGGCGTACCGACAGCCTCAATAACCACATCGGCACCAACTCCGTCCGTTAGGGACTTAATGGCATTGCTGAATTTCGATGCCACGACAACATCATCAGCAAACCGCCTAATGAAGCTCGCCTTATCCTCAGACCTTGTAACCGCGATTACCTGCGCACCCATCGCCCTGGCCAACTGCACGGCATGGATACCAACACCACCACTAGCTCCCGTAACAACAACCGTCTCACCTCTCATGAGAATAGCTCTTTTCAATCCCTTATATATCATGGCCAGAACGCACGGTGTTAATACAGCCAATTCATCAGGTACGTTATTGGGAACCTTAACTAGGGCATTAGCGGATACCCTGGCATACTCGGCAAAGAAACCGTCTAAGTTCTCACCATAACTACCAGCATTAACGCAATACGCGTCTAACCCACGTAGACAAAACTCACAGGTACCATCAGGCTCATGCAGTAGCGGCACAACCCTATCTCCCGGCTTAAACCTCGCGTCCCTTGACTCAACCACAATACCCACCGCTTCATGTCCAAGCACGACCGGGTACTTCATTCTGGGGTAGTAGCCCGCGAGTTGTAGGAGGTCTCTGTAACATAGCGCGGCATAGTTTATTTTAATCAGCACTTCACCATCACTAATCTTCGGCAATGGTATATCCCTAACCTCGTACTTACCCTTCTCATAAACAACAACAGCCTTCATTAAATCTCAAGGCTGCTCGGTACTTTAGGGTAAAAAGTATTACGTGGCAAGTATCCCCATTTACACCTTCAGTTCAACCCTAGCCATGCCGTAATCCTCAGGCTTCATATCGTACAACTCATCGATTAGGTGAAGCTTCAGTGTGGCTGGTCCTGAGGATTTCCTCTCCGCCTTCTCTGCAGCTATCTCGAAGGTGACCAAACCCTCGACCGAGGCTACTAGGAAATCCCTATTCACTGCCATGAAGCTGGCTATGACTGAACCAACCATACACCCCGAACCAGTTATGTACTGGAGCATTGGTGTTCCATTGCTCACTATGGCATACCTCCTGCCGTCTGATACGTAGTCCCTAGGCCCCGTTATAACCGCAGTGACGCCATACTCCCTAGCCAACTTCTCAGCAACATCAATATTCGCCTCACCTAGGGAGTCGACACCCTTAACCATACCTGCGCGACCAGCCAGCGCCATCATCTCACCACCATTCCCCTTCAAGACACCGACCTCAACCTCGTTCAATATCCTCAACGTCGTCTCGGTCCTAAGTCTCGTGGCACCTGCACCAACTGGGTCAAGCAATACAGGCACATTATTTTTAGACGCGGCCTTGCCAGCCAGTATGAACGACTCGATCCACCTATCATCGAGCGTACCAATATTTATATAAACCACGTCAGCCTTCGCCGCCAACTCCTCAACCTCCTCCTTCGCGTGAGCCATTATTGGCGAGGCACCGACCGCCAGCGTCACGTTTGCTGCATCGTTCATTACCACGTAATTCATTAGGTGGTGAATTAGGGGTCTCCTTGATCTTATCCTGCCCAGGTCTTCCCAGTACGGTATTGCCATCATTTATCTCGATAATTAACTTATTAATAAATCATAAGCCGCTTATCAGAATAAAACGCAAGGCAAACTATGGGTACTCACTTAACTACCTAACCTGCCTAACAACCTCGTTTAGCGCATCCAATAGCCTCTCCGCCACAGGCATTGGTGGTACCGTTGCCCTTAGGCAGTCCTGGCATAGAGGCTTACCGCCCAGGTTCCTGAGTACGAAACCCCTCCTATCCAACTCGCTATGCACCAAGTCCGGGTTCTTGGCGTGGAATGTCACGAAATTGGTCACCGTCCTCAGCGGTGCCACGCCCAACTCCTCCATCTTCCTAATCATGTACTCGCGAACAAGGATCATCCTCTCTATGCTCTCGCTCACGTAATGCCGCAGTTGCAGTGCCCTCATTACCATGGCCATTGATGGGTAGGGTATGTTGTGAGGTAGCGAGAGCCTCCTTAGGGTATCAATGATCTTTTCCGAGGCGACCACATAACCAACCCTAAGCCCAGCCAGGCCCCAGGCCTTGGAGAATGTCCTGACAACAGCCACATTATCATAATGCCTAACTAAATCAATGAGAGACACACCGGCAAACTCTGCATATGCTTCATCGATTATAATCAACGAGTCTAACTTGGACACCACGTACTCAACATCGCCCCTACTAAACAGGTTTCCCGTTGGGTTATTAGGATCGCACATATACACGACATCTGCACCAATTCCCACCTTAACCACAGCATCCGCATCTAATTCATAATCAGGCCTTAGCAGTACCTCGGCAATCCCAATTCCCATGGACTCGGCCAAGGCCCTTGGCATCGAGTACGTCGGCTCCACAACGAGTAATTTACGATTGCCGTGCAGGGCTACTTGTATTAAAAGCCTCAGGGCCTCATCACCACCGGCTGTCGAGAATATGTTATCACCATCGACACCTACGTGCTTGGCTATGGCATTGTTGAAGGAGGCGTTTAGTGGCTCCGTGTAGTATCTAACCAGGTCCGGCTCCAGCAACACCCTGAGGACCTCCTCGTAGTACTCCCTAGGTAGGAATAGGTTTTCGTTGAAGTGCAGCCTATACTTACCGAGGCCCACGTTAGGCTCCTCATAGAAGGCTATACTCAATACCCTGGTCCACGGTGCAGCGCTCACGCCTCCTACGTGATTATTAGTCTAAATAAGCATTCCCTCAGTATATATAGTAATCGTTATTTAACCCCTAATACTACGAACCCCCGTGAGGGTGGACAAAAACGAACTTACCGAGTTGCTCGCTAGGATAATGGACCTGGGAAGTTACGTTGATAGAGTTAGGCCCATTATTGATGAGGTTAGAAGAAACGGTGATGATGCACTGATTAGGTTCACCAGGGAGTTCGATGGTATTGAGCTGAAGGAGCTTGAGGTGAGTGGAGATGAGTTGGGCAGGTTGGTTGGCTCCGTTGAGCCTGGTGTGGCGAGGGCTATTGATTATGCCATTGAGTCTGTTGATAGATTGAATGCTAGAACAAGGCCGGTGGAGGTGGTGGATGAGTTCATGGGACTTATGAGGCGCATAAAGTGGGTCCCCATTGATAGGGTTGGTATTTACGTGCCCAGAGGCTATTTCTCAACACTAATAATGACCGGCGTGCTTGCAAAGGTGGCTGGTGTGCGTGAGATCATAGTAGCGACACCACCGACGAGAGACGGCACCATAGCGCCGGAGATCGCCTATGTGGCTGTTAGGCTTGGTGCCAGGGTGTTCAAGGTTGGCGGTGCCCATGCGATAGCCGCCATGGCCTTTGGAACGACTACCGTGCCCAAAGTCGATAAGGTTGTTGGTCCCGGCAATGTGTATGTTCAGGCTGCGAAAATACTGGTCTCTAGCCACGTTGGCATTGACGGTATCGAGGGACCAACGGAGCTAGTGATATGCGCAGGACCTAGTGTTGACCCACCCATAGTCGCCATGGATTTGGCGGCACAGCTCGAGCATGCATCTGCCGTAGGTGTAGTGCTGTCCTGGGACGAGTATTACCTGGCCAGGGTTGAGACTGAATTGGCTAAACTCGGTGAACTACCATACATATCAGCCCTAGTTGATGATGCGAGGGACTGCGTTAACGTGATCAACGAGTTGGCTCCCGAGCATGTGTCGATATGGGGTGCTGATATACCAATTGATGGAATAAGGAACGCCGGAGCCATATCTATAATGACCCCATCAGCCCTAATCGACTACATAGCTGGGCCAAGCCATGTATTACCAACGAATGGCTCAGCCAGGTGGCGTGGTGTGTTGACTTCCCTGGATTTCATGAAGCCAATAGCTACCGTGGAGGCTATCAACACCACGGAGGTTACAAAGCTTGGGGACTTGGGCTATGCCCTGGGCCTTAGGGAGGGCTTCGTTAGGCATGCCGAGTCAATAAGGGCGTGGCTGGATAGATTGAGGTGATTAGCTTGGGGTGTGATTTCCTAGAGACCCTTGAGGGCATTATCGATGAGAGAATCGCGTCGAAGAGGCAGGGTAGCTACACGTACTCGCTCTACCTTGGTGGTGTGCCGTTGATTACCAAGAAGGTTGGTGAAGAGGCTGTTGAGGTTGTGGTTGCGGCAATGGCTAAGGATAGGGATTGGGTTGTTAGGGAGACCGCGGATCTAATATACCACTTACTCGTGCTCCTTAGGGTGATGGGTTTAAGTATGGATGATGTTTGTAGGGAGTTGAGGAGTAGGCATAGGGGTGGGTGAGGTGAGGGTTGGGGTTATTAATTACGGAGTTGGGAACCTGGGCAGTGTAATAAACGCCCTACGTAGGGCTGGCTCGGACGCTGTGATAATAAATAATGCACCCGAACTAGGTACTGTAGATGCAGTAATACTTCCCGGTGTCGGATCCTTTGACCCAGCCATGGGTAGGCTCAAGCCCATGGTTGAAGAGCTCAATAGCATTAGGGGTTCAATACCCATACTCGGCATATGCCTAGGTCTGCAATTAATGTTCAGTGGTAGTGATGAGGGCGAGTTGAACGGCTTGGGTTGGTATGGTGACCGTGTTAGGAGGATTGAGGGACCAAGGATACCACACATAGGGTGGGACTACGTGAGGATTAACGGTGACTGCGGACTAAACCCCATCGAGGGTTATTACTACTTTATGCACAGCTACGCAGTGACAAAACCAACCCCAAACAAACCCTACATAGGCATCACGAGGTATGGGAACTCAACAATACTAAGCATACTGTGCGACGACTCAAGGCTAACCTACGGAACCCAATTCCACCCAGAGAAGAGCGGTAAGTTGGGGCTGAACATACTAAGGAGCTTCCTAAACCTCATTGTAAAGTAAAGAGTGGGGTAAAGATCATCCTTGGCGCACCCATGTCTTGAGGTTTGGCTTACCGAACTTATGGAATCAAAGACGTATGAAGGATTATGAATCAAAAACTTTTACCTAAACTCAAGGACTTAGATAATAACGAGGAGGAGTTGGTGAAGGTTTCAGTTAATGGGGATTTCATGATGCCCATAGGCGCCCAATTGCGAGTTATTAAAATTAAAGGTTATTAAGGCTTAGGTTTTGCGTGATTCAATGCTACCCAACGGAATTAGGGTGCTTAGGCTTAGTGCTGAGGATGCGCTTAAGGTCGCAGAGTCTCTATGGTATAGGCATACGGATGATACGGTGATAGCCGTTGCCCAGGATTGGCAGAGTAAGGATGTGCTAATGGTGGCTAACATGAATAGGGAGGCTGTCATTAAGACGTTAACCACGGGCATGGTTCACTACTGGTCACTTAGCCGTAAGAAGCTGTGGCTTAAGGGTGAAACCAGTGGTCATTATCAGTACCTCATTGATTTCAGGATTGATTGTGATGGCGATGCACTCCTGCTTAGGGTCTACCAGGTCGGTAATGCATGCCATCTCGGCACCAGGTCCTGCTTTGACGCCAGGTACGTGAATAAGGTAAGGTTGGACACGGGTATTAGTGAAGGCGAACCCTAATCCCAGCGTCGTTCAAGTACGCCTTAAGCTTCGCGATGCTTATCATGCCCATGTGGAAGACACTCGCAGCCAGGGCTGCGTCTGCATACCTGAGTACATCCATAAAGTGCCTCGGCTCGCCAGCGCCACCGCTGGCTATTATTGGTATGTTGACCACGTTGGACAACTCCCTGTATAGGTTCACATCATATCCCGACCTGGTGCCGTCAGCATCAATACTCGTGACCAGTAACTCACCGGCACCAAGCTCCTCAACGACCCTTGCCCATTCTATTGCGTTCAACCTAGTGTTGACCTTACCATTCATTATGAAGTCCGACCAAGCGCTGCCGGCTTTCTTTGCGTCTATAGCCACCACAGTTGATTGGGATCCATACTCCCTAGCCAACTCACTAACTATCTCCGGGTTCTTGACGGCTGCCGTATTCACGCTAACCTTGTCTGCGCCAGCCTTGAAGGCAGCGTCCGCATCAGCAATGCTCCTTATGCCACCACCAACACCGAGGGGTATGTTTATTGCCGATGCCACGTCATGCACGGTCTTCAGGAATGTCGCCCTACCCTGCAGTGTCGCTGTTACGTCAAGCAGGAATATTTCGTCAGCACCCTCCTCCTCATACCTATTAGCCAACTCCACGGGATCCCCAACTACCCTAAGACCCTCGAAATTCACACCCTTAACGACCACGTTTGCGTCCACGTCTAGGCAGGGAATTATTCTCCTTACTATATTCACAGGTCTCATCATATCACACCCTTGGTACTCATTACTTGATCACCAACAATCTGCATGGCCTGCCTGAGAGATAGCCCAAGGGCCTTGAATATTGCCTCAACCTTATGATGCTCATTTTCACCACCGAGTAATTTCACGTGCACGGTAGCCCTTGCCGAATCGGCGAAGCTCCTGAAGAAGTGCGGTATCATTTCCGTGGACAAGTCACCAACAGTATCCCTACTAAAGCTTCCGTCAAATACGAAGTAAGACCTACCACCTAGGTCCACAGCCACCAGTGCCAGGGCGTCATCCATCGGTACTATGGACCACCCAAACCTGGCTATACCAACCCTATCGCCCAACGCCTTATCCATCGCCATACCCAGCACTATGGCCACATCCTCAACAACGTGGTGGTCGTCGAACCCTCTCAGGTCGACGGCGTTTATGCTTCCTGAGGCGCCCATGTAGAAGATCAGGGTTTCAAGCATGTGGTTCAGGAACCTTATCGGCGTATCTACCTTGATATCACCAGGCTCCAGCCTAAGCTCAACCCTAACCTCCGTCTCCCTGGTCCTCCTCTCAACAACGGCCTGCCTCGTCATCCGCACATCACCCTCTTGACATAGAGTGCATAGCCTATTATCACACCGTCAAAACCCAACTCCCACAATTGCTCAATATCGTCACAGTTCGAGACCCCACCTGCGTAATAAACCTCCTCACCAACGCTCCTCAATGCATTAATGATGTCGCGCCTAACCCTGGGACCCATGCCAGTTCCCTCAACCTCCACATTCGTGAACACAACAACGCCGACTCTGGGCAATCTATTCATGATGTCGTTTATCTTACCGGCCCTAACCCTCCAACCCCTAACCAACACCCACTCACCCCGAACATCCAATGAAACACCAACCCTCTCCCAACCCAGCTCTTCGACCATGCCCTTAAGTGCATTGGGTTTTTCTACGGCCAATGTACCAATAATGACCCTACTGCAATGCCTAAGCAACTCCCTTGCGCTACCCGCGTCCCTAACACCACCACCGACCTGGCATCTACCATCCATGAAGGAACCAATCTTGGCTATAGATTCCGAGTTGACTATTCTGCCAAGCTCTGCTCCATCAAGGTCGACAACATGGACGAGAGGGTAATCCTTAACCAGGTTCAAAGCCTCATCAATACTAAGCCTAACCAACTCACTACCTCTGACTCCCCTAACCCTCTTGACCGCGAGACCGTCGCTAATGTCGATTGATGGTATTACTAAGCCCCTCATTGTATCACCTTCTCGATGTTCAGGACCAGTATATCCTTCGCACCAGCCCTCTTTAGGGCAGGTAACAACTCAGGTAGTAGGTCCTCGGGAACTACGGAGATCACCTCCTTCATAGGCTTACCTGCTATATCCGCGATCGTTGGACCCTCCATCGCAGGTAGGATCTTAAGGACGGAATCAAGGTGTTGTAGGGATACGTTCATCAGCACGAGCCTCCTTCCACTTGAGGATAGAGCGCCCCTGAGTAGTAGTAGGAATTTATTGAGGTAATCCCTGTAATCGTCGTCTAAACTCCTAGGTGCTATTAGCACGGCCTCCGTCTCCATAATGATGCCAACAGGCTTAAGCCCATGAAGCCTCAGCGTTGTTCCCGTGGACATAACATCAACTATACCATCGGCAACATCGAGCATCGGCATGACCTCCGCACTACCCGTTATCCTGATTATCCTAACTCTCTTACCCAACTCACTGAAGTACTTGGTGGCTATGTTGACGTACTTCGTGG
>Ga0080003_1001366_pt1 | contig 13033 bp, 21 predicted proteins | sample JossMetagenome_FD_69206 | JGI IMG/M metagenome (GOLD analysis project Ga0080003, IMG submission 69206) | Hot spring microbial communities from Joseph's Coat, Yellowstone National Park, USA - JC2_E (SPADES assembly) (version 2) | ecosystem: Environmental > Aquatic > Thermal springs > Hot (42-90C)... | reverse complement strand
ACCTTGAAAGTAAAAGGAACGAAAACTACAATAATATATAAACAGGTGTTTGATGAAGTTTCAAAGGAAGAATTCGATAAGTTATACAATTCTTTGGCTAATGTTTTGAAAGAAAAAGTATTGGCAAAACTAAACCAAAGCAATGATATTAAGAATGGAGTACTTAGGAATTTTAGAAAGCAATATAAAAACGGCAAAGGCACGCTTACATATAAAATAGATACAGAATCAGTAGAAGCAGGGTATGTAATAATATTTATAGAAGCATTATCAATGCTCATGGAGTATTTTGGCAAAGAAAAAATAACAGAAATGATTAATAACTACTTTAAGTACTTCGATATGAGCACTAAAACAATAGACGAAATTTTAAACAATGTAAACAATATAATTGGCTTGCCTACAATATCTGGTGAAATTAAAGGGAATTCGGGTATTATAACAAAAAGTGTAGATAGTAGAGAAAGAGAAGAATAAGAATAAAAATAAGAAGAAAAAGAAAAGAAAAATTAGAAAACGTGCAATAACTATGATGCCACCAAAAAGAATTAGAAGTTCTGACGACTTTCAAACACCCTCCTACGCATTAAAGCCTTTATTGCCGTATCTTAAAAAAGATTGGGTTGTTTGGGAATGTGCTGAAGGGCAAGGTTATCTATCGAATGCATTGAAAAATCAAGGCTTTAAAACCATTTCAACAGGCATAGAATTCAATTTTCTGAATGGTATGCCTAACTTTAATTTCGATGCTATTGTAACCAATCCACCGTATTCTCTAAAAGATCAGTTCATTGAAAAAGCATTCTCGTATAATAAACCATTAGCCTTATTGTTGCCTTTGACTGCCTTAGAAGGCAGAAAACGGCAGCAAGTATATAAAAAATACGGCATTCAATTAATAATACCAGATAAACGTATAAATTTCATAACACCTCCTGGAAAAGGTAGTGGTTCTTGGTTCGCTACTATGTGGCTTACTCATGGTTTGAATTTGCCACGGGATATAATGTTTGTTGATTTAATAGGTGATAATAAAAATGTATGAAAATTCAAGCCGTAGGAAGCTAACGCTAATAACTATATTAAAACTATTAGGGGTTAAGTCAATTTCAGAATTTAAATATAATATGAGTGATAAAAAAATAAAATATAACCTTAGAATTAAAAGTTTTGGGGTTAGGCTTAGGGTTCAGCACATAATATACTTTATTAGCACCTGCAAGTTAGACAAAGATTTGAATTACTCATATCCTATATATCTCAGTGGTCCCTATTCCCGTGATTTATCCAAGAATTATTTCAGCATTTCAGAAAAGGAATTTAATAACGCAAAAAGCATAACTTTAAACTCAAAACTTAAAAATTTTATAGAGTATTTAAACCAAAAAGACAATCTATGGCTTGAAATTGCATCAACTCTAAAGTCATTTATAGATTACAACGGCTATAGGGGGAATAAGACAATAGAAAGAGTAATGGAATTAAAACATGATATTTTAAAAGCAAATAATAAGGGTTATGATTACGTTAAAAAAATATTTGAGGAAATAAAAAATGAGGTGGAGAATATGTGTGGAGCAAATGATAAAAAGAAAAGCAAGTGCGTTTCAGTAGTATTGACACCAAAGGAATACAAACTGGTAAGTAAGCAGGCAGAGGATATGGGCACATCAATATCAGAGCTATTTCATACAGCATGGGTAAATTACTACGGTATGAAAACTAAGAAAGAAAAAGAGCCAAAAGCCAAAAACAAAAAAAGAAAATTCAGTTCCGAGGATATAATGTACATAATGGAGTTAGCATTTAGGGAATTCTTAAAAGAAAAAATGAAGAATATAAAAAATTATGAATAAAACAAGCATATCGTGGACGGATTTAACCTGGAACCCAGTTACGGGCTGTTCAAAGGTTAGTGAAGGCTGCAAGTATTGCTACGCAGAAGCACTGTCTAAAAGGTTTGGCAGGTCATTTGAAGTCCAAGAGCATTTCGGTCGTATAAAGCAAATTGAAAAAGTACCCTCAGGTAGTAAAGTATTCGTAAACTCAATGTCTGACCTATTTCATGAAAAAGTATCGGAAACTATGAAAGATGCTGTGTTTTCAGTAATGGCTAAAAGAAAAGACGTAATATTTCAAGTATTAACTAAAAGACCAGAAAACATGAAGGCATACCTTGATAGGCATAATGCTTATCCAACAAAGAATGTATGGCTTGGCGTTAGCATTGAAACAATAAACCACCTTGATAGAATGGATATTCTAAAACAAGTTAATGGCTATATAAAGTTCGTATCATTCGAACCATTGCTCGACGATATCGGGAAAGTTGATTTTTCAGGCATAAACTGGGTAATAATCGGTGGTGAATCAGGCATAAACCACAGGAATATGGATATAAACTGGGCAAGAAATATTATTAAACAGGCAAAGGAGCAAGGCGTTGCTGTTTGGTTTAAACAGCTTGGAGGTCTAAAACCAGGTGGAGACCTTAAAAACTTCCCTGAAGATTTAAGAATACGTGAGTTCCCAAATGTTAGTTAAATTTTTAAATTTTAAAATTAAAATTTCTATTTTTGAGTATAAATTTTTAGCATATTATTTTAAATCTTTAAATAGAAATGTATAAATACTTGCTTGAATATATTATATATCATAGCAGCCAAAGGTTTGGGAGGGTCGAGTTCTTAGGGAATTCGAGTGTATTTGGCTGCGAATTATTTTTTTAAAAATTAAAAATTTTATAATTTCAGTACTTTTTCTTGAAGTTCTTTTAAGTAATCCCGTTTGGGCTGTGGAGGCTCTGGTTTTCGTTCTTGGTGTTCTTGGTGCTGTTGTTCTTGAAGTTCATCAGCCATTTGCCTCTGCCTTTCCTCTTCAGAGCAGTACTCGTATTTTTTATTCTTCTCATCGTATATTACACACGCCGGAACCTTTCTGATTTTCAAAGCCCTTAACATTTCTTGTGAATCAGGCTGGTGAACCTCTTTTACGATTATTTTTCCTTTTTCAATGTCTTCTTTGTAATCTTCCTGTGCTTTAGCACAGTACGGGCACCCTTCTTGTACAACCATAATAACCTTTTTGCCATCTTCTTGTTCTTCCATAAATATCACTAAAAGTTAATAATGTTATAACTAAATTTAAACTTTTCTAAAGTATTTATACTTGAAAATAGAAATTTTAAAAATTAAAATTTATATTAATCTCATATACTCAAGTAAAAACTTTAAATTCTCTATTATATACTTCTTACGCTCCCTTAAAGGACCCTTAAACTCTATTAATTCATTTAAATTGCTAATTATTTTCGAAATTTCAATATCTAAAAACTCTGTTATATTGCCATCGTATTGGAAAGGCTGCAAGTAGTATTTGCCATCTTTGTTTTTATATATTATATAGTTGTCCTGCATGTATTCTAAATGCTTTGCCAACACGGTATCTGATAGTTTAAGCTCTTTCTTTATTTCTGTATAACTCAATCCACCTTTGGGTATGTTTTTTATAAAAAATGCGTATATTTTAATAGTGGTTGAATTGTAAGCCTTGATTTTTCTTGCCATAACTATTGTATTGCCTTATTAGTATTTAAATCTTAATTCTACTAAACCTTTTGTTGCGTTAGGGTTAAATAACCAATATGTTTTTAAGGTTATTGGAGGCAATAAATATGTCGCAATATTTACATAGGAAAGGAAGGCTAGCAGATGCATTAACTGGGAAGATGGAAGTTATAATACCAGACGGTGGGCAAGCACCTTACACAAGAGCCCCACATGCTTGGCAGACATCTCCAGGGGTTAACCAATACAGGGCATGTGTAGCAAGCAAGTTGAAAGGTCAAAAGTTCGGTAGCAGAGAAGCTGTACGTAAAGCATTTAAGGATGCTGCAAGTGATTGCAATATGCATTTAACACCAGAGGAAGAGAAACAAAAGAGAAGGGAATACTACAAAAAGAGAACCGGTCACTATCCCGAAGAAACTGGGTCCACCTATATCGCACCAAAAGGAAGAAAGGGCAAGTACGCAACTGAAGAGTAAATAATAACTAATTAATTCAAACCCTTTAATTTTTATTTTGTTCTTTGTTCTTTTTTGTTTTTTACTAAAATTTAAATATTAGCAAGTATTATATATCAACCATAAAGTAAAATGGTGATATGTAAATGGCTGACGATAAAAGCAAGAATAAAGCTGATAAAGCAGATAAAATAGATGGCTTAATTGGTACTTCACAAAGTATTAGTGCTGGGGTGAGCAATTCCGTTGAAGGAGAGGAAAAGCCAAAGCATAAATCAGTGCCAACAGATAATATTAAACTTCCTGAAGATGTATATTCTCTATACAATTACCTTGCAGAAAACGAGGGTCTAAACGTTGATTTCAATAAGTTTTTAGCAGATGCTGTAAGGACGTATGCAAGGACTAAGAATGGTATCCAGTTGGCTGTGCTTAAAACTAAAAACGATGAAGGTACAGAGGAAACTAAATACGTAGTTGAAAAAGTAGGTAATGGTGGAGGAGGAGACGATGAATCTTCAAGTGCAAAGGATAAAACTGATGATTTCGATCAGATTTTTAACCTCATAATGGGTATTGACAACAATCCCGCAAACCTTAAAAGCATGGCTATTAAATCAATGCTTGAGGATAAGGCAATCCAACGGGAACGCATGAGGCTGGAAAACGAAAAGATTAAAGCAGAAATCGAAAATATGCGTAAGACAACAGCTGTTGAAGTTGAAAAGAAAACTAAGGAAGACCCACAGGAAAACAGCATGGTACAGCTTATGATTGCCTTCATGGCTCAGCAAGCCCAGCAAAACAATGCTATTATCACAGGTCTAATGGGTGCACTCCAAAATAGTAAAAATAACAATGATAATTCTAAACACGATCCCTTGGAAATTGCTAAAATGCTGAACGAAGCCAATAACAGGAGCTACGAAGTTATGATGAATGTTATCGTTGACAAGCTTGGAAAGCAACTAAACGAAGTTAAAGGGTCTATTAATTACAATCCCCTAAACTCACTTACGGAAAACATCGCTGTAATTAAAGAATTATCTTCAATGTTTCAACCTCAGCAAAATCCAGAACTATATAAAATAGACAAGGAAGCAGAGCTTAAAAAAATGGAATACGATTTGAAAAAAGAAGAACTTAGAGCTTCTAAAGAACGCATGGATGCGTTTACTAGTGTATTGGGCGATGGTGTAACTGCACTTGCAGAAACAGTAGGCAAGGCATACGGGTCTAAAATAGAGCAGAAAGCAGAAAATAATATCGAAAGCTACAAAAACAATGTAAACGCTGAGGAAATCGAAGGTGCTTTAAACCAATACGTAGACATTCCAGAGCCTCCAGAGCCTGTTAAAACAGACCAGCCTAATAAGCAAGAGGAAAACACAGAAAACCAAGCAACATCGGAGTGAATCCTATAAATGGTTGGAATAACTGAAAAAATAGTAGAGAAGTATATTATAAGCATTCTTAAACAGCTTAAATACCAGACTGTATATGATTTGATAAAGTATAATATTCCACCAGAAAAGGTATACGATGTAAATGAATTAGCTGGGAATTACAAAGATATTATCGTTAAGCTTATTAAAAAGCATAAAGAAGAAATATTAAAATCATTGAATACTGATATTATTTATACGTATTTGAAAAAAGAACGTGAGGACTTATACCAACTTTTTACAACTCCAGAAGGAAGGGCATACCTAAACCGCATTATAGATGAGTTTAAAAAAGCTATAACAAATTTATAAACATTTTGTAAAGAATAGGGTTAAATATTAATTAAGTTATTATAGAATTTGATGTAAATTTAAGGTGATAAGAAGATGTTTGAAGCGACAAGTCGAATATTCGAACCATTTGGCAGGAAAGCAGGTCTAAGTGGTGCAGATTTGGCATCTGTTTGGATGCCACAAATAGTAGCGAGTGTAGTTCAAATACCGGTCAACTACTTTTTCACAGACTTGGGTAGTAGGATCGTTAACGGCATATTGGGATTGGCAACAGGAATTCCCGTTGTTTTTGGATGGGCAAGAGGCAATACAGCCTTGGAGCTTTCAGAAATGAGTTCCTATTGGCTAACTTCCTTGTACGTGCCATACCCACAAAACGGTTTTGTTTCCCAATGGAATTCATTTGTAAGTGGAATTAAATCAGGAAGCACAAGCACAATCCAATCCGCAATCATGGCTCCTAGTTCATACCAGCAAGCTATGATTAGCAATTTTCAATCCTTATTCGGTAAAAGCACAGCAACAGCTGCAAAGCCAGCCGCACCAAAAGTTCAATACTTCCCAAGAATGCCTGCTACTGATGTTTTAAGCAAAATCCAAGTTTAAAACTAAAAAACCCTTTAATTTTTAATTTAATTTGATTTCTTTTTGTTTTTTAATGTTTTTAATATTTTTTATCGAGGAATCGATGTGTTTTGAAATTGTTAAAATTTCAAAACACTCGGCAGTACTGAATTTTCGTATAAGTTAAGCATATCCTTGATGAAATCCTCTCTGCATTTGTATTTTCTATTTTTCTTATTCTTATAGTACAATTCATTGAATTTTATTAGCGTTTCCTCGGTTACATTTACCTGTATTACACTATTCCTTTTTGTATTTAGTTTCATAGTTAACTTAATAATTTATAACTATTTATTTTTAATGGTTCTAATGGTTTTAATGGTTTAGTATAAATATAATATTTGCATTTTAATGATTAGGTGAAACAAATATGTTAGAAGAATACGAAGGATTAGTAAGTAAGGTATACAGGCAATTAATGGCATTGCCACCGACAGCGACCGTGACATTAGATATGTTGAGGACAGACAATGGTCTATCTATGATAGACTTAATAGAATTGAGTCCCTTTGCTATAAATAAGAAAATAGAAGCTAGCGTATTGGGTAAAGCGGCAACTGCAGCTGAATATATAACCCTAATAAGGTTCTATAGGAATTCGTTTTTGGTTAGGGCTCAATACAGAGATTATGTAAACTACTACCAGGAAATGTTCCCATTCGCATTGCTTTCAATGCTATTTGCAAAGGAGCAATTGACAGGTACATTAGGTGCTGCTGGTCAATCAGGGACAATATATGTATCTGCATTAAGACCCGTAACTGTATATGCTCCAACTGGGACTGCAGTAGAAACCTGGGCAACAACTGTATCCACAGCAGGCTGGAACACTGGTGTATTCAAAATTAATAACCAATACACAAATACATCAAGTGCCGTTTTGAACCTATACAAGAACACAGTAGAAGTAATATTCGGTCTTGCCGATTTCGGTGTGCCCCCAAAGGTATTTGAAATCCAATTAACAAACGAAGCAGGCATAAAAGAAGGGGTTATATCCTATCCAGTAATAAACGAAAGTGGAAACCTCGGATTTATAAACTTCCCAGAAATCCAATACCTTGGCGTACAGGATTCGTTAACAATTGATATTAACTACCTAAGCACTGGGAACGCAGTGCCAACTCTATTGGGGATTGAGTACAACACAGCCGTTAGGTACAACGCTGAGTAAAGTGGCAGATGAGGTGATCCAAAATGTTATTTGCTGAAACAATAACCTTGTCTGGTACTTATTCCACAGGAGGGATAACAGTAAAAGCCAATAAAGCCAAGGCAGTGAACGCAGTGTACAGCACTACAGTGCCTGGTGGGTACTTGGCTGTGCCTGTATCCGTATCTGGTGGCGATAGCTTCGTTGTAAAGATATTCGAAGTTCCAGCGAGCTCATCGCTTTCAAGTGCTGCACCAATGGCTGAACTTGCAAGTGGTTCTTCACTGCCTGCAAACCTATCTGTAATATACGACGGTTTCTAAACTCTTTAACCAACTTTTTTTATTTCTTATTTTTATTTTTAGCTTAAATGTTAAGGTTAAATATTAGATAAGATATTATTGTAATTAGACACAAATAGGAGGTCTAAAAATTATGAGTGAAAATATTGAAAAAGCAAAATTATTGCGAAGCAATGACTATGTAGTGCTGAATTTAGGATACGGTGCGAATGAAAAGGTAATACTTACGGGCTTTAAAGTTATGAGAACCAATTTCTTTACAATGGCTTATAACTTTATAGAGCAAGGTGCTATTTCAAGTGATTTGGCACCGAATGGGATGTCAAATGTAAACTTCACACCGTATTATACTGAAATAGTTAAACTGCCTTTGAGCAAAATCCAGAACGTTACCGATATGTTCTTGCTTGATAAGCAAAACGAAATGCTGCAAGTTTTCTATGGAATATCCCCAAGTTACCTTAGGGTAATTCCAAGGCAGCCAGACACTATGAATGAGTTCTATATGGACCAGCAAATAACACCGAGTTCTAATTTCATAAGCTTAGGCATAGACGGGTTCATGAGCCCGTTTGATTCTCCAGCACAAATTACAGAAACTTTTATACTCGCTGGTTTAAGTGTTGGGATAACTCTTGAAAACCCTGTGACAATACCTATAAACCCAACTTTGAATTTCTGGATTAATAGAATGCTTGTAGAGCCCATAACAGATTCCGCAACCATAATGAACATTATAAAAGGAAAAATTAAAGGTCATATAGCAACTGTATCATCTACTTTCGATAGCAACGTTTCTACTTTAATTCAAAGGAGTAAATACCCTGGAATTCAGCTTTTCGAAGTTGATTTAGCAGGTGGGGCAGGAGGTGAGTAAACATGGTTGAGAATATAGAAGGAGTTAAAAAATACGATTTGTTTTCACTTTCAGCAAACAATATAGGCACATCAGCAACAGGTCTGGCTTTGAATGGGTCTACAATTCCAGGCACGTCAACACCGTTTACTGTTGCTACACCACCAACTTACGTGCAAGTTATTGATAAAGTAGTAATAAGCAATGGCTCTTCAAGTGCACAGACAGTAACACTATACGCAACCAGAGGAAATATAAACTTGCCTTTGCTATCTGTATTCGTTCCTGCAAGTGCTTCTGAAATCATAAGCAGGAACGACTTCGATATGATTGTGCCTTCTAATGGCTATAACTTAACAGCAACAGAAAGCACAAGTGCACCTGGAGTTAACGTATACGTTACTGCACACTTCGAGAAGGGCACGAACCTATGAAGGTTATAGATTATGAGCATACTGGAATTGCTTCCACTCCTTAAAGGGTGGAAATACGTTGAAAAAAGCAATGAATACACACTGGCAGGGAGTTTAAATTCCAAGGCTAACAATATAATTTACGAACAGTTGCACCCTGGGTACTTGGTATACTGCAATATCCTAACCTTAGACCCCAATGCAGTTATAGAAATCAAAACCAATAATATAACTTATTACAAGAACAGCATATACTTAGCGAATTTAATTAACGATGAGATTATAAAAATAAAGGCTTATAACGCTGCAGTGCCTAATAACATCTTTGGAAACATAGCTGCACAGGCTAATGTTACTAATATTGAGAACCTAAACCTCGGTGCTGTAATAACCCAAAGCAATTCCTATTACTCTGTTTCACTGCCTTTCGTAGCTTTCAATACCTTAAGCATTAACCTAACCCTAAACCCAATTGTTGTAGGTAATTCTAGTTTCTATCCTTATTTAAGCAATTACGTTGCTGTGGATATTTACGATATTCAGGCATTTGAGGATAGCTATAGGAATTTGCATTCAAGTTCTACAAACCCACCAACAAGCCCAATCCAACCACAACCGATATCCATTAGCCCTGTAAGCCAAGGTAGGAATAGAATAGAATCAATAACTATTAAAGAAAATAATAGAGGTGGTATTTAATGGCTGTAGGAGTTGTTAGCAGTAGTAGTAGTAGAAGTTCTGTATGGTATGTGCTTGTCAATCCCAGCCTTGGATTGTCAACTTCAGCACGGTTATTGGTAAATAATATAGCAATTAGAGATACCAATCTGCATACTGTATTTACAGACCCGAATCAAATTTATACTTATTATATCGGCAACACAAAGCCAAGGATAAGTTCATGGAAGATATTCCTGTATAACAGTACGAACCAAGCACTAACTGCATATGCTACTGATTCAATTACGAATACAACCCAGTACCCATTAGCAAACCTAAACTCAGCAAGTGGCAACATAAGCATTGCCACAAACAGTGCTGGAGAAATAATATCAAGCCCGTATATAATTCCTGAGTATTTAAGTGTTGCTTTGCAATTTTCAACTGCACCCACAAGTGGTACTGTAATAGGATACTTATTCTTGTATTATTAACGAGGTAGTTAAAGTATGGCTTTGACATTCGCAAGCATTGGCAGTAATTCAGTATTGTATTACGTGCCTATAACGATAACGAATAGCCAAAGCACAGCTTCACCAAGCCCGTTCCAGCAAATGGTAACTGTGAACAGCAGCAATTATTCAAAGTATTTAGCTTCTAATCTCCAGAATATTAATTTTCAAGACGGCAGTGGAAACATATTGAATTCATGGCTTGAAAGTGGAAATTCAAATACAAGCACGAGTACGATTTACTGGGTTAAATTGCCGAATGGAATACCTGCGAATTCAAGCATAACTATTTATTACTGCATTTACGCAACAAGCGTAAATGCATTCAATACAACAAATACAGGGGTTGCACCAAACCTTACAAGCACTTATGGTCAATATGATAACGGCTCTAATGTATTTACACAATACGGTGGGGCTTCATGGAGCAATTTTACTTTTATATTGGGTTCTTGGACAACTTCTAATGGTTATTTACAGCAAACTTCAAGTGATCTATTGAGTAGCGATTTTAGTATTATTGGTGGACCAGCAGCTTTGATTGAATCTGTTTCTTATACAAACAATGGCAATTATATATTAGGTTATATATTAGGTACAGCATTTAATTATACAACTCAACCTGGTGCAAGAGTTGGGTTAATTGCCGTTGCCACACCAACTTCAACACCTGATGTTTTTGGTTATAGGTTTATAGGTGAAAATAGCAATAATAATCCTGGTTATATTTCGTTTTTAAATGATTATTTAGAATGGGTATATGATGGTACCTACCAGGGTACTGTGAGTACTCCTTATACATTAGTTATCCAGAACAATTCTGGAACTTGGAGTGGGTCTCTTTATTCTGGGTACGGTACAGAGTCATCAACTCCTTTGGCTACTTTGCCTAATACTACTTATACTAGAGCTAACAATGAAGGAGAAACAACTGGGTATATTGGTCTTTCTGCGGCTTATTACTATGGTGGCTCTTTGTATGCGAATCCCGCTAACTTCATGTGGTTTTACCTTAGGCAGCTGCCCCCAAATGCCGTAATGCCTTCTGTAACTTTTGGGGCTGTTAAAGCATTGCAAACTAATCAAACAGGTGGGGTTTATAACTATAATGTAGTCTTAATAAGTTAAGGTTTAAATAGGTTCTAAGTTATAATGTAAATTATTAAAATAGGTGGTTTTTGAATGTCCTCAAACATTGTTATAATCGGAAGCATAGAAGCGAGTTTAGGGTTTCCAAATACTTGGACAGCACTTCAGACCTTTAAAGCAGGTGTTGTTGCTACTACTGTCCAAGCAGAGTTGAACCAATCTACTCTTAATGGAATACCATTTTCAAGTTCAACACCAACATCTGGTCAAGTTTTGGGCTATAACGGTGCAAGTTGGGTTCCTGTTAGTTTAACTACAGGTGTATCATCGGTTTCTAATTCTGACGGTACATTAACAATCAGCCCGACTACAGGTGCTGTTGTTGCCTCTTTAAACTTAGCCCATGCCAATACGTGGTCTGCAACACAGACCTTTAGTGAAATAGCACCTAATGCAACCCAATCTACACTTTCAGGCACAACAGCAGGGTCTATAACCTATAACATGCCTTTTATTGGAGCATCTTATAAGAAGTTCATAGCCTATGCAAATGGGTATGAAAACGATACAACAACAAACCAAACCATAACATTCCCTACTGCATTTACTTATGCACCAGGAATAGTTTATAATAATACAGGTCTTACAATATCTGCAAGCACAACAACACTAACTATAACAGCACCAAATAGTACAACACTTTTTACTGGCTGGATTATTATAGAGGGGTGGTGAGTAAATGGCAAATGATATAAGCATAACCAATACAGTAACAATAAGGCATGCGACTACGATTTATATGCAGACTTACAATATAATATCTGGCACTTATAGCACAGGTGGAATTCCTATAAATCCACAGAACATACCTTATTTATACGGGGCTTTTGTAGACAATTTAACAGGAAGCCTAAATATAAACGGGGTTGAAATTGCCCAAGCTAAAATTGCTAAAGTAGACCAGCAAAACAATATTGTATACGTACAGCTGTTTTATTATACCACAGATATAACAGCCAATAGCCAGACACTAACTGAAATCGCTAACGGTACAGACATATCTGGAGTAGTATTGACACTTGGGTTTTTGCAATAAAAACATTTAAGTATTCCCAACTCCTTACGTATAAATATGAGTGAAAAAACTATTAAAACAGAGCTTGCGTTAACGGATTCGGAAGTTGAAGCCATTAGTGATATTTTAAATAAAAAGTTCATGGTTGGGAAGCAAATAGCAGATATAAACCAGCAACTTATGAATTTAAATAACCAGTACGCTGACCTTATAAAAGATGAAAACAAAATCGTACAGAAATTAGAAAGCAAGTACAATATTAAATTAGTTGACTATAACCTTGATTTAGCTAATAAAAAGTTAATTAATAAAGTAAACAATAAAGGTGAATGATAATGCGTAATGAAGGGATAATTGAGGATTTCTATGAGTTTACTGAATACACCACCACACTAAAGCCAAAAGAGTATATTGTTGGTTATTATTTAAATGGTCTGATATTTATATTTGATTATAACTTAACGGGGTATTATTAATGGCAAGGAAAAATAAAAATAAAAATAAAGGAAAGAAAGATGAAACGGGTAATATACTAAAGCTATTAGATTTACTAAGTAAACTTCCGAAAAACGAGCCAGAAATTTAC
>Ga0080003_1001365_pt1 | contig 13058 bp, 11 predicted proteins | sample JossMetagenome_FD_69206 | JGI IMG/M metagenome (GOLD analysis project Ga0080003, IMG submission 69206) | Hot spring microbial communities from Joseph's Coat, Yellowstone National Park, USA - JC2_E (SPADES assembly) (version 2) | ecosystem: Environmental > Aquatic > Thermal springs > Hot (42-90C)... | reverse complement strand
GTCCGTAGGGCTGAGGTGGTCGCCAGCTCCCTAGACGCCCCCATGATCGAGAGGCCTGAGCTGAGGGTCCTGATGACCTTCGACTACCCCCTCAACCCTACGGACCCTCTCTTGCCCTACAGGGCGGCGCCCGTGAGGGTCACGCAGGCCTTGCCTGAAGGGGCCGACCGTTACGGCCCAATTGAGGTGCACTGGCTGCCCGGCCACACGGAGGGCCACCTGGGCTTCGCGACGCCTGACGGCGTGCTTTACGTGGGTGACGCCCTCTTCGGCGATAAGGTGCTGGAGAAGTTCGGCATCCCATATCACAAGATGCCCTGTAAAGCGCTTGAGACCCTCAGGAAGCTGGGGTCGCTCCTGGGCAAGTACGAGTACGTAGTGCCGGGTCACGGCCCGATAGTTAAAGGTGGCGAGGCAGGCCCTCTAATCGATATCAATGAGCGAAGGGTCCAGGAGTTCATCGAGGGCGTCAGGGGGTCGCTGAGGAGCCCCTCAAGCGTTGATGAAGTCCTGAGGGCGGTCTGCCAGGGCCTCAAAGCCTCGTGTACCCCTGAGAACTCCATGTTGATAGGAGCATCGATAAAGGGCCTGATAAGGTGTCTCCGCGACGAGGGGCTTCTCGAGCCTGACCTGTCAGAGGGCGTTCTCAGGTGGAGGCTCAAGCCTAGCTAGACGCGGCCTCAGTTATGTTGGCCTCAAGCCTGACGCTGACGCTGGCCAGGGGCGCCCTGTTCACTATTACTATTGAGTACTCGCCAGGGCCGGGCAGGCTGGCGGAGGCCTTCACGTTGGTCGCGTTGGGGTAGTAGAGGAGGGTCAGGGCGCCTCCAGTCTTCTCGAGCGTCCCGAGGTCTGAAGTACTTAGAACGTATAGTGCTACGGGTCCTGTCGAGGTGAGCTGCACTACAAGCCTTGGCGCCGTGTAGTTGGGGGGTACCGTGAAGTTAGCGATGTAGGAGGCCATGGGGTTCAGGCTCACAGTGACGTTGACCACGCTTTGCTGCGCATGCGTGACGCCTAAGGTGTTAAAGGGCCTAGTCATGAAGAGCACGATAACTAGAACGGCAACAGCTATGCCTATAGCTAAGAGTGCTTCCTTAAGGAGCCCACCCTTTCTAGTGTACGTCGTGTACAATGTTGGCCACTTACACCAACGGATTTTTGCTTAAGGAGGATTTAATATTTATGTTGGCTTTCACCCTCGATTACTTTGAACGCCGCAATCCTCCTGGACCCCGTTGGCCCCTCGGGCTCGTGAAGCTTAACTATCTCAGCCCTCAGGCCTGTCTCCTCGAGGACGTACTTAAGGTCGTCTATCCAGTCGTAAAGGCCACAGGTCTCGCAATAGGTGCCGTCGAAGATCACGTAGAATGTGTCCCCCTTCCTAGTAGCTATTCGGGCCTCCGCCTCAGGGGCCCTGTACATGTTATACTTCTTTATCGCGAGCCTGAGCCTCTTGGCAACCTCGTCCATCACTGGCACCTGCTCCCCAGTCCCTCGAGGGCCCTTAAAGTTGACGACCTGGGGTCCTGCGACTTGGTTATGGCAGAGCCTATGATAACTATGTCGGCGCCTGCGCCAGCTACCAGCTTAACGTCCTCAGGCTTTATGCCGCCTGCCACGGCAACGGGTCCCCTGAACAGCTCCTTGGCCTTCCTTACTAGGTCAAGCGCCTGAGCCGCCGTTATCCCGAGCGCCCTCTGAACGTCTATCCCTATGTGTATCAGGAAGACGTCAGCCCCGCTTCGCCTGGCCTTATCAACCCAAGAGGCCAGGTCCTGGAAGCCCATGGAGTCAGCGTACACGTCAGCCCCAACGTCCTCAGCGGCCCTGGCCGCCTCCTTGATGGTCTCCTCGCTTGCGGCGAGGAGCACGCTCATGGCGTCAGCCCCGGCACTGAAGGCCATCTGGGCCTCAAGCCCGCCAACGTCCATGGTCTTCGTGTCAGCCATGACTAGGTGATGCCCGGGCAGCGCCCTCAGCAACCTCACGCTCTTCAGGCCCTCGGACTTGATGAGGGGCGTGCCGGCCTCCATGATCAGGGACATGCTAGCGGGGAGCAACGAAGCTACCCTGAGCGCCTCCTCCAGCGTTGTGAAGTCAAGGGCTACCTGGAGGAGCCTGCCGCACTCCAAGGCCCTGTCAACAAGCCTTCCCAACCTCTGTCACCCGCTCATTTTCATTGATCGTGCGAAGGCCCATTGCCCTGGGCAGGGTTCAGGATTTTAGGTATTACCCCTAGTAAAGAGGGCCTTGGGAGCGGCCCCTGGGGACTGACGCGTTAATAGCGCACATGGCCGACGTTCACTTAGGCGCCAGGAAGTACGGCGAGAGGGCCTTCTATGATGACATATTCCAGGCCTTTGAGGAGTCCGTCGAGGAGATAGTCAAGGACAGGGTCAGAGCCCTTGTGATAGCCGGCGACCTGTTTGACTCTCCGCACCCAGATAACGCGACCCTGGCCTTCGCGCTGAGGAAGCTGAGGGAGCTAACGTCAAGAGGCGTCAAGGTCATAGCTGCGAGGGGGGAGCACGACACCCCGGGCAGAAGAGAGCCTTCACCCCTTGACGTTTTAGCCGAGGCCCTGGAGGGCTTCCACGCGCCTCAGCCCCCTCCAGGCCTCAAGCTTACCTCTGCGGCCGAGTGCCTGAAGGCTATAGAGAGGATGACGATAATTGATGGCAGGCTCGCCTTCATGGTCTACCCCTTCTTCAAGGTCAGCGTTAACGAGCGCAGGGACATCTTTAGGGCGTTAGCGCCCTGTTATGAGAGGAGGGCTGAGGAGCTCAGGTCGCTGGGCCTCAGCGTGATCTTCACGGGACACTTCTCTCTTGACCCAGTGTTCACATATGACGCCATAGCCTCTCTGACGGAGCTGCCTAAGGCGCGATACGTAGCGCTAGGCCACGTACATGACAGGTGCGTCAGGTGCGTTGTGCCCCCTGGCAGGCCAGACCTGTGGTACGCTTACACGGGCTCCCTCTACCCCCTTGACGTCTCCGAGGCGGAGAGGGACCACAAGAGGGGCCCGCTCATAGTGGACCTGAGCGGTGACGAGCCGGTAGTCCAAGAGGTAAGCATCGCCGTGAGGAGGCACGTGGTGCTTGACGCCGAGGTCAGGGACCCAAAGGACGTTGACAGGGTGATCAGGGCAGCCGTAGGCAAGGTCGCGAGGGCCCCTAACGAGAAGGAGCCGCTCGTTCACCTCAGGCTTAAGGTTGGGGTCAAGGTGCCCTCAAGCGTGGTTGAGCTCTCCGCCTCAAGGGTCTCCGGCGAGAGGGGCCTGATAATAATACCGCACATAACGAGGGTGAGCGATGAGAAGGCGGGGGCCAAGGCCCTGCCGGAGCGCGGCCCTGAGCCCCTTGACCCTCTCGACGTAATTAAGGCTGAGGTTGGGCTCGATGAACTCACGTCTAAGGCGATACTTGACCTTATAGTCGCCGCCTCGGAGGGGAATGAGGAGGCCATTGAGAAGGCGCTCGAAAGGCTGGCCTCCTGGCCTAAGTCATTGGAGTCGCTTAGGAGGCTGGCGGCCCAGTGACCTACATCATAAGGTCCGTGGAGATGCGTAACTTCCTCAGCCATGAGAGCACTAAGCTTAGGCTTCCGCTTGGCAGCCTGGCCTTAGTCGGCGAGAACGGGGCCGGGAAGACCAGCGTCTTTGAGGCCATATATTATGCGCTGACCGGGTCAGGCTGGAGAGGAAAGGCGTCAGACCTGATACAGCTTGGCAAGCAGAGGGCCGAGGTTATTCTTGAGCTCGAGGACCCCGCCACTGGCTCAAAGGCCACCGCAAGGGTCTTCATAGAGAGGCGCGGGAGCACTGCTACAACAGCTTACAGGCTGACCGTTAACGGCAAGGTAGTAGCGACCACGGCAACGGCCTACAGGGAGGAGATGGCTAAGCTCCTCGGGCTTCACGGGGTAACTGATTACAAGAGCTTCATAGGCTCCGCGGTGATAATAAGGCAGGGCGGCCTGGCCGAGATAGCCTCCATACTTTCCTCGGATGAGGGCAAGAGGCTCAAGGAGCTCGTTGAGAGCGCTATCGGGATCCCTCAGCTCGAGAAGGCCCTCGAGGCGGTGAGGTCCCACACGATAAGGGTCCAGAGGAGCGATGGAAGCCTCGTCATGGCCTTTGACGTGGGCCCTAGGAGAAGGGCTGAGGTGCTTAAGGCCATACAGGCCGCAAGGGAGGTCAAGAGGGCCAAGCTGCAGGAGTACCACGACCTTGAGGCCAAGCTCAAGGAGGCCGAGGAGAGGCTTTCCTCGTTGACAGCAGAGCTCGACAAGGTGACGAGGGCCTCTGACGAGGCGTGCAAGGCCTCATCGGTGCTTGAGGCGTTGAGGCAGCAGCTGAGAGAGGGCGAGAGGTCGCTTGGTGAGGAGCAGGCGAGGCTGTCCAGGCTACAGGGCGAACTTAATGACGTTACGCAGCAGCTGGCGTCACTTCAGCCCCTGGTCCCCCTTGCCTCGCTGGCGCCGTTAGTTGATGAGCTCACCTCGCTTGATAACAGGATTTCATTGCTGAGCGAGAGGGCAAGGGAACTGAAGCCCATCGCCGACGCATACCTGGAGCTCAATGCTAACAGAGGGGTTCACGAGGAGTATGAGGCGCTGAGGTCAAGGCTTGAGGAGCTGAGGGAAGCCAGGCGGAAGGCCTCTGACGAGCTTAAGGTCATAGAGGGTCAGCTGGCCCAGGCGGAGCTCCTCTCGAAGTCCATAGAGCAGGCGGAGCAGGAGGCAAGGGCCGCGGTAGGGGTAGGCCAGGATTGCGACATTAGGTGCCTAGAGGAGAAGCTCAGGGGGCTTGAAAGCGAGCTGACGGAGGTCAGGGCCAGGGCCCAGGAGCTGAGGGCCCAGGCAGAGGCGCAGGAGGCCAGGCTCAGGGAGCTCGACGAGGTCGTCAGGCTCCTGAGGAGGGGCGGGAGGGAGGCCAGGTGCCCTGTGTGTGGGTCGCCTCTGTCGCAGGAGAGGGCTGAGTCGTTAGCGCTTCACTACTCAGAGGAGGCGTCCAGGCTGAGGGCCAGCGCTGAGGCCGCGAGGTCGCAGGCAGAGGACCTCTTCAGGAGGCTTGAAGACCTTGAGTCCAGGGTCAGCAGGGCCAGGGCAGCGATATCTACGGCGTCCCAAATAATGTCATCACTGCAGGGCCTCTCTGCGCTGAGCTCAAGGCTACCTGAGCTCAAGAGGTCCGTTGAGGCGCTCAACAGGGAGGCTGAGGAGGTTGAGCGTAGGCTGAAGGAGCTTGAGCAGGCCAACGCCTCATACCTTGCGGCCTTAGCCAGGCTTGAGGCGAGCGGGCTCAGGTCGCCCGAGGCTGCCCAGGGGGTAATAGATGAGCTAAAGCGCGTCGAAGGGGAGCTTGAGGCCAGTAAGGCCAGGAGGGCCCAGGTAGAGCGTGAGCTGATCAACAGGGCTTCAGCTAAGGACCTAGCAGAGGCCCTCGCCAAGGTCAAGACGGCAGTGGAGGCCGCTGCCAGGGCAAGGGTCCTTGAGGGCACCGCGCTTTCGCTTAGGTCACAGGTCTCAGAGGCTGGGGCCAGGGTCGACGAGCTGAGGCGCAGGGTAGAGGCGTTAAGGTCTCAGGTAAGCGCGCTTGAGCCTAAGGCCAGGGAGTGCGACGAGCTGAGGCGCAGGCAGGAAGACATAAGGACGCAGAGGGACCAAGCGCTGAAGGAGGTCGCGGCCCTCAGGTCGAGGATTGAGCAGGCAAAGGCTGACGCCGAGAGGGCCGGCGAAGACGAGGAGGCCCTCAGCAGGGCGCTGGACAAGCTTGACGCCGCGCTTGGCGCTATGGCCGTCGTGGAGAGGCTTGAGAAGGCCCTTTACAGGAGGGCCCTCATAAGCCTTGAGAACGAGATGAATGACGTGTTCAGGCTATTTGGACTTGATTACGCCAGGGTGGAGGTGCGGGAGTCTGAGGACGCTTTCTACTTCAGGGTCGTGGACAGGCAGGGCGTCGAGAGGCCCGTCTCAACGCTCAGCGGAGGGGAGCAGATAGTGCTCTCCTTGGCCTACGTCCTGGCCCTGAACAGGATCATGCAGTCAAAGGTAGGGTTCCTCCTGCTTGACGAGCCTACCGACATGCTTGACGACGCCAGGAGGAGGGCCCTGGTGGACATAATAGGCAGGGTGACCGAGGAGGGCGGCGTGCCGCAGCTGATAATGATCACGCACCACACGGAGGTCGTTGACAAGGTTGACAAGGTCTGCACGGTGGAGAAGGACCAGAGGGGGCTGTCGAAGGTCAGCTGTGAGGAGGGTGAGGCGGCTTGAGCTTAGTCCCCTATGCGCTGGAGTCTCGTGACCTCATAAGGAGGATCCTAGACGACACGAAGGCCGAGGGGAGGTGTGATCTCTCCTGGCACCGCCTTGAGGCAGCCGAAGGCGTCGTTTCGCAGTACTCGGCCGAGGACGGAGGCCTTAACGTAAGGCGGCTGAGGACGTACACTGTGGTAGCCGTTAAGGCCTGGGGGGCCAGGTTCGGAGGGGGAGGGGTCCCTCAGGCCACGAGCCCTAAGGGCTTCGTAGGGCTAATCCTTCCTCAGGACTTCAAGGCGTCAAAGAGGCTCAGCCTCTACAGGGAGATCCTCGAGGCCGAGGCCGCAGGGGACGTGGCGCCCACGAACGGCATAGCGCTCTTTGACGGAAGGCCGCCAATAAGGTGGGGAAGCGTCGGCGCGAGGGTCACATGGGATGAAGCGCTGGAGTTCGTGGGCAGGGTGCTAACTAAGAACAAGGACATAGCTGAAAGGCTCACGGGAACCGCGTGCGAGTCGCCCGACCCTGAGTGCGTAGCCAAGGCTATAGAGGACTCCAGGCTCAGGCCCTTCTCAGCGAGCCTGCTCCTCAGGCTGGCCTATGAGGGCCGCCTTGATGAGGTGGCCCGCGAGGCCAGGAAGGACGGGCTGAAGAACTCATGGATACTCGCGCTGGAGAGCCTGGAGAGGCTAATGGTCATCAAGAGGACAATAGAGCGCATCTGGGCCCAGGGTTCGACGCCGGTCTTCGTAGTCAAGACCAGCAGGTCAACGTCGTTCTGCAACTCAACGCTCCCGGACATACACATAATCGAGGACATCTTGAGGTCCAGGGGTGACATAGAGCCAGGCTTCACGGCCAGGCTTTTCAGGAACGTGAACGAGTACTTCGGCCTTAAGAAGACCGGAGGCCCAAGGCTGTACCCCGCTGTCAACGGCGTCAGCGATTTCTACCAGGGCAAGGTCGCTGTCCTGAGCACTTTCGTCAGGCTGAGGAGGGGCGGCTTCATCTTTAAGGTGGAGGCCCTTTACAGGAAGGACCTCGTGGAGTCCGCTGACGAGGTCAAGCTGGCGGGCTCCCTTCTCTCCAGGCTAGCCACGTTACCCTTATCTGGTGAGGGCTACCCCCTGGCGCTGATGATAGCTGACAGCAACGCAAGGATATCAGAGCCTGAGATGGACGGCGTTCTGAGGGCCCTGGGGGCCGACCTGGTGCCCGAGAGCAGGTCTGTGCTTAGGGTGTGAGTTATGATGTCCCCGTGCAAGGGCGAAAGGGAGCTGGGCTGGATAGTAGGAGAGAGCACGCCCAGGTCGAGTCAGGTTCTCTTCAAGGGGGATCGCGAGGTCCCTCAGGCAGGCACTTACGTCGTTGCTGAGACCCCCGCGGGCTGCGTCTTCGGTATGATAGAGACCGTGACGGCAGGTAACAGGCTCCTTTCAGAGGACGTCACGAGCCCCGACTCCGTGGACGCCCTGGTCAGGACCCTGAACGAGAACCCGCTGGTGTCCCCAAGCTACGTGAGGGGCTCCATAAGGTGGCTCAGCTACCAGGACCACCTGGTGAAGGGCCTTGTAGTTCTCCCCAAGGTCCCTCCAAGGCCAGGCACCATTGTTTACTCGGCGTCAACAGACCTCCTGAAGAGCGTGTTTGGCTCAAACGAGAGCAGGGGGTGGATAGAGCTAGGGAGCCTTATCAACAACGAGGAGGTCAGGTACAGCATAAATGTCAACAGGCTGATGAGGCACCTGGCGATACTCGCGGTCACAGGCGGCGGCAAGAGCAACACGGTCTGCGTCCTAGCCCGTGAGATCGTTCAGAGGTTAAGGGGCACAGTAGTCATATTCGACATGCATGGGGAGTACTCAAACATTGAACTTGGCGGTCAGCTGGTTAACGTGCTTAGGCCTGCCATGAACCCCGTAAACATGGCCTTTGAGGAGCTGATGGAGCTGGCCAAGGTCCCCGAGAGCGCCGTGAGACAGGAAAGGGCGATCCGCCAGGCGTGGGCACTTGTCCATGAGGGGTACTCGGAGGGAAGGATCAAGTTCACAGCGGATCACACGCTAGTCGACGCCCTGATAGATACGCTCGAGAAGCTCATAGAGAAAGGCGCTGTTGATGAGGAGGGGGGCAGGGGAGCCCTCAACAGGCTCATGGACGTAAAGGAGAAGTACGCTGATATACTTGACCACGGCGTCCCACTTGACCTGACCAAGGTAGTGGTGCCGGGCAGGCTCAACGTGTTCGACCTAAGCGGGGTCGATGAGGAGGCGGCCGACGCCATAGTGAGCCACTACTTAAGGAGGATACTGAGTGAGAGGAAGAAGCTGAAGAGGAGGGAGGAGTCGGGGGCCGGCCGCCTGCCCCCCATAATTGTTGTCATCGAGGAGGCCCACATCCTGATACCGGCAAGGGACCACAAACTGACTAAGTACTGGGCCTCAAGGGTGGCAAGGGAGGGCAGGAAGTTCGGGGTAGGGCTCGTTATAGTGAGCCAGAGGCCCAGGAACGTCGACCCTGACGTCCTAAGTCAGACCAACAACAAGATCATACTCAGGATCGTTGAACCCCAGGACATTAGGTACGTCCAGGAGGCTAGCGAGGAGCTTAGCGAGGACCTGGCGGCCCTCCTGCCGAGCCTGAACCCAGGCGAAGCTGTCGTAATAGGGAGCATGGTCAAGCTCCCCGCCATAGTCAAGGTTGACATATGCAAGGAGAAGAGCAGGGGAGGCGACATAGACGTGATCAGCGAGTGGGAGGCACTTGCCAAGGGAGAGGCCAGAAGGGCGGAGGAGGTAGAGAGGAGCCTAGAGGAGCTGCTCTGATGGCCCTCCAGGTCTTCGGCTTCTCGGCCTGCGAGTGTGTAGTACTAGCCCCCTGGGAGTCAGAGGCCTTACTTAACGCGTCGCCAGGGAGCGTGGTCACGGTTAATGCGGGTAAGGACTCCGTCAGGGTAGCCAAGAGGGGTCACGAGGTAGTTGTCGAGCTGGGGGGTAGGGCCTATAGCGTTGAGGCGGAGGTCCTTCAGAGGCACACGCGTAGGAGATCGTATCTGGCGGTCGAGCGGTCAGCGGCCTATGAAGTCGAGGTGAGGACGCCCTTCGCTTACTACAAGCTAGTGCCCGTGGAGGGAAGCCGCGCTCCAACACTCGAAATCAACGGCATACACATGCACAGGGTGGAGGGAACAACGCCAATTGAGGACGCCAGGTCTAAGGTCAGGGCCCTCTCAATAAGGCCAGGGTCTGAGGTCCTTGAGGTTGGGACCGGTCTAGGCTATACGACGGCCGCTGCCCTGGAGGCGGGCGCTGCCCACGTGACTTCAATAGAGGTCGACGAGAACGTGCTCTGGGTGGCCGAGAGGAACCCCTGGAGCCGTCATCTGGCCTCAGATAAGGTGACGATCCTGTTAGGCGACGCCGTTGTGGTCGTCAAGGAGCTTTCGGGGCCCTTCGACTATGTAGTTCACGACCCGCCGAGGTTCACGTCATCGACGGGGCCCCTGTACGGCAGGGAGTTCTACGCGGAGCTCTTCAGGCTGCTGAGGCCGGGCGGCAGGCTCTTCCACTACACTGGCGAGCCGGGCAGGGCCAGGGGTAGGAGCCTCTGGGCCGACGTAGCGAGAAGGCTTAGGGAAGTGGGCTTCGATGAAATAAGGTACGTTAAGGAGGCCCTAGGGATTGTAGCCCGCAGGCCTAAACGGCCTTGAACTTCTCGCTCCACTCCTCATAGGCCCTGAGCATCCTCTCGTCAACGCTTGGCTTCCTGCGGCTCAGGGCGTACTCGAAGTCCTCCATGGTTACCGGCCTCAGGCCACCCTTCTGCTCGAAGTACTCCCTAACGACCCTCATATAGGCGTCCTGGACCAGGTCCTTTATGTCGCTGCCGCTGTAGCCCTCAAGTCTCCTGGCCAGCTCGTCCAGGTCCACTTTCGCCCCGCTCGGCAGCCTCGAGATAAGCATCTGCAGGAGCTGCCTCCTGGCCTCTAGGTCAGGGAGGGGCACGTAAATCCTCTTCTGGAACCTCCTGATGAAGGGCTCGTCAAGGGCCCAGGGCTTGTTGGTGGCCGCTATAACGTACACGTGGAGCCTCTCGTTCTTGTCCTGAAGCCCGTCCATCTCCTTAAGGAACTGGTTCCTTACCCTGACCTCGCCGCCTACCTCGTTAGAGTGGACGCCGAAGAGGGCGTCAACCTCATCTATGAATATTATCACAGGGGTCCCTGACCTGGCCCTTGACCTGGAGTACTCGAACAGCCTCTTAACGTTCTTCTCGCCCTCCCCTAGCCACTTGCTCATGATGCTGGCCGCGTCAGCGTAAAGGAACTCCCCTGACACCTCGTTGGCCACGGCCGCGGCCAACATGGTCTTGCCAGTGCCTGGGGGGCCATAAAGGAGGATCCCCCTCGGCCAGCCGAGGGGGAAGAGCTCAGGCTCAGTTATAGGGTAGATTATCGCCTCCTTTATGGCCCTCTTAGCTTCCTCAAGCCCAGCTATGTCGTTGAACGTGACCTTCGGCTTCTCCTTGAGCACAAACTCAGGCAGCTCGTCAGGCCCCTGTTCGGCCTCCCCCTTTATGTCAACTTTTACCACGTCATCTCCCAAGGATACGGCCTGAGTCCCCTTGACCTCAACGTACTTGAGCCTGGACTTTACGTCATTATACATCCGCCTGTAAAGGCCTATGAGCGGGTGATCTGGGTAGTTCCTGATAATGTCATCAAGGGCCTCCAGCGCCCTCTTGTACTTGTCCGCGGCCGTGGCGTAGTCCTTGTTCTTCTCTGCCTGAAGCCCTTCCTCTATCTTCTTTCTGGCAAGGCTCTCCAGCATCTGCACAGGGCTCCCTGACAAGCGTCTTCACCTCTATGACGTTAAATATAGCGAAATAAAGGGGGAGAGGCCTTAAGCAGTTGAGGCCGATGACGCGGGCTCTACCTTTATGGCCCCCTTAGCCTCAAGCCTGGCCAGCAGCTCCCTCACCACCTCTGGGGCCACGCCGAGGGAGGTCGCGGCCTGCCTTATGCTTATGACGCCCTTTGAGGTCCTTATGTAGTCAAGCAGCCTCCTCTCGAGCGCCTCAGGGTCATAGGCTGGCGGCACCTTCGGGGCTGCCTTCTCGGCCTCCTCGGCGGCCTCCTTCATGGCCTCAGTTATGAGCTCCTTGACGTCCTGGCTGTAGAGGGCCACGCTCTTGCCCTCAGGCAGCACTGAGCTGAGCAGGCCGACCTTCCTTATGACGCCCTCCGTGGACTCTATCACTGAGGCCAGGGAGGCCGTCACGTCAGGCGCGAGGCCTGACAAGTAGTTGTTGGCCGTCTCCATGACGTACTGGAGCGGCGCCAGGGTCTTGACGAGGACCTCTATGTTCCTGGCGTCTGCTATCCTCTCGATGGCGGCCCCCAGGAGCTTCTCATAGGCTGCGACGATCTTGTAAACCTTCTTCTTTATCGCGAGCTCTGAGGCGTTAAACGTGGCGCTCTCCTCGTCCTTGGCCTTCAGAGCCTTTACGAGCCTCTCGTAGTACTCGCTCATCTCTGCTGACATCTTGAGCTTTATCCTCTCGACCTCGGACTTCGCTATGTTGAGCTGGGCCACTATCTCATCGTAATTTATGCCCTCGGACTGGTCAGGCAAGCCCTCCGTCTCGGCCTTCTCAAGGCCCCAGGAGAAGGCCTTCTTAATTACATCAACTATCCCTGTCACAGCGTCCATCCTCCGTCTTCTGCTGTTAGACTTTAGTAGGCCTTAGCAGGGCAGGGGGAGTATTACTGGCTGAACGATTTCGTGCCAGGTCCTTGGGCTGGCCTTCCTCTTGACAGCCTGCCCTTCTGCAGGCCAAGATTGTGGGGGCTCCACCACGAAGGGCTTTTAATTAGATGTTCAAAAGCACCTTGACCTATGTCCTCCCTTAGCATTCAGGGCGAGGAGATTACGTTTGGGTTCAGGATGGTCCTGAAGGGGTGGCCCATCACCAAGTCCATCGTCTCGGTCCCCTTGTTGCTCAGCGGGAGGCTCAGATTCATGGGCTGGTAGAAGGGCTGAGTCAGCAGCTCAACGCTGCCGTTCGGCAGAGGTATATAGTATGAGACCCATATAGTTATCGAGGGCTCAAGGGACCTTATGGCTACGTTGCCATAAGCCCGCACCCAGCCCTCGGCCCAGCTGACTAATACACTTGTGCTCGCGTCCATTACTGTCTGGAACCCTGTCCCAACACATATAGGCATAGGTACAGTCCCGTTAGGGGTGGGCACCCAGGCCCACATGGAAAAGGAGGCGTTAGTGAGCGGGATCAACTTATGGTCGTTTCCTACTGCGTATATCCTTATTATTATCACGCTCCCACTGTAGAATGGCTTAGTCATTAGGTAGAGCTTCGCAGGCGATAAGGCTAAAATGGTGATGATAAGGATGAGGACCAGGGCCCTGGCGGTCCTCAGAGGGCGCCACCGGAGCTGTCTTATGATTATAAGGTTATAAGGTTTGTTAAAATTATATAGTTTACGTTTTTATAGTTTCAAGCTCAAGGAAAGCCAAGTTCTATGTCAACAGCTCTGACCAACTGTCACTTAAATTCCCTGCGCGGCTCCAACTACAAGGTGGCACCAGTGGCCTACCAGGTAGAGCAGGGGACGGCCGTCGGCTTAAGGGCCAAGGACGGCGTAGTGCTAGCTACAGATAAGAGGATGGCCTACGGGTCCTTCGTCATGAGCAGGAACGCCAAGAAGGTCTTCCTCCTGAACAACAGGGTCGGCATAGCGATGAGCGGCCTCTACGCTGACGTAGGCGCCA
>Ga0080003_1001364_pt1 | contig 13064 bp, 12 predicted proteins | sample JossMetagenome_FD_69206 | JGI IMG/M metagenome (GOLD analysis project Ga0080003, IMG submission 69206) | Hot spring microbial communities from Joseph's Coat, Yellowstone National Park, USA - JC2_E (SPADES assembly) (version 2) | ecosystem: Environmental > Aquatic > Thermal springs > Hot (42-90C)... | reverse complement strand
TACCACCGGGCGATCATCGCGCGGGACTCCCCGCCCGATTCCATCCACCTCAGGATCTCCGAGAGCGCCGCTGAGCCAGCCTCCCCCTCCTCCAGCAGCGACCTGCCCAGCTCGGACACCAGGAGCCGCATTCCCTCCATGCTCTCGTAATCCGACGCATTGATCGACAGCGCGGATGGATCACCTCTCAATAGATGTCCCGGGACGCGCGAGATCACCCTATCCACGGCCGCCTCGGACATCCGGGGGGAGAGGAATTCCCGGAGCCAGTCCTCGATATTCACGCGGTGAATCCGACATCACCGCCGTTTAAACGTAGCCCGGGGACCCACTGCCAGCGATTCCATCGACGCCTTCCGTATTTGAAAGCCACATGATTCGAGCCTGTTGCCCAGGCGGGAGCCGGTGCGGAATATGTAGCGCCCGACGAGCGACAGGGCCTCGCAGCCGAGGCTGGAGGCCGCCTCATCGCACTCGGGGCACGCGAGCATCGCCAGATCAATCCTCCCGTTCAGGACCCTGTTCGCGCCTACCCTCTCGACCCTCACATCGGATCCGTCTATGTGCATCGCGTACCTTCCGTCGGCGCTGGATACCGCCTCGCACCTCACGGTGGCCCTCACGCCGTTTAACTCTAGGTTCTCCATGAGCAGGTAGCAATTCGCGGGATTCGGCTCATATGTGCGTACATCCCCGCACATGCCGGCGAGCGCTATGACCGGCTCGCCTATGTGCGCACCGACGATCAAGCAGGAACGCATGACAGGGCCCGCCGCGAGCTCCCTGAGTTCGTCGAGCACCTCCGTCGGCCATGGCTCCACATAATCGGCGCTGATTATGGCCACGCCGTCCCCGTCCAGGAGTTTCCTGCCGTCCTCCAGCAGCGAGACTACCCTCCACATTTCCACGGCCTCCGCAAGACCAGAACTATACATCTCCGGCTGGAGTCCGGAGCTCCACCGCCGCTGGCCATCGGAATTCCGACCGTGGCCGTGATCGTGATGTGCACACCCACGGGTTGCACGTTCCGCGCCTCGACTACCATGTTCATTCCTTTCAATGCTGACGGCGGCACGGGCATAATATCAATTTTTAGCTTACGCAAATTCAACGTGATCACTAGACGTACCCCGGCGCGGTGCACTGAAGTCCATCGCACGAGGACCGCGCACGGCGAACGATGCCACATTGATTTCAGGCGGGTCTCCGCCGCATTGCGCAGCTCCGGAAGCCGGGCTGGTGTATGGGTGGATCTCTCCGGCTGAACCGGCATCTCAGCCGCGACATCGCGGCAGTTCGATGAAATACCGCGTTACGCTATCCTAGACCCATAGCACATTGATAATGTTCGAGCACGCTTACACCGGGCACATGCTCCCGATTCCATGCCCGACCGCGGGACCGGCGTCGATACGACGAGCACAAGTGAGGAAGGGGGAACTGAGCCCAGCTCAATATCTATCCCTCGGCGCTGGATAAGTGGAGGGAGCCTGAGGAAGGCCAACGAGGGGAACCGCCGCTGCCGGAATCACGTGTCGCGCTCCTCACTCACATGCAGTATGGGCGGATGGAGGGGTTGTATTCATTAGTCCATCGCATCTCCGCTACGGGCCGTCCCGGCGTTTGCGCAACGTCATGCCATGGCATATGCATCCGATATCCGGCTCTCACGGGCCCGGCGGCCACAAATAGCCGAGGGCGGCGGCGGCCGCGCCCATGAGTGGCGATAGATCGCCGAGGGCGGCGGCGGCCAGCCTGGGGGGCTGACCCAGGGAATAGCGCGCGAGATCCGCGTTGAGCTCAGCGTCCACCAGATCCCGGTTGTTGAGGTACACGGGCCCGCCCAGTACGATCAGCTCCGGATCATATGCGCTGGCCGCGCTCGCTATGCCGGCCGCCGATATCCTGGCGAACTCGCGCACCACCTCGAGCGCCAGTGGATCGCCGCCCCTCGCCATGCGAAATATGGTCGGTGCGTCGGGGGTCGCTCCGGAATTCAGGACATCCCTCATATGTCCCGGGATGTCCGGGCGCTCCGATGCCACCAGTGCCGCCAGCTTCGGCAGACCGCTCCCCGAGCAGTATGCCTCCCAGTGGCCGAGGCCGCCACAACCGCACCTCACGCCGCCCCTGTAATCCACCACTATGTGACCTATCTCATGGGCGTTCCCGCGCCTTCCCATGAGGGGTCTCCCGTCCACTATGACGCCCGCGCCAAGTCCGGTGCTGAATGTTAGGTAAACCAGATTATCTATGCCCCTTCCGATGCCGTAGAACCGTTCGCCCAGAGCGCCGGCCACCGCGTCGTTGAGCAGCACGACGCCGAGTCCGAACCTCCTCCTGAGCGATCCCACGACGTCTATCTCGCCGCCCTCGTGCAGGTTCGGCGGATTCACCAGCACGCCCCTCCTGATATCCATCGGGCCCACGGCCGCCACGCCTATGGAGCTGGCGCGCGGGACCAGCCCCTCCACCATGGATGCGACCGCGTCTACGACGCCCCGGCGCGGCGTCGTGGTCCTCCTGAGTTCCACGACCTCGCCGTCCTCGTCTATGAGTGCGGCCCTCAGATTGGTAGCGCCCAGGTCGACCGCTATGACCGCCGTCATGTCGCGCTCTACGGCGCGGTAATAGAAATTGATTACCGTCGCGAAGGAGTATGGGGAAACGAGAACCCCCGCGCACTCTGCAGATGGGATGATGTCAGGTCTGTGGAGCGGCGCCGCCCTGGTACTGATATGCCGCCTTCCAGTCCTCAACTATATCGTAACCGTAGATGACCTTGAGCTGCTCCCGGCCCTCGGGGGTCACCCTGTCGGGCGACCACGGATGATCCCACACTATCTCCACGTTTACGCCCTTGGCGTCCTTTACCTTATCCCACACGGTTGCCTCCGCCATGTATGCTATCGATGCCGAGACCGGACATCCCACGGCCGTCAGCATCATCTTTATGTCGACCATGCCGTCATCGCTCACCGAGATGTCCTCTATCAACCCCAGATCCCATACGTTGACCGGTATCTCGGGGTCGTAGACGTCCTTCAGCGCCTCCGCGACTCTCCTCTTAATATCATCCTTCTGCTCCTGGGTGAGCCCCATGCGCAATGCTGAAGGACGTCCTCCAATAATAATGTTCCTGATGAAACCATATCCGGAAGCGCGAAGCCAGGAGGTTCCCCCGCAACGCCTCACGTGAAGTCCGAGTGCAGCATGCGCATGTCGGCCTCTGTGACGCCCTCCAACCTCGCTATCTCGTGCACCAAAGCCTCCAGCGAGAGGAGAGCCCTCAGCTCGAACGCCGAATCTATGGGGTCCCTGGGAAGATAGCTGCTCCTCAACCCCCTTATCCGCTGTATCGTCCTTCCAGGTATTTGCACCACTATGTCGCTGTTGAGTCCGAGCGTGGACGTCGGAAACGATGTGAGCGCGGCGACGCGGACGCCCTTTGATTTGGCCTTGGCGGCAAGCGCTGCCGGCAACTGCTCGCCGGATCCCGATATTATCAGCACTAGATCGCTCGGGACGACAGCGACGCTGCCCCTGTCCAACCAATAATAAACTTCCCGGACCTCGTCTGTCTTGGCCACGTGCCTGAACCTAGTGACGAAGAATTTGGCGACGCTACCCGAGAAGCCCTCGCCGATCACGACCAGCTTGCCGGGCCATGGATTTCCGCCGCTACGGGGCCTGGGAAGCAGCGAGTAGAGCCGGTCAAACTCATCCCCCGAGGGCGTGTATTCGCCTGCGACGCCTACGAGGCTCGCGTAGTTGGATGCCAGATCGCCTCCCACCGCGAGCTCCCTTATGAACGCCAGCGAAAGGAAGAGGCTCCTCAGCTCGAAGAGGGTGCCCAGAGGCGTGAGGGGGGCATATGCCTCCTTGCTGAGCAGGCGCTCGTAGTAGTCCTCCGAACGATCGAACTTCGCCTTGCCGGGGACGAGCACCACGAGGTCCGCCAAGGAGGCCGCCGGACCGCTGGGCGTCGCTGTGAAGACCGCGGTCTTGGCGCCCGCATCCCTCGCCACCTGTAACGTCTGCAACGTGTACGTGGTGGTTCCGCTGCCGGTGAACCCTATGACCAAGTCGCTGTACTTTAAGATGTACGGTACATCGTCCGGTCCGTAGCTCCTCTCATATCCCAGGTTCCTCAGGAACCGCATGAACACATCGGCGACCTCGCCGGATCTGCCGGCGCCGACCGTGATTATCCTGCCGGCGCCTTCCACGAGCTCCCTTAGCCTGGATATCGTATCCGCGTCGGGCAGCTGGGCCGAGCTGAGGAGCGAACACAGCCCGGCGTAGGAACTACCGATTCCCTCCACATCCATGGAGCGCATCCCGGGATGCTTTAAGCGCTCCGCTTTCGGGCGACATCCGCCGGGGGCCGCGGCCGTCGGCGACGCGGCCGAGGGCTGCGCGCGTGCAGGCGCATTCCGACGCGGATTATGGGAAACACAAAAATTCACTGTCCTCCGGACGTTGGGAATATGCGGTTCAGCCTGAGATATGGAAGTACGATCGTTCACATGGGCGAGGGCGCGATCGGCGGAATTGCGGATCGCATCGCTACACATGGAAAGGTGCTCATCGTCACGGGCAGGAGAAGCGCCAGGGAGAGCGGGGCGCTGGGAGATGCGACGAAGCTCATGGAACGGCTTGGGGTGACGTGGGAGCTCTACGATGGCGTTTTCCCGAATCCAGCCGACCGCGTCGTGGACGGCATAGCCGATGTCATCAGGGACCGGGGATCGGAGGCGGTGCTGGCGATCGGCGGAGGCAGCGTCGTGGACTCCGCGAAGTTCGCGGCCGTCGTGGCGTGCTCCGGCGGAAGGGCGGAGGACTATCTGCTGGGACGCAGGCGCCCATCGTGCGACCTGCCGGTGTACGCCGTGAACCTGACGCATGGGACGGGTAGCGAGGTCGATCGGTACTCGGTGGCCAGCATACAGGAGAGGGGGTTGAAGATAGGGATCGAGACCACCTATCCCAGGGAGAGCGTCGATGATCCCCTTTACGCTACGAGCCTGTCCGCCGATCATACGCGGTACACATCGATAGATGCCCTGTACCACGCATTGGAGTCATCGACGTCCACGGCGTCGAATCCGATGACCGTGTCGCTGGCTCGCGATGCCGCATCGCTCGTCTCGCGCTGGCTCCCGGCAGCGCTGCGCGACCCGCGGGACGCCGAAGCCCGGATGAACCTGCTGTACGGCGCCGCGATAGCGGGGATCGCCATAGACAACTCGGTCACACATATCGTGCACTTGCTTGAACACGTCCTGAGCGGCGTCAACCCCGGGCTGCCGCACGGCGCCGGACTGGCGTTCCTAGGTCCGCGGTGCATTCGCTACACATACGCGGCGAGGCCAGCTGAGGGGGCGCAGGTGCTCAGGGCGCTCGACGCGGGTTTGATGCCGATCCCGGAACACGCCGCGAGGGCGGAGGATGCCCTGAGGAAGTTCCAGGAGGAGGTGGGGATCGACGGATCACTGCTCGACTACGGTTTCTCCCGCGACGGATTGGAATCCCTGACCTCCAGGGCGATGGAGATCGTGAAGGAGGACGCCGGACTCATACCATTCGATGTGAAGCCCGAGATCGTGAGCGATATACTTTCAAGCGCGCTCGATCGATAGCCTGTTATCTCATTTAGGGGTTTGGGGGCGGAAGATCCCTTCCGCGAGGGAGGGGATGGATAGCCCCCAGGATTTGAAAATCGTTTAGTTCAAGATTACGCGATAGTCATGGACGGGTAAGCGCCACCGAGGCGCCCCGGTTGAAGCGGGGGGTCTGTGAGGTGCGCCTCCGCCCCATCGACGGCCCGTACGGGCAACACTGATGCATCCCTCAATATCCTGAGGGGATCGGGGTGGGAACCACCCTTGGAGCCCGTGGAGCTCCGCCCTCTACCCGCTGGTCAACGGGCAAGGCAGGGCCTTGAAGCGGGAAGCCCCGTCCCTGAGGACAGGGTAGTTCACGGAATTATCTCTACAGTGTTGTTGAAACTGGGGTAGAACACGTCGTCCCAGCGCACGGCGCCAGAGCTCACGGCACGCTCGATCACATCGAACCTCCTGAGCACCGCGCGTATGGTATCCCTGGTCACGCGGCACACCGATTCGTGCCCGCTCGCCCCCCAGAGCCGCTCCATGAATGAATAGAGACAGCGGCCGCCGCACTCCCTATTGTATTCGCATGCCGAGCACTCCTCGTTTACCGGGTAGCGGCGTGGTTCCGGCCGGTATCCCGAGGAGAGCGATCCCATCTCGGCCCAGCGCTCGGAGACGGCAATCGGACACGCCAGGATCCTTCCATCAGTCGAGATGGCAACCGCGGTTGATCCAGCGCCGCACGGCGGATAGGGGCCGCCGAGGACATGTCTCATGGCTATCCCCTGGAACGGCGCTATGCCGAGGACCCTGCCGGACTCGATGGAGGACACCCACTCGTCGACGAGCGACTCTATTCCCGGTAGATAGCTCTCCGCGGCCCATTTTTCGAAGTTCCACGCGGGGCTCCACACGACGTTGAGCTGCCAGTGCACGTGGTCGAACAGCCCTATGGAGAGCAGATGATCGACGTCGCGGCGTATATCGGTGTCGGCGGTCGCCGTCATCCTCGCGATCAGGTCGCCCGAGTACTTGATGGATCTTAGGTACCTCGCCGCATCCAGGACGCGCGCGTAGACCCCCCTGCCCCGATGCCTATCGGTGACCTCCTCCACCCCATCTATCGAGAGCAATATAGCATCGAACGACCTGAGGACGTCGACGTCCAGCCTCCTTATGAGGAGGCCGTTGGTCTGGAGGACGAGCTTAGCCCTGCCGGCCAAAGCCCTCGAGATGCGCTCGACGAACGGACTGTTGAGCAACGGCTCCCCGCCGTAGAACGCGACCGCCGGATCCGGATCGCCGTTCAATATTTCGAGGAGGAGGGCATCGTCGTAGATAGGCCTCGGGGGGACCACCGATGCGCTGAATGACCCCCCACAGTAGTCGCACGTCAGATTACAGGCGCCGGTGGTGAGAACTATATAGAGCGTGATGGATACACCCCCTGTACATGCGCCGCCGGATGGTCCCCGGCCCGGGATCCACGATACACGCGGAGGTCATATGCCGGACATCACATCCCCGCGGCTGTACCCGGCCGCCGGATCCTCGAGAGCGCTATCTGGAGGAGCACCACGAGCACGGTCATCGCGAAGGCGGCGTGCCCGTATACGGCGTTCACCACGGAGAGCGCCGAGCTCACCGCGAATATTGCTCCGGCCGCGGTCCTGATGTACATTTCGTGCCTCAGCGCCACGAGCCTCTGGCCATCAACCCTGCCGCGATTCTCAGCTATTATTTCCCTCATCATGAAGGTCCAGGCGAACATGAGCGCCGCAAGCAATCCGGACGTGTATACCGCATTGGCCTGCTTCAACATGTACGGTATTAGCGATATCAGGATCAGCACCAGCACGTCGAGCGCGGGGAAGCGCGCCGTGGTCGGAGGGAAATTCAGCCTGTCCATTATGTAGCTCCACCAGAACCAGATAACTATTATGTTCACTATAACGAACCCGAGGATCTGAAATGCGCTGACGTGCGACGTTGAGAGCGTCTCGGCGTTGAACGCGAGCGCTATCGCCACTATCATCGTGGCGAGCTCCAGCACGAGGACGTTGATCGTCTGCCTGTCGCGCTCGACTATACCCCCGGCGGACATTGACAGATCCTGCTCCTCCCAAGGGATGGCACATCTCGTTATAAATATCGTTGAGACGCTGGGAGGTCCCGGGATCCCGGCGCCCGTGCACTGAGCGTTATCCAACCCTCCCAACAATCTACAGTGGGTTCGATTTTTAATGTATAACTATATTAGATTAGAGATGTATAAGATGAGGGAAGTCCGCGCCATCGTATTGATGCTATGTGAGAAGAAGGGGAGCGAATCTGAGTTCGCCGTGAAGCGTGAGGTTTGCCGCCGCGCTCGGGCACCGATCCGTGCTCCGGTATCACCAACACGCATTTAACTGCGCGAGATATATCGCGGGTGTGCCCCGCGTACGATTCGGCATAATCCAGATGGGAAGGGTTGAGCATCTGGAGGAGGGACTCCGGACGATTGAGGATCTAGCGTCGACGCTGGGCAAGGTGGACCTAGCGTCGCTGCCCGAGGCATGGATCGAGAGGGCGCTGGACGTCGACGAGGAACGGAGACTCACCGAGGAGGGAACATCGATATCATCGTCGCTCGGGGGTACGCTCATCATGGGCGGCTACTGGGCGGTCAGGAATGGTCGGCCGCTCATGGTTTCGAGGGCGATCTCGGCGTCCGGCGTGCTCTCCGAGGCCTCGAAGAGGTTCCCGTCCAACGCTGTGGGGGAGAGGCTGGACGTCGCCCAAGGCGATGGTCCGGCGGTATTCGACTTCCCGGGGGGAAGGGCCGGTACTGTTATCTGCGTCGATGCGATGTATCCGGAGCTCGTGCGTGCGCCCGCGTTGGAGGGGGCGCAGGTGGTGGTCAATCCCGCATCGATCCCATTCGACAGAATATACCTGTGGAGGGCGCTGGCGCAGTCCAGGGCGGCCGAGAACACGGTGTTCTTCGCGCTGGTAAACCTGGCTGATGCCAAGTACAGGGATGGGAGATCCGTGGAGGGCAACAGCCTCATCGCGTCGCCTGAGGGCAGGATCATTGTGGAGCTCGGGAGGAAGGAGACGACGGAGGTCGTGAACCTTGAGCTGGACGAGATATATGCTAGGAGAACGCGCTGGCCATACCTGGATGACATCAGGGAATTCTACAGGGGCCGGAGGCCCTAGCGATGGATCGGCTCGATCGGGAACCGTCGACCGCTGCCACTACTTAAAACCCGGGGATTCCTAAGCGGGGCGTGCCCGCGCATATAGATCACATAAGGGGAACGATAACCAAGATGCTTTCGGGGACCCGGATAGCGCTGTGCGTGACGGGGAGCTCCGCGGCCTACAGATCGGTGGACCTAGCTAGGCTGCTGATCAGACACGGCGCTGATGTCGTGCCCGTGATGACCGGGGCGGCCGCCGGGCTGGTCGGACCGGAGCTCCTGCGCTGGGCGACCGGCAACCGGCCCGTGACGGAACTCACGGGTGAGCTGGAGCACGTGGAGCTCGGAGGCGATGGGCCGGGCTCGGCAAGCGTGATCGTTGTGGCGCCGGCAACCGCGACCACCATATCGGAGATCGCCGTGGGCGGCGCATCGAACCCGGTGACCGCTGTGGTGAACGTGGCGCTGGGCGCCGGCAAACGCGTGATAGTGGTGCCGGCAATGCATGAGCAGATGTACAGGAATCCGGCCGTCGTCCGCGCCCTCGGGGAGCTGGAGTCCATCGGAATATCGATCGTACAGCCGTCGCTTGAGGAGGGGAAGGCGAAGATGGCGCCGGCCGAGGAGATACTGGAGTCGGTGATAGCCTCGCTGAGGCCGAAGAGCCTCAGGGGCATGAAGGCGCTGGTCACGGCGGGTCCCACGCTGGAAAGGCTGGATCCCATCAGGGTCATCACGAATGGGGGAAGCGGGAAGACCGGCGCGTACGTCGCATGGGAGCTCATGGACAGGGGAGCGGAGGTCGCCGTCATCGTAGGCCCCTCCGACGTGCGGATGCCCAGGGAAGCCAGGGTTATTCGCGTCGAGACGACGGAGGAGATGGCCGCGGCCGCGACGAGGCTCATTGACGATTTCAGGCCGGATTTCGCCGTGGCCACCGCATCCCCGGCTGACTTCAGGCCGGAGAGGACCGCTGAGGGCAAGATACCGACCGGGAATGGACCCCTGGACGTTAGGCTGGTGCCCACCCCCAAGGTCGTCGACGCTATCTCATCCGGCGGGATACCGGTGCTCGCATTCAGGGCGATCCATGGACATATGGATGATGAGGAGATGGCATTGGAGGGCAGGAACTACCTCAGGGAGCATCCGGGCGCGCTGGCCGTAGCGGTCAACAACGTGTCGGAAAAGGGCATGGGGTTCGGGAGCGACTACAACCGGATCGTCCTCGTGTCGAGGGATCGCGCGGAGCCGCTGCCCCCGCTCCACAAGCGCGCCATGGCGGCACACTTGGTGGACTTCTTGGAGTCGCTGGGCATCGGCCGCCGCTGATGCGCCATCCTAGTGATGCGTTGTGAGGAAATTCACAAATGCGCGGCCGCCGTATGTCGAGGCGTGGCAGTCCGTTCGCGCGAGTTGGTGTATTCAAGCAACAGGGACGTGGAGCTCATCGACGTGACGGCGGACGTCGAGCGCGTAGTGGCGGAGTCCGGAATCGAATCGGGCATCTGCGTTGTATCGGTGCCTCATGCCACGGCGGCGGTCATCGAGAACGAGGCCGAGGAGGGGCTCATGGAGGATATTGTGGAGATGATATTGAAATTTTTCCCGAAGGGCATCGGATATCGTCACGATGTGATCGACGATAACGCACACGCACACCTGGCGGCGGCGTTTCTGGGCTCGTCCAGGACATTCCCGGTGAACGACGGGAGGCTCACCCGCGGCACGTGGCAAAACATCTTTCTAGTGGAGCTCGATGGTCCCAGATCAGCAAGGAAAGTTGTCGTCACGGTCATCGGGGATCGACACTGTGAGCATCGAGGATGTGGCGGCGTGGATGCCGGCGAGGGACGACAGGAGACGCCGTGCCCTGGTGGTGGGCGGCGGATGGATGCACCATGGAGATCCGGTCCTGGCCGGGCTGGCGGCGCTCTACTCAGGCGTCGGCGATGTGTACGTGGCTGTGCCCGGGAAGATCGCCGACTCCGTCAGATGCCTCTCCGCCGACTTACACGTGATCCCCCTCCCCGACCAGAAGTTGACGAGGGGCGCTGCGGCGTGGATCGCGGACCACGTACGGGGGCTGGACGCCGCGTATCTGGGAGCCAACTTCCGGGACGCAGGTGGAGCGCTTCAGCTGGCGCGGGAGCTGGCGTCCAGGGGGACGAAGCTCGTCCTGGAATCCGCTGGCGCCCGGAGGGAGGTCCTGGACGGCCTAGCGGGGAGGCGCTTCATCGCGATCTACGATGGGGAGACGTTCGCGCGCGCCTTTACAGGGGCATCGCCCGACCGGGAATCCGTCAAGGAGGCGGCGGCCGCGATCGGGGGTACGGTGCTCGTCAGGGATGGATCCGCTATCGCGTCGGACGGGAGGACGTCGATCGTCAGCGCCGCGGGACCGCCCGCGGAACCCGCGGGGGTACAATCGCTCGTCGGAGGGCTCGCGACGGGGCTCCTCTCGCTGGGGATGGATGAGCTGAGGTCGGCCGCCGCTGCTGCGTTCATAATAGGAGTTGCCGGCGACGCGATATCCGGCAGGAGGGGGTTCCACTGGGGGGCATCGGCGCTTCTGGAGGAGCTGCCGGGCGTGCTGCTGCGCTTCGACTTCGTGGGGCCGTGAGCCATGACGACCAGCCTGAGGGAGGACTGGGCGGAGGTCATAGCCAGCATAGGCGCGCTGCTGGATTACTACGAGAGGGGTAACGTCCTGCTATCACTGGGCATGATAGGATATCTGAGGAGGAGGGCTGCCCGGGCCGTCGGCCGCTGTGGAAAGCTGGTGGACCTGGGCGCCGGACCGGGTTATATGGCGGCGGCCGCGGGATGCGGATCAGGGAGGTTGTGCGTCTTGGTCGACGTGATCCCGATAGGCCTGAGGATGACGGGAGGAGGGCCCCTCGCGGAGCGCGTGGTGGCCATGTACGAGTGGCTGCCGTTCAGGGATGGATCGTTCGGTTGCGCCACCGCGAGCTTCAGCCTGAGGGATTCCTGGAGCGCCGGCATGACGCTGTATGAGGTCAGGAGGGCCCTCGTTGCGAGGGGATATCTCGTGATACTGGATCTAGGGAAGCCCGACGGCGCCCTGGGAAGGTTCATCGTGGGCGCCTACTGGAGCGTTGTCTCGGAGCTCCTTGGGGCGCTCATGGGTCCCCTGGGCCCGCTGTACTCCAGGCTGCGGCTGACGTACGCCAGGCTGCCGGGCAACGGGTTCCTGAAGCGCATGCTCGGACAAGTTTTCGGCGAGGCGCGCGTCCAGGAACTGCTGGGCGGGGGCGTGATAATAGCGGTGGCCGTGAAGTCCCGGGAATAGGGAACTCAGGTTTTATACCGGAAACGTCGGACGATCGCCGTTTAAAACAGCATCGTCACATATAGGTTTTAATATGTGTTTGTAGTAGAGTGGGGATGAGGAGCCATAAGCATAGGGAGGTTGTGAATCGTGCTGAAGGGCTATTCACCCAAACATGAGCGGGGAGAGGAGCTCTTGCCGCTCCTCGAAGCGTATAGGGACGCCGTGGAACCGCGCCGGGCCGTCCCGGCGCCCCGTAAATTTGTGGGGCACCGTGGGGAGCGCCTGCCGCGATCGCTAAGTGCCAGTTACCCTTAAATACCAGCTCAATGGATCTACAATCCTGATGACCGCGGACGCGCGCTCCAGATGCGGGTGGGAGAACAAAGACCTGAGGGGGAGCGCGGTCTTCAGGTGCGGGGGCTGCGGCCTCACGATGGACGGGCAGCCCAACGCGGCCATCGACCTCTACCTGAGGATGGAGGGGGTTCCCCGGCAGCGCGAGTGGTGGGACGCGAACGTCCTGCCATCGCTGGTGGGTGGGTACCTCCTGACGGGGGCGGAGCGGAGGGGACCCGATGAACTCATGAGGGGCCTATATGATGCCGTGAAGCCCCAGCTCTACGCGTACGACAGGTACGCGGACACATACCTGCCCGCGGGAGAGGTGAAACCCTACCTATGTGTACCTACGTAGAGTGAAACCCGTCTTATACGTGGGCTTACGTAGCTGCTGCAGCTGTGGCGGTGATGGCGGTGGCCATATCTCTGGCATGTTCCAGGAGGCGGAGGCCGTCGGCGCGGTGAGCGCGCATCCGTGCGCTTTCTGCATGCCGTCCGGCGATGGGAAATTTCGCACCCCGGGTGCGGCGGCAGGTCCATCGGCGTTGGAACCGGGGGAGGCGAATTGCCGCTTGAAGGACCGGGACGCCGACCGCGCGAATCCCCTAGTACACCTCAACGGACTCC
>Ga0080003_1001363_pt1 | contig 13065 bp, 16 predicted proteins | sample JossMetagenome_FD_69206 | JGI IMG/M metagenome (GOLD analysis project Ga0080003, IMG submission 69206) | Hot spring microbial communities from Joseph's Coat, Yellowstone National Park, USA - JC2_E (SPADES assembly) (version 2) | ecosystem: Environmental > Aquatic > Thermal springs > Hot (42-90C)... | reverse complement strand
TGATTTCTTAATTTGATTTTCCCTCTTGTCTCATTTTTTCTACACCACCGACTAAATCTTCGTCCGTTCGCCCAGCCTTCTCCTTCTTAGGCATAGTTTTGTATTAAACTATTGATTGAAATCCTTTCGGTATGTTAGTAATCTTACTAGTAACATTACTAGTAATCTTACTCTAAAAATTAAATTTATCAGTAACCTTACTAGTAATGGTAAGGAATATGGATAATTCGTATTTCTCAGAACAATGCTATTAAAAATTTTCAAAATCTTACTGATAACCTTACCAGCCTTACCAATTACCTTACTGGTGCTTGGGGAATTAGGACTATCCGATATCTCCAAGCATTATCAGTAAGCTTACTAGTAAGCTTGCTGGTAAGATTACTAGTAAGGGTTCATTTTTGCATACATAAAATCATAAAAAGTATCGAATATGTCCGTTCAGTTCATGGAGAATGATATAGGCATGGACCCTTCTTACCGGTAAGGATTTCGGTAATCTTACCGTTACGCGTACAGTTATCGTTATGAACAGTTTCAGGAATATTGATAATTCGTATTTTTCAAAACACTGCTATGATAAATTTAGAAAATCGTACCAGTACGAATAACGGTACGAAGGGTCAATGTACCTACCTGCCGGTACTAAAAATATAGAATATGCCCGTCCATCTCTTAGAGAATGATATAGGCATGAACCCTCAGTACCGGTACTGATTTCGGTAACATATTTCCAATAATTCAATATTCCCCATCATGATTGATAAGTCTGAATTTCTTTGAGAAATAAGTGTTCTGATGCTTACATTAGCACTCATAAGGATTGAAAATTTTAGGAAATGTGTTCATCAAATAACTGTCCCTCCTTTTGATTCCGGATGCCATTCTGTGACATCAAGCCTTCACACTGTCTGTCTCAAAGAACCCTGGTTCCCATTTATCCCCTCCAGTCTGTTTTGGCCTGACATACTTCCACCCCCTCCTCTCCATTTCATCCCTCACTGCATAGAAAACATCCACTGGTTCTATCTTCTGCTTCATAACTATTTTATCCCCCTCTATTGAGAGTTCTGAATGTTCTTTCACTATATCCATTACGGAATCAGCATCCTTTTTCCCATTCTCCTGATTCTGTTTCAATGAGTGTGAATGCACATTTTGGAAGTGGGAGTTACCGTTCTGCTGTTTCAGTAAACCGAATGGTACAACAACCATCCTCAGGAGGTCCTGTATCTCCAGTCCATTTGGATGTCTCCCTTCCAGTTTACCGAATTCCTCTATGATGATCTTCCTTGCCATTATTGCGTAGAATGTGAATTCCCTAATCTCGGGGTTTTCAGGGAAGATCATGTTTTCTCCTCCACTTTAATCTTTTTAGGTCTTTTTAGAGCCCTGGTTTAAATTTGTGATGCCTCCTCCTTTTTATTAAGCTAGGGCCATTCTCTCTTGGGGGGTCAATAAATTTCCTAATAAGAACACCCTGTTAATTTCCCGATACCGATCAATCCACTTCTTCCCCTCATCAGCGGATAACATTGTGAAATTATTCATACATAATCACTTATACGTACTGTATTTACACTTTATGTATTGTAATGTATAAAGCATTCAAAGTACTTCGGTTTATTACACAAATCTTTAATTACAGGATAAATAAGACGTTATCAGTAAGAGAGTATGAACCTTAAGAATCTAGAGGGTCAAAAGGGGATATTGCGCATTCTTGTTTACCTACTCGATCAGGGAGAAGTTAGCATTCAGAACATTACTGATAACACTGATTATACTACAACATTGTTAAGAAAAGTTCTTCCTTACTCAGGGAATATGGGCTGGTAAATACAAGAGTGGATAGCTCTACTTATCATCCTCGTAACATGATTTCCCTTACTGAAAAGGGAAAGAAAGTAGCTGAACATATGAAAAAGGTTGAGGAGGTACTTGAGGAGTGAGCAGCAATCCAGCGAGTATGTTCGTTATTGGTCTGGTTGCGATGTTCATACTCATAGGGATTGCTGCTGTCATTGGTGCTATAATGAACCCACATTCCGTGATAGATTACACAGGGGGATGGGTTGGAATTGCATCTGAAATAGTTGGAACATTGATAGACCTATTCTTCCTCATCATATTCATATGGATAATAGTATGGTTTGCAAGGTCAATAGGATGGATGTCAGGGAGTTACAGATATTCTTCACGCAACAGATGGACGTGGTTGGACCATGATGATGCACTGGAAATACTGAGGGAGAGGTATGCAAGGGGAGAGATAACGAAGGAGCAGTATGGTAAGAGGAGGGAGGATTTGGAAAAATAAAAATTGAGGAAACGCGTTCCAAATACTGGTAGAGCATACCAGTTGACGAAACGATTATAGAATTGGAACACTATGGTGTTAATATTACAAGCAAGAACGTGTCAGAAACGGTACTGGTTTTTTCAGAAAAATTAAGATAAACAAGGGGAAATTAACAAACCACATTTTATAAATGAAAATTTTATGCCATACTATATTATAAACAGTTAATGAAGGGTGTCCTACTTCATGGTGGCGCAGGGACAAGATTGAGACCTATAACCCATAATGGCCCAAAACAGCTCATTCCAATAGCCAATAGACCTATGTCGCAGTATGCTCTTGAGTACCTAGTTGATTCCGAGATAAGGGATATTGCTATAGAGAATCTCTAGAAACTTTAATATTTTACCAGATCTGGTAAGAATAAACTTTATTCATGCGGGACCATGTGTAAGTGCCGGTTGATTTTTCCTCAAAAACGGCGGGATAAAATTCCCCACTTGTATTAAAGATTTTACTCATCCTTCTTCACCTCTTTGAACATTGGAAGAGAATTCTTCTTCCTGTCCTTCAATCTATAGGATTCTCCCCTTATATTGATGACGGTGCAGTGGTGGAGAATCCTGTCGAGAAATGCGGAAGTCATAACCTGGTCTCCAAGCACTTCACCCCATTCAGAGAATGATTTGTTGCTTGTGAATATTGTTGATCTGTTCTCATATCTTGATGAGACGAACTGGAAGAACAGATTTGATTCCTCCCTTGTCAATGGTAAGTATCGAATCTCATCCACTATCATCAGATGTTATTTTGAATATGTGGACAATCTGTAATTCAGTCTCATCTCACTGAAGTCTTCCATCAGAACCCGGACAAGTTTTATTGCGGGAATATAATATGTCATTATTCCAGAATATATTGCCTGCATTGCTATCGCAACTGAGAGATGGGTCTTACAAACTCCAGGTGGTCCTAAGAACACTACGTTCTCTTTATTGCGGATGAATCTCAGTGTTAACAGCTCATTTATAGTGTTCCTGTCTATTGAGGGTTGAAATGAGAAATCTAACTGCTCTATTGTCTTGCGGAAAGGTATTCCTGAATATCTCATCGCATATTCTATATTCCTTGATTTGAGATTCTTCACCTCTTCTCCGAGTAAATGGTCAAGTAAGTTCATGATGCTCTTGTCCTTTGAATTCTCCAGATAGTTGTCTCCTACTATGAAAAAAGTTGTTCTGACGATTTTGGGGAATATTGTTTTGCCATAAATGGGGAAAATTTAATTGCCACTCACACTCGGATACACACTCTTAGCTATAATTGCAGAGAAGTGCAGAATATTATACAATCAGGCTCTGAATACCATATCTGGAATGAGACAAGTCGTATACTCATCAAGAGCTCATGCTCCTGTGGAATATACAAAGGAACAGAAAGAGATCCTGGAGAAACTTAAACCGAAACTGTAGTGTTACAAGTTGGCGAAGATAGGTTATTAATCAGCTCTGTCTTGGTTCATGAGGCATTTATTTATGAATGGATCACAACTTAATGATGGTAAAAATATAGCGGTCTATAATAATATGACTATTCAACCTTCGATTTCAGCACTCTTATTTTCCTCAGAAATTTTTGAATAATATTTGGTCATCTCCCAGGAAAATCTTGCTATATTGTAATATTTGTTGGCAATTCTCATCTTTTCGATCAGTTCTTCTTTTGAATTTAAAGCCTCTTTAATTCCATTCAGCATAGATTTCGCATCATTGTAACATAAAATTGCAGCTCCTTTTGTAACCTCATTCATAATTTCTATGTTGCTCGTGACTACTGGTAATTCTGTGGCAAACGCCTCAATAATTGGTAGCCCAAAACCCTCGTTTTCTGTCGGAAAAAGGAGTAAATCACACGCATTATATATACTGTTCATCATTTGATCATTAACATTCATAAAATTAACAGATTTCCCTAATTTTTCACCCACTCTAACTAGCAGATAATCGGAAGGTAAATTATAAGATATTTCTTTTATTATATCAGGCCTCTTTCGAGGCGCTAAAGATGAAACTGACAAAATTAATTTCTTATCTTTTGGAAGCCCCAAACTTTCTCTTATTCTTTCCTTGTTTCGGATGGGGTGATAAATAGGATTTACGGCATGGTGTATTACAGTTATATTATTCTCATTGAACCCGTGGTAAATTAGTCTTTTCTTAGTAAAATTTGATGGTACAATAATATTTTTAAAATTCCTAAATATTGAAAAATTTTTCACTGTTAACTTACAATAAATGTCGGTCTTCTTTATAGTTTCATTATTAGATTTTAAATCAAGACAAAAGGTATCATGAATAGTTACTACGCCATTAATGTTATAAAATGGCGTAATTGAAGGGTTAAGATAGTGAAATATGGGGGCATCATTCAAGGAGTTATACTTTGGCAAATAACTAAAAAATTTAGATAATATATGCTCTTGTTTATAAAGCAATATTCCCTTTATCGACTCTTGTATTAATCTGTTTCTTATATTTTTAAAGTGGCTATAGAAATCGGATTTAATGACAACACCAGGATAAAGGTCATCGGAATATCTTAAATCGGATTTGTATGAATAAAAATAGTCATAAATCTTTGACGCATAAACTACCTCTGCATAGCTACCGTCTCCTGTATAACTATTCATGTTGTTAATCATAATTTTCATCATGCTTTTTCACCCTTTATATGAACAATTTCTATAATTTGTTCCCAAAAACTAGTTACGAAATTCATCATAGGCTGTACGGAATATGAAAGATCTGACCAGGGATCGGCAATTACATAGTTGATCTCAACATTGTGCCATGAATTACCATAAAACAGTGGGAAAGAATTCATGGCAATATCATTCTCCGTTATGTTTCCGAAATCTATAATAATTCCTGAATTTCCTGAAAGTGGCCTTGGTAGTAGTTGAGGCATATTGTTCTGTATCAATACAGCCCCCTCATTTGGGGGAATGAGTTCTGCAAGGCTAATATAGTCGTTATTAAGAGCGACATTCATTGAAACAACTGGAGGTCTCGTTTCTTTTATGATAATCTTTTCCAGTGACAATGTGCCATTCCATATGTTGGTAACTCCAGCAAATTCAATATTAGAATAGGCTTCTGTAAGATTGACATTCATAGTAAAATTGTAAAATCTGGAGGAGCTCTTAAAATAACTACCATTAATCGTCATCTCTGATAAAATTATATTTTCAGGTGCCAAAACTGTCCGAAGATTGAGGAAATTATTTGGGCTAGAATTAGAAGATCTCAAGATAAAACTCAATTCGTATTCTCCAGGTACCATGTTGATATATGGACCCCACCACAGATTTCCACCAGCATTTGTGAACTCTAAGGAATTATTTGAAATATATCCAGAACTTTCGTATCCTAAACTGGAAGGATAGATCTGGTCAAAGTATGGTTTGTATAATTTCATCGGAGCCGTGTAATTCCTCTCTAAGAGTAAAAATCCATCCACCTCCCCCACTATTCCATATAAACCAGACTTGTATAGTTCAGTTACGAAATTCATCATAGGCTGTACGGAATATGAAAGATCTGACCAGGGATCGGCAATTACATAGTTGATCTCAACATTGTGCCATGAATTACCATAAAACAGTGGGAAAGAATTCATGGCAATATCATTCTCCGTTATGTTTCCGAAAGTGGTTAAGGTTCCAGTATCCATAATAATTCCTGAATTTCCTGAAAGTGGCCTTGGTAGTAGTTGAGGCATATTGTTCTGTATCAATACAGCCCCCTCATTTGGGGGAATGAGTTCTGCAAGGCTAATATAGTAGTCGTACATAGTAAAATTCGCGTCAATATTTTCTCTAAAGTTGAAAGTTCCTTTTATATCGCCATTTAAAGGTCCATAAGGCTCAAATACAGTTGCGAATAATAAAATTAAAAGTAATATTGTAACTACGTACTTGAATTGATTTTTTGACGTCTTAAATGTGAATAATTTAGATTTAATTTTAATTGTTTTATTAAACATTTCTTTTTTATCTAATTTAGATATCACGTCGATAACGGAAAGAAATATGAATGGTATGAACATTGAGCTATATTGCATCCTAAAAGCAAATGGATAGGTGTAAACAAAAAGTGGTGAGTAAAAAACCAAAAAGAGGTACGGCATGAAAAACAGTATCCATCTTCTGCTCAGTAATGGTAGCATCATAACGGGCGCAAATATCAATAGAACGGTTTCTATTTTTGAATCTAAACTAACAGGAATTAACCTGCTTTGACCGGTAACATGAGCTTGAACAAAGATATTTTGAACACCTCCTAAAATAAAAAATGAAATTAAAAATATACCTAAAGAAGCAATGAGAAGGGCTACAATAAATTGAGATTTCCATTTTACTAAACTTTTATATCTATGTGAAAACACATATTCAATGATAGCGAAAAGAATTATGAAAATTATATATGGATACCTCACAATTCCAGCAAGTATGAACAAAGTAAAAGATGATTTTTTGTGCCCAACTAAATAGAAATAATAAGCAGAGATGAAAAATGGAATAAAAAATGCTTGAAAGTGAAAATCAAACCAATTTACTCCAGCAAGCGGGAAGTAAATGCAGTAAGAGATAGAAAGTATTAATGAATAAAACGGAGAAATTTTACTTTCTCTTGATATTCCATAGATGAAAAATATTGGAATTCCTAGCGCAATAGTTTGCAGAATTAACAAAATTACTTCTGTGTCCGGCAGCAAATAAATAGGAGCTAAAAGAGATACTAGCTCTGAACGGAAGAATGATTGGATATAACCAAAGGGGGATTCCATTGCTGGATGAAAAACAAGGTATAAACCTTCAGCCGCAGACCCAAGATCATAAACCATTGCGTTAAGCGAATAATACCTCATTAAACTTATATAAATCCAAACAGATTCGTAAGCTGCAAAAATTACTAACAGCATTAAAGGATAGATCCATCTACTTAATTTCATCTTAAAAATTTCAGTTCGCACTGTGTTCACCCCTAATACCAAGCAAAGCAGCCCGCTCTTTTAAGATTTTTATAAAAAAATCTTCGCCTTCCTGATTAGATTGCAAAAATCGATTGTACAATTCTAAAATTGTTTCATCCTTATCTAATTGTAGAAAATTAATGACACCACCTGAACCTCTTACAAGCCGGGAAATTTTGTACTGGTACTCTGCCGTGACTTTATCAACACTAAAAAAATTGTCATATTTTTTCCACAAATATCTATAGAAATAATCATAATTCTTGGTCCTAATAAAAATTACATTTTTTATAGTGGCTAAAAAGAAGAGGATTATTGTAAACAAATGGTATTCGAATTTAGAAAGTTCTTTATTTTCTTCTTTTTTTCGAAGTTTAATTTCAATAGACAATATAAAACTGATAAATAATTCAACAAACGTTCCATAATACTCTTTAAGAGATTCAACCAAGTCCGGAAAACTCATCCTATCAACAAACATAGAAGCTTTTAAAGCATAAAAATTCATTTCTTTCCTGACGTTAGTTATATAGTATTTTTTGTCTAATTTTTTTGCCTTGAATGAAGTTAAAGGTGGTTCATGAATATAACCCTTATAAGACAATGTTCCCTTTCTAAATAGTCTATTTGAAATATATTCTTTGTTAAAAACGGTTCCATCTTCATATTTATTGATCCTTAATATTGAATATCTGTTAGCACTGTTGTTGGAAATTATCTTTTTAAGATCTTGCAATAAATCCTCGCTAATAAGCTCATCTGCATCGATATTTAAAATAAAATCTGACTGACATTTTCCTATACCAAAAACTCTCAGCGGTTCAACAAATCCAAATGCTGGGGCTTTATACACTTTAATTTTCTCATTCTTCATAATTTCAAAGCATTTGGGTTCATTTTCTGGCCTTGTCGAATCAACTACAACAATTTCATCAACATAATTTAAGTAATACCCGAAGGAATTGCATATTTTCCATAAATCATCCTTTGTAAAAATTAATAAGGACACAGTATTGTGAAGGACACCAGAGTTCATTTTATCACCACTTATTCATAATCATATTAAGTTTCCCTTAAATAACATTTCGAAACATTTCAATAGTAGATAGCAATATTTGGTCACGATTCAAGACTTTCTGGAAACTCTCATAATTATATTCTTTATACTGAGCATACCGTTTGGGGTCCGCTTGCCAGTAATCATAATATCTAAAAATTCCTTCAATAATAGAATTAACATCCTCGGGATACACCTCAACAGATAGCCCTTTATAAATTTCACCGGCAGGCCTCCAGGTTGTTATAACTGGTAATCCATAACTTAATGCTTCAGTAATAGTGAAGGAAAAAGATTCCCTTTTTGATAAATTCAAAGATAGGCACGCACTGGATAAGACCTCAGCCTTTTTGTCATCAGAAACATATCCATAGAAATGTACATTTTCGTGTAGATGGTATTTTGCAATTTTAGATTGATATTTTTTTGTAACTTCTCCAACAATTTTAATTTCTATATTTTTATTGTAAGATAATCGTTCTATAACTTTAAAAAGAAGAGGAGCCCCTTTTCTGCCCATTATCTTCCCAAAGAAAACAACATTAAAATCTTTTGTTATACCACTATTAAAAAGGCTTTTGGGGAACAAAGGAGGTACAGTGAAAATTTCTTTGTTACTTCTCAAAAACTTTTTTTCTATTATATTTGTGAGGGCATGTATATATATATCATTTTTAACAAATTTAAGACAAAATGGGATTATATCGAGATATGTGTCGATCCCAAATTTATTATTTGAAATAAGATAATTATGCGTGCCAAGAATAACTTTTCCCCTGTAAAAAATGTAAAATAAAATCGCAGACATAGTGGAAACATAAATGACATCATAATTCTTCTTAGGTCTAAAAAACAGGAATATAGGATAGAGATTTAGAATTCGCAATCGTTTAAAAATTTTATATATATTAGAATTAAAACAGATTTCATTGACTTTGTCATCCATTAAATCTGGTATAGAGGTGTCTTGAGGAGCAATTATATCAACCTTAAACCCTCTCTCTGATAGTTCCTTAGATGCTTCTAATACCCAATTTTCGGCACCCCCGTGGAAATTTACCTTTATTGGTGATAAAAAGGCAATTCTTTTGATTTCCACATAACTTTATCGTTATTGGGTATATAACATTAATCTGCTAAGATTTAGGTAATATGTTCAGGTCCAGTGCCTCAATGATGTTCTCCACCTTCTTTGGTATGTCCAGGAATCCTGTTGTTCCATTGGCGTACTTCACCATACATACCCTGGACAGCTGCAGCAGTAATTCGTTCACTGATAGTTTACCAACAAGGTCCTTCGACCTTATCAGTGCAAGAACCCTTTAGTGCTGGTACAGGGAGAGGAATGTTATGAAGAAGTAACCCCATATTGATTCATCGTCCTGGAGGTATGTCTTATCCTCCTCAAGCTCATTCTTCATTGCATCGAACGACTGTACGACGTCCTCCCTGCCCTTGTATATGCTGAATATTGTTTCACCGTCCATTTCCAAGTTACCTAACTTCGCCCTTTAATATCAGATTAGAATTTAATTTTAGTTTCTGGCTCAAGCAAATCGTATTTGTGTTGTGAGATTATTAATTCATATCAGAGATTACGGGGAGAAGTGCTCTTAAACCCCTCTTCCATACTTTTATTTAATGCTGTGTCTGGTGCTATATATACGACGCTTTTCGAATAAATATTCATTCCCAAGTATTTGGAAACATTACATTCTCTAATATTAAGGCTAAATTAACAAGGCCGGCATTTCTTCCAGATAGATCAGTCCCATCCCTTATCTCCTTCTCGTCCTAGGTGTATTGGTATGAATGTATGTGGAATGATCAGGTACCATAATAGATTCAGCACCTTGGATTACAATCTTTTTTCCCAACCCATTATCCTTGTGAATGCATTCGGCATGTCTCCGTAGTGGAACAATGTACCATCCCAATGTACAGTTCTCTCAAAAACGAAAGCATAAGAATCAAGAACAATCCCCACCCCCTTTCCGTCATCAGAAGGCATCAATATCTTCTTACCACCATTTTCAGTTTCCTTTCCTATTTATTTCACCTTATGTCACGCCTTTCCAGTATCCGTCCCTGTATCATTTCACTTCGTATTCGCATATATTAGCTCCCCTGACCAGCTTCCTTGTGAACGTCAAATAAAAACATTACAATCCAAACAACATTCTTTGATGCCGGATTTAGTAGAAGAGGGATTCAACCGGAAATCGCAGCAGTACCAGGGAGGAAATTTGATAAAATTATTAAGCTGATGGCGCATCACAGTATGAGGTGAAATCCCATTAGTAAGAAGAAAGTGCTTTTACTATTTCATAAACCATTAAAGAGAATTGATGGTCAAACTAAGTACGTGAGCGTTCTTATTGATGCCCTTTCTCAGAGATATGATGTTGTAATTCCATCAGAGACTTTCTTTGAAAACATGGGATTTAAAGAGGAGAAATGGTTGTTAAGAACAATTCTAATCAATTTTTATCTAATCAAATGGATAATACTCCACTTAAATTCTATTAGATGTGAATATAAATTTGCTATAATGGAAGACAGATACGTAATTTTTCCATCTTTTGTCCTTAAATTACTCGGGATAAATCTCATATCACGTATTAGCGACTGGGGGAAGGATTATTCAAAATCGATTGATTTGGGAGTCGGTAATTTGCAAAAATTATTTCTCAGATACAGTGCATTTTATGAAACGTTCGTTAAGAAATATTCTCGGGGAGTTATTGTTCCTTCAGAAAACATGAAAGAAAATATAGAGATAGAATGCAAATGTCCCGTCATTGTTTTTCCATTTTGTGTCGATTCCAAAAGACTCAACTCTTCATCCGAGTGTAATTTGAACTTTACGGATGACCTTCACGACATTTACTCTATTCTGGTTGGTAATTTCAGTTATCCCGCCAACCTTGAAATGGCCCAGTTCCTTATTGACAATGTTGTTGGAAAAGTTATGGAAAAGGATAGAAGAATAAAATTTGTCATTGTAGGACAAGACAGTGACTTAAAATTTGGACGCCTTAATATTGAAAACGTTGCCGTATTAGGAGTAGTTCGGGATTTGGAATGCGTGTACAGCAGGTGTCAGATAGGTATAAATCTTACAAAAGTTCCAGGCGGGACTAGTATTAAAAATATAGAATACTTGACCAATGGGTTATATGTGATCGGGACGCCATAATCTTCAATTGGTATTGTTGAATCAGAAAACTTTATTATCTCAAGCAGGGAAGACTTCAGTGAGGCCATTTTGAACGTTGCAAATTTAGTAAGATCAAAAGGGATAAAAAAAGTTAGCAAGAGAGGCGGAAAGAATAAGAGAATATTATTTCTTTGAACGTAATGCAGAGAAGCTGGTGGAGTTCGTCTCAAAAATTTTAATGGAGGACTTCTAAAGAGGTTTGCAATGAAGATGGAATATTAAACACTAGGGCAAAATTATGCAAAAGTGTGAAATTTTAATTTCAGTAAGCTATAACCAAAAAAGCATTCTTCTCAAATTCTCCAAACTCATGCACTTCAACACTGTTCAATCCCCTATTACGAAGAAATATCTTTTGCAATTCAGAAGGGTTCCAATATACGTATGCATCATCGCCCAATAATTTAGTGAAATCAGCCCCTCTCGTAGTTTCCAACATCAAAAGGTTATGAAGTTCATGGTATACTAAGAAGGAACAGTTCCATGACAAGAGGTACGATGGAACTGCTGCCAGATGGGGTTAGAAGAAAGATTGTAGTACATTATGGACATATAACAGACGGTAATTTTCTTTCCAATTTACTGAGGAAGGAGAAGCCTGATGAAATATACCATCTTGCTGCACAGAATTTCGTTGGTTACAGTTTCCAGAATGCTCTATCAACATACGATGCCAATATAGGTGGAACGTTGAATGTGTGCAACGCTGTCAAGGATTATTCTCCAGACACAAGGATGTATTTCGCTGCCACATCTGAAATGTTCGGTCAGCCCAAGGAATCTCCACAGAATGAGAATATTCCTTTCCTCCCGAGAAGTCCATATGCGGTGATGTGGACCCACTTCGTTCAGACAGTTTTTTGAACTCATTCGAGGAATTCAACATGCTCATACCTTCCTTTCTGCTTTTCGATCCATTTTTCCTTAAATTCTTTGTCCTTCGTGATTCTTGCCTCAAATTCATTCGGTGTCAGGTAATTCAGTGGGGAGTGTGGCCTAACTGTGTTGTAATCCTTGACAGCCCAATCCATGTGATCCACAAACTCCTGGTAGTTCTTGAATTCCCTGCTGTATATGTAGTCTTCCTTGAACCTGCCGAAATAGGATTATATGTGTGCATCCTCCTCAGGTGTCTATTGATGTATTGTCTCATGCCTTATCCCAATGTAAATGCTCATTGAAAAATATCCAGAATCGGCCAAGTAAAATTCACCACCTCTATTTATATTTTTTCTCATTTTCGGTTTTGACCATAAATTGTCACATACAAGAGCTATAACATAACAACATTGGCCTTGACTTCTCTCTCTTAACGCTTATATTTGTCTCATTAAAATAAATCTCTGCTGAAACAGAGTCATGCTATCCGTTCTCTCTCTTCTCAATGGTAGCTGACCCTGTGTAAGCGGAGGCTGATGGTGTTGAGCAAAAACCATGGAAAGAGGTCAATGC
>Ga0080003_1001362_pt1 | contig 13091 bp, 9 predicted proteins | sample JossMetagenome_FD_69206 | JGI IMG/M metagenome (GOLD analysis project Ga0080003, IMG submission 69206) | Hot spring microbial communities from Joseph's Coat, Yellowstone National Park, USA - JC2_E (SPADES assembly) (version 2) | ecosystem: Environmental > Aquatic > Thermal springs > Hot (42-90C)... | reverse complement strand
AAACCATTTATTCACTATATAATATTAGGAGTAGTGATTTCTTGTGTCATCTGAACCGTGTGGGTTAAGAAGTCCTTAGATGCTAAGTTAATAGCATCCTTGATGATTTGTTTCATCTGAACCGTGTGGGTTAAGAAGTTGGAAAAATAAAAAAAAAGATTAACTACCCCTGGCTGTGTTTCATCTGAACCGTGTGGGTTAAGAAGCCTCAAGGGTGTAAGGAGGAAGAAGCCTTACGAGGGTTTCATCTGAACCGTGTGGGTTAAGAAGTTTCATAGTTAATATTGTTATTCTCCAACATTCTTTTGTTTCATCTGAACCGTGTGGGTTAAGAAGACATGAAGTAGAAGCTTGATTTTTGATTTTCCTTCCAGGTTTCATCTGAACCGTGTGGGTTAAGAAGGGGCACAATAGCGTAGGCGTTGTACCCCACGTTAAGTTTCATCTGAACCGTGTGGGTTAAGAAGCAGAAGTATCGTTCTGATTGAAGGCTTCTACATCACGTTTCATCTGAACCGTGTGGGTTAAGAAGTATGTTTTAGGATTTGAAGGCGATATTGAGTTTGAAGTTTCATCTGAACCGTGTGGGTTAAGAAGCCTTCTTTGAAAGAATATAATCTTGATAAAAGCTTTGTTTCATCTGAACCGTGTGGGTTAAGAAGTTTATGAACTTATATGCCAATGCTGTAGCGGTTTTTGTTTCATCTGAACCGTGTGGGTTAAGAAGTTTGATTTCCTTATTGGTTTTATAAAGCACACCACAGTTTCATCTGAACCGTGTGGGTTAAGAAGAGAGCTACTTCATTGAGCTTTTCTAAAATGGGAGCAGTTTCATCTGAACCGTGTGGGTTAAGAAGGGTATTGGGCAGGTGTTGTCGGGGATTGTCAGAACTTGTTTCATCTGAACCGTGTGGGTTAAGAAGCCTTCTTTGAAAGAATATAATTGTAGTTTCTTCTTGGCTTTGTAAAGCACACCAGAGTTAAGAAGCCTTCTTTGAAAGAATATAATCTTGATAAAAGCTTTTGTTTCATCTGAACCGTGTGGGTTAAGAAGATGCATATTGTTCTAAGTAATCATCTATAACAACTGAGTTTCATCTGAACCGTGTGGGTTAAGAAGTGTCTTTTTCCAGTTAGTATACAGGTAAAAGCTCTTAGTTTCATCTGAACCGTGTGGGTTAAGAAGCATTATAATAATGAGGGTCTGGAAAAACGAATCTTCGTTTCATCTGAACCGTGTGGGTTAAGAAGTGAGTACGGAAATTGATTGGAAATGTAAACCATAAAAGTTTCATCTGAACCGTGTGGGTTAAGAAGTGGGGGCACTGAGAATGTGATAGTACCTGCCCGGTATGTTTCATCTGAACCGTGTGGGTTAAGAAGTTAGTTTTACCTTCCATGTAAAATCTTCAGGCATTTTGTTTCATCTGAACCGTGTGGGTTAAGAAGTTCTTTAAACTCATCTTTGGATACTTCAAGTTTCAAGTTTCATCTGAACCGTGTGGGTTAAGAAGGACCCTAGTCATTGGAATGTCGTTTTTGTATATTACAGTTTCATCTGAACCGTGTGGGTTAAGAAGATAATAGAACCTTTTACTTCCTTTAATATTAGCATAGTTTCATCTGAACCGTGTGGGTTAAGAAGCTGGGGAGGCGGTGAGTGGAGAGAGAAGACGGGAGGGTTTCATCTGAACCGTGTGGGTTAAGAAGCTACTTGCTGATCTTGGTTTTCTTGCTGTGCTATTGGGTTTCATCTGAACCGTGTGGGTTAAGAAGTCATACTTACGTATATTAAACCAGTATTTTCTCACTTGTTTCATCTGAACCGTGTGGGTTAAGAAGAAGCGTTTCTGCTGACAACATTTCCTTCATGCTACTTGTTTCATCTGAACCGTGTGGGTTAAGAAGATACTAGTTGGTTGCTAAGCGTTTTATGATTACATGTGTTTCATCTGAACCGTGTGGGTTAAGAAGCTTGTGTGGTACCTTTTCAAGCTCTTCCTTTGTTAAGGTTTCATCTGAACCGTGTGGGTTAAGAAGTAATAGATATCATCGCAATTGGTATTAACTCTGCTTGTTTCATCTGAACCGTGTGGGTTAAGAAGACAATTATTGCTGATTGATTTTCTTTTAAAGCTTCTACGTTTCATCTGAACCGTGTGGGTTAAGAAGTTATACATGAAGGTTATTATTGTGTTTATGAATACTGTTTCATCTGAACCGTGTGGGTTAAGAAGTCCTCTTCTATAAGGGTTTTTATCTTCTCTGGTCCTGGTTTCATCTGAACCGTGTGGGTTAAGAAGGTAAGGAACACTACTGGAATCGCAAAAACCATAAACGGTTTCATCTGAACCGTGTGGGTTAAGAAGATTATATTATAGTTTGTTTCAACTATTCCAACTAAGTTTCATCTGAACCGTGTGGGTTAAGAAGTAATTTATTTCTTCCATACTTGTCTTGGGTACGGAAGGTTTCATCTGAACCGTGTGGGTTAAGAAGTTAGCCTTTCCACAATAGTTCTTGCCTTCATAAAACGTTTCATCTGAACCGTGTGGGTTAAGAAGTATCTATATACCTCCTTTTTTAAAATAATCGTTGGCAGTTTCATCTGAACCGTGTGGGTTAATAAGTAACATAATAAAATAAATATAACTGCAAATACACCGGGTTTCATCTGAACCGTGTGGGTTAAGAAGAAAACAGTAGAAGCTACAATCAGAACGGGACTTCTGGGTTTCATCTGAACCGTGTGGGTTAAGAAGTTAGTACGTCAGCAAGAAAGCTTGCTAGGACAAAAAGTTTCATCTGAACCGTGTGGGTTAAGAAGGAAAAATAAAAATAAAAAAAATAAAATAAAAAACTTGTTTCATCTGAACCGTGTGGGTTAAGAAGTTGGTGAGTCTCTTTCAAAAGGAGAAGAAGTAAGGGTTTCATCTGAACCGTGTGGGTTAAGAAGAAGCTCCCAATCAGTTTTCCACTGCACCAATTAGGGAGTTTCATCTGAACCGTGTGGGTTAAGAAGAAAGTAGCCTCTATAAAACTAAAAGCCCCTAGATGGTTTCATCTGAACCGTGTGGGTTAAGAAGATAAAAGCGGGGAGCACTGCCGTCTCTAAAGAGATAGTTTCATCTGAACCGTGTGGGTTAAGAAGTTATAAAGATGAAGCAGTGTTTAGCGATTACTTAAAGTTTCATCTGAACCGTGTGGGTTAAGAAGACGGCTGATACAAAACTGTTTGAGACGAGTAGTTCTTGTTTCATCTGAACCGTGTGGGTTAAGAAGACCGCTAAGGGTGATGACGGCGTAAATGAGTATTAGTTTCATCTGAACCGTGTGGGTTAAGAAGAGTCCCGGTGTGGAGTTAAGCGTCTGTTTCTGTAAGGTTTCATCTGAACCGTGTGGGTTAAGAAGTTAAAGATAAAAATTTTAATTAACAGACCTACTTGCATCGTAAAGTTTCATCTGAACCGTGTGGGTTAAGAAGTATCTTCAAAAAGCCAGTCGCAAGCAAGATCTGATACGTCTGTTTCATCTGAACCGTGTGGGTTAAGAAGTTCTTCTTTTAGAAATTTCATAAACTTTGGAATATCCGTTTCATCTGAACCGTGTGGGTTAAGAAGGTGTAAAATCTTATTGCATCCGAATCTATATCCCTAGTTTCATCTGAACCGTGTGGGTTAAGAAGTTACTAGATATTCTATCTACGACAACAAACCACAAGGGTTTCATCTGAACCGTGTGGGTTAAGAAGACAGAAGTGATATGAACTATATACAGACATATCGGGAGTTTCATCTGAACCGTGTGGGTTAAGAAGTCTATCGGGAGGTGAAAAAATATTCGTTCCCTTCCGTTTCATCTGAACCGTGTGGGTTAAGAAGAGTTTTATGGCGATACGGTTCATTGGGACTTCCATATGTTTCATCTGAACCGTGTGGGTTAAGAAGTAGAGAATACTAACATAATTACCTCCTTTCTTTGATGTTTCATCTGAACCGTGTGGGTTAAGAAGGCATGTGGAGCCGGTGGTTTTTTGGTTGAAGTTTTAGTTTCATCTGAACCGTGTGGGTTAAGAAGCTTACTTCGATTTGTGTGTATAGCCAAGGTTTTATCTGTTTCATCTGAACCGTGTGGGTTAAGAAGCTGATAATGAGAAAATTCAGTAATCTACAACATCTGGTTCTTCGTTTCATCTGAACCGTGTGGGTTAAGAAGACCTGGTAGGCGGTTTTTTTAAAAAAAATAATTAGATATATCACAGTGGTAGCCACACTGCGATATCAAAGAAACAGAACACACGAGCACAAACGGGCTACGCTCGTATGTCCTAAATTAATCCTCATGCCTGAATAACAGTTTCATCTGAACCGTGTGGGTTAAGAAGATGTTATAACCAAATCTGCTCCTTTTCTTTGTAAGTCGTTTCATCTGAACCGTGTGGGTTAAGAAGCAAGTTGGAATTGAGGGTTATACGAAGGTACGACAATGTTTCATCTGAACCGTGTGGGTTAAGAAGGGTAAAACTATCGTTGAATTTTACTTTCAAAAACATGTTTCATCTGAACCGTGTGGGTTAAGAAGTTATATATGCGCACGATATCACGAACCCATCCATTAGTTTCATCTGAACCGTGTGGGTTAAGAAGTAGAAAAATATATATGAATTTAGATAGGTTGAAAAAAGTTTCATCTGAACCGTGTGGGTTAAGAAGTGGGCATGCTACAGCGTTTATAAAATCAAGCAATTGAGTTTCATCTGAACCGTGTGGGTTAAGAAGCGCTCTGATGCAAACTCATAGTATTTAAACACTTGGGTTTCATCTGAACCGTGTGGAGTTGAAAGCTTACAAAGTCAAATATAATACAAACTGCAAACTTAGTTTCTAATTAACCGTGTGGGAGACTTGTCAATAGTTTTGCGTCTCATAACAAAATCTCCTGTTGAATGTTTGCAAAACTTCATATGAGGATCCTTTTAATGCAGGAACGTGCTTACTCCGCTTATTGTTCTTTAAAACATCTCTCTGGACAAGGATATTTATCTCAAGAATCTATACAGAGCGGTTGGACCGCATTTCACTTCGTGGGTTGATGAAAGAACAGGCATTTACGATGTAAGAAATGCTACGCACACTAGAGCGATGGTATCGCATTTTACTATTGCGTGGCAGACTTGTCGTAGGTTGATAAAAGAACAGGCATTTACGATGTAAGAAATGCTACGCACACTAGAGCAGTTGGACCGCATTTTACTTCGTAGGTTGATGAAAGAACAGGCACACACGATGTAAGAAATGCCTTTGGCACACTAGCCTTTTGAAGAAGTACATAGAAAAATACAACTTTGTAAGACCTACAAGTCTACCACGGTTTCATTGTTCGTTAGGTTATAGAACACCTGCTGAAGTAGCTTACAAGTATGCCACGGTTAATGGCAATGGTATAAAGAATTCTGAGGTGGTGGATCGTGGCAGACTTGTCCTATGATAATGTGCTATAATTTTTTTTGTGGGACAAGTATACCACGGTTTAATGTGTTCACGGTGTAGTGAACTCGTACAGTGCTTTCTCTGAGCTCTTGTCTGCCAAAACCCAACATGTTATAATATCGGTATATGAAAATAGGTTTTGTCTGCGATAAGCATTCAAATAGAAGTCTTATGGCACATGCGTTGGCTTTAGGGTTTTTAAAAGAACTTGGTTTTAAGGCCGAGGTTTATTCTGCTAGTTTAGAACCAGATGAAAAAATAGAGTCTTTGGTTTTGGAGCTTTTAAAAGAAAAAGGTATGAATCCAAACTCCGTTAAAAACAACAAGCTTGAAGATATACCTTACGAGGAGCTCGATGTGCTTGTGATGATATGTGATAAGCTTGATAAAGCATGCCCTTATGTGATATCTCATAAAAGAAGGGAAACTTGGCTTGTGGAAGAGCCTTATCAAATCACCAAAAATGAGGTAAAAAAAACTATGGATAAGATAGAAAGATTGTTAAAGGATTTATTTAAATATGACAAGTCTTCCAGATGAAACGTTTGTTATGGCTCGCCACAAATTACAATCCAAATTTTGGTGGGATAGAACTTCACAGCGTTAGTTTCGTAAAAGCCCTAAAACAAAGAAATTTTGAAGTAATTCTTTGTCTTTCAAAGGACAACTATGTGGATAAACATACAGATGGTTTTGAAAAATGTTTCACCACCACCCACTATTCTTTTGACTTAAAGGCTTTTAGAGATATACATAAATATACTAAAAACTACAATCCAGATGTTTTGATAGCCAACAATGCCAAAGAATACGAGATAGCTCTCTTAACCGCTAAACTTTTGGGAAAGAAAGTCATAGCTTTTAGACATATGGAAAACCTGAAAAATCCATTGGTGGCAAAGCTTATACTATCTAATATGAATATAGTTTATACAGTTAGCCAAAAGCTTAAAACCGAGCTCATATCAAAGGGTGTGAGAGAAGATAAGCTAAAAGTCTTGTATAACCTTGTGGATGAGGGAAATCCTACCAAACAAGCTTCTGATAAAATAAGGCTTCTTTTTGTGGGTAAGGTGATAGAGCCAAAGGGTATATGGGAGTTTTTGAATCTGGCAAAAGAGCTGACCGCTTACAAAGAATTTGAGTTTTATGTGGTAGGGGACGGTGCTGATCTTTCAAAAGCCAAAGAGTTTGTGCAGAAATATAGGCTCAATGTAAGTTTTTTTGGCTTCCAGAAAGAAGTATATCCGTATTATCAAAAGGCTGATGTTGTTTATATATTATCAAAATACGATGAAGCTATGACAAGGGTATCCATTGAGGCTTTGGCCAACGCTTGTGCCATTGTAGCCTCTACTGTGGGTGGGATAAGAGAAGCCGTAGAAGATGGTAAGAACGGTTTTTTGGTAAACCCAGAGGATATAAATATGTTAAAAGAAAAAACCCTTTATTTTATAGATAGAAATATTTTATCCAAAACCCAAGAATACTCTTACAATCTTTATAAAAAAAGGTTTTCAAAAGATGTTTTATTGGATAATTTCGAGAAAGATATAATAAATCTGCTATGATATACTTATGAGCTGGCTTATTAATTTTTTTAAAAAACTTTTTAAAATAGAATCTAAGCAAGAGTATGCCTATAAGCTTACTTTAAGTTTTATAAAACAGATCGGTCTTACTCCCAACAACAAAGAAGATGTAAATTTCTTCTACGTTATATTTTTAGAATGGGGTAAAACGAAAAACGGCATGAAAAGCATCTATGAGTTTTTAGGTAGTGCTTATTTGGTGTTTACTAAGCTTTTAAAAGCTGAACCAAACTCTTTGAAGTCTTTAGACCCGGACGTGAGAGAAACATCATCCAACAAATTTCACGTAGCCAAAATGCTTGAGTTTGTTATATCAAAAGCAAAAACAAGATCAAATTTTGAAAAATTATTAGAAGCCTTGGATAGACAAGAGATAATCGACAATTCTTTGCCTTCTGTGATAATTAGGTTTTTGATACCCCTTATGATAGATAACATAAATAAGATCAATATAAAAACTGATCTTATGAAGTTTGCAAACATAGTAGAGTTTTATAGAAATGTGGTAAACCAAGAGATGCTCTTATTTTTAGAAAATATTTTGACTATCTATCTAAACATATACATAAACTATAAAAACGATATAGAAACGTTTGCCATGAATACCATCCAAGATTTCCCTATTTTTATAGAAATATTGAAAACCCAAGACAAAGAAACCATAAAAACTTTTATAAAGTATGTGATGCCTTCTTACGTGATATTTCATATTAACGTCTATAAAGAGTATTCTGAAGAGGCCAAAGAGTACTTTAAAGTGCTTTTTGAAAACTTAAAACAAAGATACCAACAAGATGAAGCCCTTTTACAGGCTGTATTTATGGTATTATCAGATATTCTTAGACTATCTACCGCTTTGAGCGATGTTACGTTTTATGTGCAGATTTTGGACAACTATATAGTGGATTTTATAGAATTGGCAAAGTCCTCTCAAGTAGTTGAGAGATTGAAAACCAATCAAATGTTTTTTTACGCTTCTAAAAAATTAAAAAAAGATATACACACTACCGAAAATCTTCTTATAAGCTATGTGGCTTACGCTATTCCATCTTTGTTGGAAGCTTGCCACAGCACAGATTTGTTTGAATACTGTAGAACACTAGCAAAAGATCTAATGGATACATTTATGGACTTGGAGATAGTTTTTTATTATGTTTATGTGATTTTACCAAGATGGGTAAAAACAAACAAAAGTCAAGATGCCCTTTTTGACATGCAAGATAAGCTAAAAAGGCTTCTTTACCCTATGCAAAAGGATATGAATGAGCTTGTAAGATTTTTATATTTTGATTTTAAAGACTACATGGTATAAATGATTGCAGTCATTGCTGTTTAAGACTTGTTTTTGTAGATTTTAAAAGCATAAAAAGGAGGTGCATAACAGTTGCTATTTTCTGTAAAAAAGTGTAAAATAATAAATTGTTATGAATAGAAAACTATTAACTATAAAAAAGTGTGAAGAGATATACGGAATCAGTAGGATATCATTGATTAATTATGAAAAAAAAGGATTGATAACTCCCGTAAGAACACCAGGCGGAATTAGAAGATACAGAGTTGAAGATATAGAACAAATTTTGGGAATAATTAGAAAAGGAAATAACAATGATAGAAAAACAAATTTATTATATGCAAGAGTAAGTACAAGAAAACAAGAAGAATATTTGAAAAATCAAGTCAAACGACTAGAGGAATATACTAAATTAAACAATTGGAATTATGAGATCATTCAAGAAATAGCCAGTGGAGTAAATGAAAATAGAAGAGGATTGGAAAAATTGCTAAACATGGTTGAAAGAGGAGAAGTAGAAAGGGTAGCGATAGAGCATCCTGACCGATTGGCAAGATTTGGTTTTAATTACCTTAAAAAATTTCTTTCTGCATTTGGCGTAAAGCTAATAATTATAAATGGAAATAATGAAGAAAAAGAAAAAACAATAGAATTAGCAGAGGATTTGGTGGCAATAGTAACTTCATTTGCTGCAAAAATATACGGAAAAAGAGGATCTAAAAACAAATGATAACTCTACAGTGCTTGCTTGAGTTTCAAAATAAGCAAGATAAAGAAAGAGATTGTATTAGATTTGCGGATACAAATGGGAAAACCACAAATGTGAAAAATTATAAGATTTAGCTGAATATAACAATCAGCGCGGAAATAATAAAAACAGATCAAACAACGACGAATTCGATGACCGTAATTTCAAAGCTCACTGTGGTTTTGAAAATAATATAACAGAAGTTGCTATTATCAACAATAAAGATATAATAGTTAGATATTCTCCTGATAGGTTTGAATAAGTTGTAAAAACTCTTTTAAAAAGCTATATGCTTTAGCGTGGTGTAAAAACTTCAAGCGTAAACACAAGCCTTTTAAAATAATTATATTGAGCCTTAATCTCTAATAATAACAAGCAGAAGGAATTAACATGACAATTCAATATAGCTAGAAAAAGCTTCAATCCCCTATAGGTACACAAAAAACAACAAAAATTGAATGGACATTAGACTTCATTGAAGAGTTTCAATCCCCTATAGGTACAAACAAAACGATGATTATGAAAGATGTATTGATGACATATCCAATATGTTTCAATCACCTATAGGTACAAACAAAACACTATATCCCAAGTCTTGCCTATGCTTTTATATCCCAGTTTCAATCCCCTATAGGTACACAAAAAACTCAAACCGTTATCGATATCATTAACAATGTGAGATCGTTTCAATCCCCTATAGGTACACAAAAAACGGCCTATGTAATCTGCTTAAGAAGTATGATTAGTAGTTTCAATCCCCTATAGGTACACAAAAAACAACAAACGACCCATTGATATGCGACGTCCCTCTGGAAAGTTTCAATCCCCTATAGGTACACAAAAAACGTATAACTCTTTAAGCAAATTTCTTACATGCATAGTTTCAATCCCCTATAGGTACACAAAAAACGATATTTCTCAAATAGGAAGGTGCTTTCAACTCTTTGTTTCAATCCCCTATAGGTACATAAAAAACTCCCAAATATGCTCTGTAGTGTCAGTGAAAGTAATGGTTTCAATCCCCTATAGGTACATAAAAAACAATTATCTATTCTTCACACTGGAAGGAGACGATACAGTTTCAATCCCCTATAGGTACATAAAAAACCAACTTCAACGAACGAATACTTAAAGTGTATGAAGTGGTTTCAATCCCCTATAGGTACATAAAAAACAATTGATCAAATTCTTACCTGAAAATGAAGTACCTGAAGTTTCAATCCCCTATAGGTACATAAAAAACTCTATTTCAAAGTCTATCGTGATCTCTGGTGTGATTGGTTTCAATCCCCTATAGGTACATAAAAAACGAAGAAATGAAACAGAGTTTACTGATGTCACAAATAGTTTCAATCCCCTATAGGTACATAAAAAACGAGCATCTCAACGAGCCAGTGATACCTGAACTCATACATGTTTCAATCCCCTATAGGTACATAAAAAACAAGGTTTTGCTTTCCTGTTTCATTTATCGCAATCGCGTTTCAATCCCCTATAGGTACATAAAAAACAGTGATGTATCGGGTAAAGACATCGCCGTGGGTTACTAGTTTCAATCCCCTATAGGTACATAAAAAACACGGGTAGGGGGTTGGCTACCGAGGACTCGGTCCTCTAGTTTCAATCCCATATAGGTACATAAAAAACTGTCCTGATCCTGAAATAAGGCAATACTCTAATCCAGAGTTTCAATCCCCTATAGGTACATAAAAAACGGAGTTCGAAAACAAGGAAGACGACGAGATGTTCGAAGTTTCAATCCCCTATAGGTACATAAAAAACGACTTTAAAGGTCACTGAAGTAAGCACTGAAACAGGTTTCAATCCCCTATAGGTACATAAAAAACGCAGTTAAATATGCAATGCAATACATCAAATGTTTACCATGTTTCAATCCCCTATAGGTACATAAAAAACCCTTCGTTTTCTTCTGTTTCGTCGGTTTCTTGAAACTTGTTTCAATCCCCTATAGGTACATAAAAAACAATTTTTAAGGAGGTAAAGCCATGGAAAAAATTTATTGTTTCAATCCCCTATAGGTACATAAAAAACACGGCAGAGGACCGCCCGAAAGGGAACAGGTATTTTTGTTTCAATCCCCTATAGGTACATAAAAAACTGAGATTCAACAGCCGGACGATCGAGTATATTCTGTTTCAATCCCCTATAGGTACATAAAAAACGGCTCTTTGAAGAAGACTTATACGATGACGTCGATTTGTTTCAATCCCCTATAGGTACATAAAAAACAACACCAGCTGGTTATATTGAACCACCTATTGAAATGGGTTTCAATCCCCTATAGGTACATAAAAAACCCACCACACAAAACCTATCTAATAAAGACATAGGTATCAGTTTCAATCCCCTATAGGTACATAAAAAACATTTGCAGCGTTGTGTATGTATAGCATCGCTGTACGTGTTTCAATCCCCTATAGGTACATAAAAAACAGTATCTAGCTAAACCTTGGTATGAGTTCTCAATAGATCGTTTCAATCCCCTATAGGTACATAAAAAACAAAAATGAGGTAAAAATGGTAGGAACAAAGAATATTAGTTTCAATCCCCTATAGGTACATAAAAAACAAGCATTTATGAATTGATCTAGATCGTAGAGGGGTGGAGTTTCAATCCCCTATAGGTACATAAAAAACTCACATCTTGGTATGGATTTTCTTTGAAGACTTTTTGAGTTTCAATCCCCTATAGGTACATAAAAAACATGAGAAACGTTCATAGTCATGTGTCGTTGTTAGTAGTTTCAATCCCCTATAGGTACATAAAAAACTGAATTAGTCACAAGAGATAGTTTTGAATATGGGTAGTTTCAATCCCCTATAGGTACATAAAAAACTATCTTTTACTTGTGATAGTTTCTCTCTCATCACTTCGTTTCAATCCCCTATAGGTACATAAAAAACTAAATGAAAACAAACCAAACAAACCTTTATATTTTCTCAGTTTCAATCCCCTATAGGTACATAAAAAACAGTTGTATGAAGATAATGTGTTAGGAAGGTTTTTTTAGTTTCAATCCCCTATAGGTACATAAAAAACCTTGCTCGTACCTGACTTTCGTTTTACTTGTATGAAGTTTCAATCCCCTATAGGTACATAAAAAACTAGGAAAGAAAAGGAGGTAGTTATGATAGTATCCAAAAGTTTCAATCCCCTATAGGTACATAAAAAACTACGCATACAGCGATGTATGCGTAGATTACCATGAGGTTTCAATCCCCTATAGGTACATAAAAAACTGGCAGACGTGTATCTCTGCCAGTTGTACATAAGATAGCGTTTCAATCCCCTATAGGTACATAAAAAACTAAGCAGAGACATCTATATTGTCTATTTCAACATAGTTTCAATCCCCTATAGGTACATAAAAAACAATCGTTTATTTTATCCCTAAAAGCATCGTATGTCAGTTTCAATCCCCTATAGGTACATAAAAAACTCGCTTACCGTTCACAATGAGTCTGTTGTTTGAAAGTTTCAATCCCCTATAGGTACATAAAAAACTGAGCCACCGCCACGCACAGACGATGAGATATACAAGTTTCAATCCCCTATAGGTACATAAAAAACTAATAGACAAAATTGACGAAAACCTATATGAAGTGCGTTTCAATCCCCTATAGGTACATAAAAAACGCATGCCAATTTTCATGCTTAAAAAGGTATGTATAGCCGTTTCAATCCCCTATAGGTACATAAAAAACTATACATTTAAAACCAAACAAGAGATACCAAGTTTTGTTTCAATCCCCTATAGGTACATAAAAAACAAGATGTTGTGGAATTACCACCTATTAGTGAAATTGATAGTTTCAATCCCCTATAGGTACATAAAAAACACCGTCTGGTATTCTATACTTGTGGACTCACTTAGATAGTTTCAATCCCCTATAGGTACATAAAAAACAACACAATGAAAAAATTGTGAAATACCCTAAAACCCTTTGCC
>Ga0080003_1001359_pt1 | contig 13122 bp, 17 predicted proteins | sample JossMetagenome_FD_69206 | JGI IMG/M metagenome (GOLD analysis project Ga0080003, IMG submission 69206) | Hot spring microbial communities from Joseph's Coat, Yellowstone National Park, USA - JC2_E (SPADES assembly) (version 2) | ecosystem: Environmental > Aquatic > Thermal springs > Hot (42-90C)... | reverse complement strand
CTGTCTTTCACTAACTCCATTATTTGATACTCGTCCATAAATTGACTTGACTAGTCAAAATATAAAAACACTAATTAGAACACGACTGGTTGCCACGTTTTGGTGTCGTATACTACGCGGTAGGGTCTGAATACACGTTCATAAGCCAGTGATATCTTAAAGACCTGCTTGGCTAGATCATGATTATTATTATCGAAATAGTCACATACCATGTCTAGAGCATCGAACCGTGTGTAACCAGCAAAGAGTTTTTGATCGGCCAATAGTTCAAATATTTTATTCCTTTCATCAGAAGTTATCACATTGGTCCTAAGTGATTTAGAACCCAATACCGAGGACACGATTTTAGGGAGGTTAAGGTTGTTGGCTACCACGTCTAGGTCAACGAGTTCTATGGCTAATTTATCTTCAAATTCATATACCGCTACAAAATACTTGAGATTACTAAATATGGCCGTATTAAACCATTCGTCTTTAAATAGACTATCTGGTTCGTATACGTAACCTACCTTATTTAGGTAAAGTAACCGAAAATCCATGTCATGAACAAGCATTGGGAATTCAAATGTGGACAAATTATAAGTGCGATTCACATACACATATCCTATCACTTGGTTATCGATGGACGGGTTCTGTTTATAGAGATTTTTATACAATATTGTTGACGTAATTCTGCTATCATTTATTAAAAAATACACACCTTGATGAATCTGTTCTGCTTTATATAGTTCTTTAATCCGCTCCACGATTTGATACTCGTCCATAAGTCGTCTTAATCTGTTAAAATATAAAAACACTAATTAGACCAGGTCTAGTTCCCACGTTTTGGTGTTGTATACAATTCGGTAGGGTCTGAATACACGTTGATAAGCCTGTGATATCTTGAATATCTCTTTTGATAGTTCACGTTTATTTTCATCAAAATATCCAATCACTATAAGCATAGCATCATCCCACGTATAGTCAGCGAAGAGTTTTTGGCTAATCAACCGATATCCTATTTCACGACGGTCGCCGCGTTCAATAATGTTATTTTCGCTAAGTAATTTAGAACGTAACACTGAGGACACTATCTTAGGGAGATTGAGGTTGTTAAATACGACGTCTAGGTCAACGAGTTCTATGACTAATCTATCTTGGAATTCATATGCAGCTATAAAGTACTTTAGGTTACTAAGTACGGGCGTATTAAACCATTCGTCTTTTTCAAATGGAATATTTGGTTCGTATACATAACCTATCTTATTCAGGTAAAGTAATGCAAAATCGATCTCATGAAGAAGCATTGGGAATTCAAACTTGAACAAATAATCAGTTCCATCCACATACACAGATCCTATCACTAGGTTACTAATGGACGGGTTCTGTTTATAGAGATTTTTATACGATATTAGCGGGGTAATTCTGTTATCGTTTAATAAAACATACTTATCTTCTTGAATCTGTTTTACTCTATATAGTTCTTTAATTCGCTCTACGATTTGATACTCGTCCATAAGTCGTCTTGAACTGTTAAAATATAAAAACACTCATTACATCAAAACGGGTTCCCATGTTTTGGTGTCGTATACTACGCGGTAGGGCCTAAAAACCTGTTGATAAGCCTGTGATATCTTAAATACCTCTTTCGATAATTCACGTTTATTTTCATCAAAATATCGATACACTATATCGTAAGCTTCATCCCACGTGTGGCCAGCGAAGAGTTTTTGGCTATGCATCCGATCTACTATTTCGTAATAGTCATGTCTTTTCATGTTATTCTCGCTAAGTAATTTAGGGCCTAACACCGAGGACATGATTTTAGGGAGATTAAGGTTGTTGGCTACCACGTCTAGGTCAACGAGTTCTATGACTAACCTATCTTCAAATTCGTATCCCATAATATCTGTATCTTCTGTACTACTAGCAATACAATATATAATATACTTCAAATTGGGTAGTGGAGCGGGACCTAACGGAGTGTATCGTATAATCAAGTAGCCTATCTTATGGAGGTAAGCATGGGCTATAAGGCTCGATTCGAGGATTGGAAACTCTAATTCGGATACAAGGTCAGTTGCATAATTATCAACATATCCTATAACTTGTTTGCTTATGGATGGATTGTGTTGATATGACTGTTTATACGATTTCTCAGAGATAATAGTTGTATCGTTTAATAAAAAATTATGATACGGTTTAATTGATCCCGTCCTATACCTGTCTTTTACTAACTCCACGATCTGATACTGGTCCATAAATTGACTTGACTAGTCAAAATATAAAAACACTAATTAGACCAGGACTGGTTGCCACGTTTTGGTGTTGTATACTACGCGGTAGGGTCTAAAAACCTGATGATAGGCCTGTGATATCTCGAATACCTCTTTCGATAGTTTACGTTTATTATCATCAAAATATTGATACACTATAGCCCAAGCATCAACCCACGAGTAGTCACCGAAGAGTTTTTGGTTAATCATCCGTTTGTTTATGTCGTCACGCTCATCATCTTCAATCACGTTATTTTTACTAATTAATTTAGGACCTAACACCGAGGACACGATTTTAGGGAGATTGAGGTTGTTGGCTACTACGTCTAGGTCAACGAGTTCTATGACTAATCTATCTTGGAATTTATATCCTGTAATACTCTTGTATTTCATACTTCTGGTAATATTATATATAATATACTTTAAACTGGGTAGTGGGGCTGGACCAAACCTGTTAGGTCCTTTAATGATGTAACCTTTCTTATAGAGGTACGCACACGGTATAAAGTCCCATCTGAGAATTGGGAACTCTAAATCGGATACTAACATAGTACTACCATTATAAACATATCCTATAACCTGTTTACTGGTGAATGAATTGTGCAAATATGAGTGTTCATATGATTTCTTTGAGATAATAGTCGTATCATTTAATAAAAAATTATTAGCTTCTTTAATTGATCCCGTCCTGTACCTGTCTTTCACTAACTCCATTATTTGATACTCGTCCATAAATTGACTTGACTAGTCAAAATATAAAAACACTAATTACATCAGAACGGGTTGCCACGTTTTGGTGTTGTATACTACGCGATAGGGTCTGAATATACGTTCGTAGGCTTGTGATATCTTAAAGACCTCTTTTGATAGTTTACGTTTATTTTCATCAAAATAAAGACGCACTACATGCTCAGCATAAGACCACCTGTGGTCAGCGAAGAGTTTTTGCCTATACATCCGATATAATATTTCGTCAATTTTAACATATTTAATCATCTTATTTTTGCTAAGTAATTTAGCACCAAACACCGACCACACTATGTTAGGGAGGTTAACGTTGTTGGCTGCCACGTCTAGGTCAACGAGTTCTATAACCAATTTATCTTGGAATTCAGATTGTGTAATACCCTTACTACTAGCAATACAATATATAATATACTTCAGATTGGGTAGTGGGGCTGGACCTAACGAACCATATCCTTTAATCAAGTAACCTTTCTTATAGAGGTAAGCATCCGATATAAAGTTCCATTCGAGAATTGGGAACTCTAAAGTGGATACAAAGATAGTTCTATAATAATAAACATATCCTGTAACTTGTTTGCTTATGAACGGATTGTGTTCATATGAGTGTTCATATGATACGTCCGAGATAATAGTTCTGTCGTTTAATAAAAAATTGTCATCTGCTTTAATTGAGCCCGTCCTATACCAGTCTTTCACTAACTCCGCGATTTGATACTCGTCCATAAATTGACTTGATCAATTAAAATATAAAAACACTTATCAGACCAGGAGTGGTTGCCACGTTTTGGTGTTATATACTACGCGACGGGGTCTGAACACACGTTCATAGGCTTGTGATATCTTAAAGACCTCTTTCGATAGTTCACGTTCATTTTTATCAAAATATCTATACACTATATCGTCAGCATCATCCAACGTGTGGTCGGCGAAGAGTTTTTGGCTAAGCATCTGTTTCTGTATTTCGTAAAGCTCATCATCAATCATGTTATTTTCCCTAAGTAATTTAGGACCCAACACCGAGGACACGATTTTAGGGAGATTAATGTTGTTGGCTATGACGTCTAGGTCAACGAGTTCTACGGCCAACCTACCTCGGTACTTGACTGTCACAATGTAATACTTTAGGTTGGGGAGGGGGACGGGGCCGAACAATCCATCTTCGCGGATGTAACCTATCTTGTACAGGTAGAGCAATGGTATATCGTAATCATAAACAAGCATCGGGAATTCAAATCCTGATAAAAACTTAGTGGCAAACGCATATACATATCCTGTTACTTGTTTGTTTATAGATGGGTTCTGTTCGTAAGAGCGTTCATACGAATAGACCGAGATAATTGTTTTATTGTCAAATAAAAAATTGTGTTCCGACTCAACTTGTCCCGTCTTATACCAGTCTTTGACTCTCTCTATGATTTGGTACTCATCCATAAATCGTCTTTACCAGTTAAAATATAAAAACACTAATTAGAACACGACTGGTTGCCACGTTTTTGTGTCGTATACTACGCGACGGGGTCTGAATACACGTTCGTAGGCTTGTAATATCTTGAAGACATCCTTAGCCAGATGACGTTGGTTGTCATCGAAATAGTCATGTACTATTTTCCAAGCGTCGTCCCATGTGTGGCCAGCCAACAGATTTTGGTGAAACGTTTGGACTATTATTTTACTTAGCTTATGAACAGTTATCTCGTTTGTACTAATTAATTTAGAACCTAACACTGAGGATACGATCTTAGGGAGATTGAGGTTATTGACCACTACGTCCAGGTCAATGAGTTCTATTGCCAGTTTATCTTGATACTCGACTGACACAATGTAATACTTTAGGTTGGGCAGGGGGACGGGGCCTAACGATTGATCTTCCAGGATGTAACCTATCTTGTAGAGGTAGAGTAACGGTAGTATATCGTAATTATAATAAAGCATCGGTAATTCAAATAATGATAAAAGGTTAGCGTCAAACGTATATACATATCCTATTACTTGTTTGTTTATCAATGGGTTCTGTTTATAGGAGAATAGATACGAATCGACTGAGATAATTGTCTTGTTGTCAAATAAAAAATTCTCTATCATCTCTACTTGTTCCGTCTTATGCCAATCTTTCACTAACTGTATGATCTGGTACTCGTCCATAAGTCAAGATATTCATCGAAAATATAAATACACTAATTAGACCAGAACGGGTTGCCACGTTTTTGTGTCGTATACAATGCGGTAGGGTCGGAACACACGTTCATAAGCCTCTGATATCTTCAAGGCCTCTTTTGATAGTTCACGTTCATTTCTATGAAAATATAGATACACTATATCGTCAGCGTCGTCCCACGTGTGGCCAGCGAAGAGTTTTTGCCTACGCACCTGTTTGTCTATTTTGTCAAGCTCATCATCTTCAATCATCTCATTTTCTCTAAGTAATTTAGGACCCAACACCGAGGACATTATCTTAGGGAGATTGAGGTTGTTGGCTACCACGTCTAGGTCAGCCAGTTCTATGGCTAATCTATTTTGGAATTCATATTGCGTATCACTCGCAATACTATATATAATATACTTCAAATTGGGTAGTGGGGCTGGACCGAATAGACTATTTCCTCTAATCAAGTAACCTTTCTTATAGAGGTAAATATACGATATAAAGTCCCATTTGAAAAGCATTGGGAACTCTAAATCGGATACAACGCTAGTTGTACGATAATTAACATATCCTATAACTTGTTTGCTTATGGATGGATTGTGTTGATATGAGCGTTTATATGATTCGTTCGAGATAATAGTTCTATCATTTAATAAAAAATTATGATACACTTCAAGTGATCCCGTCCTATACCTGTCTTTCACTGACTCCACGATTTGGTACTCGTCCATAAATTGACTTGACCTGTTAAAATATAAAAAGACTAATTAGACAAGAACAGATTCCCACGTTTTTGTGTCGTATACTACGCGACGGGGTCTGAAAACCCGTTCATAAGCCTCTGATATCTTCAACACCTCTTTTAAGAGTTGACGTTCATTTTGATTAAAATATTGATACGCTATATGGTCAGCGTCGTCCCACGTGTGGCCAGCGAAGAGTTTTTGGTTACTCATCCGATCTACTATTTCATAAAACTCATCGTATTTAATCATTTTATTTTCACTAAGTGATTTAGAACCCAACACCGAGGACGTGATCGTAGGGAGGTTAAGGTTGTTGGCCGCGACGTCTAGGTCGACTAGTTCTATGGCCAGCCTGTTTTTATATTCTACCACACAAATATAATATTTCAGGTTGGGAAGAGGATAACGTCCGTGTGTCTGATCGACTAAAACATAGCCTCTTTTATAAATATACAATTCTACTATTTTCTCGCCATCAGCAAACATCGGAAATTCAAACGATGTTATTGGATTGTCTATAATTTCTAACAGATCGACCAATCCTATTGTACGATCAATTATCTGCCCCTGTGTATTGGATTCATAGAACGAAAAGGGGGTAACAAAGCTAATCATATTACCATTAAGCAAAACATAATACGATCCACGGTGTCCTTTTCTATACCAGCCTTTCACTCGCTCCGCTATTCGATATTCATCCATAAATCATCTTGACCCGTTAAAATATAAAAACACTAATTAGACCAGGACTGGTTCCCACGTTTTGGTGTCAAACATAATGCGGTACGGTCTAAAAACCCGTTCATAAGCCTCCGATATCTTCAAGACCTCTTTTGATAGGTCCCGTTTATTTTCATCAAAATATCGATACACTATACGGTTAGCATCATCCCACGTGTGGCCAGCGAAGAGTTTTTGGCTAATCGTACTTTCAATTATTCTGTTACGCTCGGTATATTCAATTATCTTACTTTTGCTAAGTAATTTAGGGCCTAACACCGAGGATACGATTTTAGGGAGGTTAAGGTTGTTAGCTGCTACGTCTAGGTCAACGAGTTCTATGACTAATCTATCTTCGAATTCATATCGCGTATAAGTCTTAATACAATATATAATATACTTCAAATTAGGCAGTGGGGCTGGACCGAACGGCCTATCTCCTATAATCACATAACCTATCTTATGGAGGTAAGCATACGGTATAAAGTCCGATTTCCTAAGCATTGGGAACTCTAAAGTGGATACATAGTTAGTTATATCATAATTAACATATCCTATGACGTGGTTGCTTATTGATTCATTGTCTAAATATGAATGTTCATACGATTCGATCGAAATAATGGTTCTATCGTTTAATAAAACATTATCATCTGCTTTAATTGATCTCATCCTATACCTGTCTTTAACTAGCTCCGCTATTCTATACTCGTCCATAAATTGACTTAACCTGTTAAAATATAAAAACACTAATTAGAACACGACTGGTTGCCACGTTTTGGTGTCGTATACTACGCGGTAGGGTCTCAAAACCTGTTCATAAGCCTCTGATATCTTAATGATATCTTTTGGTACCCCACGTGCATTCATACCAAAATATAAAGTCATTATAAACTCAGCAAAATCCCACGTGTGACCAGCGAAAAGTTTTTGGCTCATCATCAGATGGTTTATTTCATTAATCTCATTCTCATTGATGTTATTTTCACTAAGTAATTTAGGGCCTAACACCGAGGACACGATGTTAGGGAGATTGAGGTTGTTGGCTACGACGTCTAGGTCAATGAGTTCTACGGCCAGCCTGTTTTCACGTACTACCCCACTAACAACATATTTCAGGTTGGGAAGAGGATAACGTCCATGTTTCTGATCTACTAAAACATAGCCTCTTTTATAGACAAACAATTCCACTATGCCCTTGCTATTAGCAAACATTGGAAATTCAAACGATTCCATTTTACTGCGTATGACTCCATACAGATTGACCAATCCTATTGTACGATCACTTATGTGGCCCTGTGTATTGGATTCGTGGAACGAAGGAGGGCTAACAAAACTAATCCTGCTACCGTTAAGCAAAACATAATACTGTACATAATCCCATTCACGGTGTCCTTCTCTATACCAGTCTTTCACTTGATCCAGGATTTGATACTCATCCATATGTCGTCTTTACCAGTTAAAATATAAAAACACTAATTAGACCAGCACTGGTTCCCACGTTTTTGTGTTGTACACTACGCGGTAGGGTCTGAAAACCTGTTGATAAGCCACCAATATCTTAAATACATCTTTCGATAGTTCACGTTTATTTTCATCAAAATATCGATACACTATACCGTAAGCATCATCCCACGTGTGATCAGCGAAGAGTTTTTGGCTACGCATCTGATGGTTTATTTGGTAAAACTTATTTTTGTTGATTTTATTTTCGCTAAGTAATTTAGGACCCAACACAGACGACATGAACTTAGGAAGATTGACGTTGTTGGCTACGACGTCCACGTCAACTAGTTCTATGACTAATCTATCTTTAAATTCATGTCGGCTAAATCCCGTACCACTCGTAATATAATATATAATATACTTCAAATTGGGCAGTGGAGCGGGACCTAACAGACCGTCTCCTATAACGACGTAACCTTTCTTGTAGAGGTAAGCATATGATATAAGGTCCCAATTGATAAGCGTTGGTAACTCTAATTCGGATACAACCCTAGTTGTATCATTATAAACATATCCTGTAACTTGTTTGTTTATGGACGGATTATGTTGATATGAATGTTTATACGATTCGATCCAGATAATAGTTGTATCATTTAATAAAAAATTATTAACTGCTTTAATTGATCCCGTCCTATACCTGTCTTTCGCTAACTCCACGATTTGATACTCGTCCATAAATTGACTTAACCAGTTAAAATATAAAAACACTAATTAGACCAGGACTGGTTCCCATCTTTCAGTGTCATACACAATGTGGTAGGGTCTGAAAACCTGTTCATAAGCGACGGATATCTTAAAGACCTCTTTTGATAGTTTACGTTTATTTTTATCGAAATATAGATACAGTATATCAAAAGCGTCCTTCCACGTGTGGCCAGCAAAGAGTTTTTGGCTACTCATCTTATCTACTATTTCGTAAAACTCATCATCAATCATATTATTTCCACTAAGTAATTTAGGACCTAACACCGAGGACATAATCTTAGGCAGATTAAGGTTGTTGGCTGCGACGTCTAGGTCAACTAGTTCTATGACTAATCTGTCTTCAAATTCATATTCCGTTATACCCATATATTCTGTAATACTCGTAACACAATATACAATATACTTCAAATTGGATAGTGAAGCGGGACCTAACGAACTATATCCTGTAAACAAGTAACCTTTCTTATGGAGGTAAGCATACACTATAAAGTCCCAATCGATAAGCGTTGGGAACTCCAAAGCGGTTACTAAGTCAGTTGCGTAATCATAAACAAATCCTATAACTTGTTTGCTTATGAACGGATTATGTTGATATGAGCGTTTATACGATTCGTGAGATATAATAGTTATATCGTTTAATAAAAAATAATTATGTGGTTTAATCGGTGTCGCCCTATACCAGTCTTTCACTCGCTCCACGATTTGATACTCATGCATAAATCGTCTTGACTAGTCGAAATATAAAAACATCAATTAGATCAGAACGGGTTCCCACGTTTTAGTATCATATACTACGCGGTAGGGTCTGAATACACGTTCGTAGGCTTGTGATATCTTAAATACCTCTTTTGATAATTCACGTTTATTTTCATTAAAATATCGAGACACTATTCGCTCAGCATCATACCACGTGTGGCCAGCAAAAAGTTTTTGGCTACGCATCTGTTGCTGTATTTGGATACACTCGTTTGATTTTATATTATTTTCGCTAAGTAATTTAGCACCCAACACCGAGGACATAATCTTAGGCAGGTTAAGGTTGTTGGCTGCGACGTTCAGGTCAACGAGCTCTATAACTAATTTATCTCGGAATTCGTATCCCGTAATACCTGTATCTTCTGTACTACTCGTAATACAATATATAATATACTTTAAATTGGGTAGTGGAGCTGGACCGAACGTACTATATAGTCTAATTACGTAACCTTTTTTATAGAGGTAAGCATCCGATATAAAGTCCCATTTGAGGATTGGAAAGTCTAAATCGGATACAAAGCTAGTTGTATAATTATAAACATATCCTATGACTTGTTTGCTTATGGACGGATTGTGTTGATATGAGCGTATATACAATTCGTCCGAGATTATAGTTCTATCGTTTAATAAAAAATAAACAAATACTTCATCCGATACCGTCCTATACCAGTCTTTCACCAGCTTTACGATTTGATACTCATCCATAAATCATTTTGGTCTGTTAAAATATAAAAACACTTATTAGACCAGAACGGGTTGCCACGTTTTGATGTCATACATAATGCGGTAGGGTCTAAAAACCCGTTGATAAGCCATGGATATCTTAAAGACCTCTTTTGATAATTTACGTTTATTATCATCAAAATATCTATACGCTATATCGTAAGCATCATCCCACGTGTGTCCAGCAAAGAGTTTTTGGCTACGCACCTGTTTGTCTATTTCGACAAATTTATCATTTTCAATCATGTTATTTTCACTAAGTAATTTAGGGCCTAACACCGAGGACGTGATCTTAGGGAGATTGAGGTTGTTGCCCACGACGTCTAGGTCAAGTAGTTCTATGACTAATCTATCTTTGAATTCATATTGAGTAATGCCCGTAAATCCCGTACTACTCGTAACACAATATATAACATACTTCAAATTGGGCAGCGGAGCGGGACCTAATGGACTATATCCTTTAATAACGTAACCTATCTTGTGAAGGTAAGCATACGATATAAAGTTCCATTGGAGCGTTGGCAACTCTAAAGTGGATGCAAAGTGAGTTCTATGATCATAAGCATATCCTATAACTTGTTTGTTTATGGATGGATTATGTTGATATGAGCGTTCATACGATTCACCCGATATAATAGTGGTATTCTTTAGTAAAAAATTATGAAATGCTTTAATTGATGTCGTCCTATACCAGTCTCTAACTCGCTCCACTATTGGATACTCGTCCACAAATCGTCTTGATCCGTTAAAATATAAAAACACTAATTAGACGAGCACTGGTTGCCACGTTCTGGTGTTATATACTACGCGGTAAGGTCTGAAAACCTGTTGATAAGACTCTGATATCTTCAAGACCTCTTTTAATACTTCACGTTTATTTTTATTAAAATATCGAGATACTATAAGCTCAGCATCATCCCACGCATGCCCAGCGAAGAGTTTTTGGCTACGCATCTGTTTCTCTATTTCGTAAACCTCGTCATCTTGAATCATATCATTTTGCCTAAGTAATTTAGGGCCTAACACAGATGACACGATTTTAGGGAGATTGAGGTTGTTTGCTGCCACGTCTAGGTCAATGAGTTCTATTACTAATTTATCTTTGAATTTATATCCCGTACTACTCATATGTTCTATATCACTCGTAATGCAATATATATTATACTTTAAATTGGGCAGTGGGGCTGGACCTAACAAACTTATTCCTCTAATCATGTAACCTTTCTTATAGAGGTAAGCATATGGTATAAAGTTCCAATCGATAAACATTGGGAACTCTAATTCGGATACTAAGATAGTAATATCATTATAAACATGTCCTACAACTTGTTTGTTTATGGATGGATTGTGTTGATATGAGCGTATATACAATACGTCCGAGATAATAGTCATATCATTTAATAAAAAATTATGATCTGCTTTAATTAATGTCGTCCTATACCAGTCTTTAACTAACTCCACGATTTGATACTCGTCCATAAGTCATCTTGAACAGTTAAAATATAAAAACACTAATTACATCACTACTGGCTGCCACGTTTTTGTGTTATATACTACGCGGTAGGGTCTGAACACACGTTCATAGGCCTGTGATATCTTCAAGACCTCTTTTAATAAGTCACGTTTATTTTCATCAAAATATTGAGACAATATATCCTGAGCGTCGCTCCACATGTGACCAGCGAAGAGCTTTTGGCTAAGTATATGTTCGATTATTTCATCAATCTTATTTTCAATTATATTATTTTCACTAAGTAATTTAGGGCCTAATACCGAGGACATGATCTTAGGCACATTAAGGTTGCTGCCTGCTACGTCTAGGTCAACGAGTTCTATGACCAATTTATCTTTGAATTCGTATCGCGTAATACCCGTATCACTCGTAATGCAATATATAATATACTTCAAATTGGGTAGTGGAGCTGGACCTAACGAACCATATCGTGTAAACACGTAACCTTTCTTATAGAGGTAAGCATACAGTATAATCCTCCATTTGATAAGTGTTGGGAACTCTAAAGTGGATACAAACGTAGTTATCTGATCACTAACCTGTCCTATAACTTGTTTGCTTATGAACGCATTGTGTTGATATGAGTGTTCATATGTTTCATACGAGATAATAGTTGTATCGTTTAATAAAAAATTACGAAATGCTTTAATTGATCCTGTCCTATACCTCTCTTTCACTAACTCAACGATTTGATACTCATCCATAAGTCATCTTGACCAGTTAAAATATAAAAACACTAATTAGATCACAACGGGTTCCCACGTTTTGGTATCGTATACTACGCGGTAGGGTCTGAACACACGTTCATAAGCCTGTGATATCTTCAAGACCTCTTTTGATAGTTGACGTTCATTTTTATTAAAATATCTATACACTATATCATCAGCGTCCTTCCACGTGTGGCCAGCGAAGAGTTTTTGGCTACGCGTGCGATCTACTATCTCCCCAAGCTCAACATCTTTAATCATGTTATTTTCGCTAAGTAATTTGGGGCCAAACACGGACGACATTATCTTGGGGAGGTTAAGGTTGTTGGCTGCGACGTCTAGGTCAACGAGTTCTATGATTAATCTATCTTTGAATTCATATTTCGTAATACCTGTATCTTCTGTACTTCTCGTAATACTATATATAAAATACTTCAAATTGGGCAGTGGAGCTGGGCCTAACGGACTCATTCGTTTAAGCAAGTAACCTTTCTTATAGAGGTAAGCATCAAATATAGAGTTCAATTCGAGCATTGGGAACTCTAATTCGACTACAAACCTAGTTCTAATGTTATCAACATATCCTATAACTTGTTTGCTTATG
>Ga0080003_1001356_pt1 | contig 13152 bp, 9 predicted proteins | sample JossMetagenome_FD_69206 | JGI IMG/M metagenome (GOLD analysis project Ga0080003, IMG submission 69206) | Hot spring microbial communities from Joseph's Coat, Yellowstone National Park, USA - JC2_E (SPADES assembly) (version 2) | ecosystem: Environmental > Aquatic > Thermal springs > Hot (42-90C)... | reverse complement strand
ATGCTGCTAACCTAAACTCAGAGGAGCTTGTAAAGGCCATAATCGATGGCTCTCTTCAGAGCGAGGCAAAGAAAAGGGCGAACAAAATAGCCCCGATAAGCAAGCTAGAAGTAAAAAAGGTAGAGTTTTAAGAAGTAGGCTGCTTTAAGCTCTTTCTTGATATCAGCACATAGTAGAGTACTAGTATTATTACTATTACAATTGCTATAGAGAAGTATAGGAGCATTGCAGAGTTGCTGCTTGGAGCGTTTATTGCTGGAATTGTGGTAGGCAAAGAAGCAATAATGGTTGTACTAACGTTGCTAGCAGCTGGTGCCGTAGGGATTGTTGAAACTATAGTTGTAGTGACATTAGGCAATGCTGTTGATACAACTGTGCCGTTTGGATACTGGCAACCCCACAACACAAAGCCATTAGGACAAGAACCTATATTGTGGACAGTTGCACCGGGAGGGCACGTCACAAGCGATGGCGAAATGCATGAAGTTAGATTTGCCGCATATGATAATGAGGCCAGAAGCAAAAACAACACTATTACAAAGCTTTTCATACAATCAACAAATTAATTATTATTAAAAGTTTAAAAAAATTTTCTAAGAGCTTAAAGGGCTTTGAATATTTATATAACACCAAATTCCAAAAAGCTATTTTGGAATATTTTTCAGTATCTGCTTCTGCCTACTACCAGAATAACAAGGTAATACGTTCAAACCATAAAGTTGACTTATAAGTGGCTCAGTGCACATCCGGTTTCTATGAATATGTCAAGATCCGATTTACTAGGCCACAACCTATTAGTTAATTATAAACATCTCTTTTACATTTTACAGCAGAACCTTTGAAATGAGTGAATGAAATACATGTGAATGCTAAAGGTTTGGAGGTGCTTTGCTGCGTCACATTGCTGCAAACTTTATCAAGGTGACATAAAAACTCGCTGCTTTGGCAGCAGCATAAGCATCGCAGAAACTGCTTCAAACACAAATGACTTTCTGCTTGATATTTATTCAATCAAATGTTTCAAACGATAAACCCACTCTGTTTACTGGTGAGGATTGCCACATTCTCATTTTTAATCAAAAATGGAACTATCTGTAAGGTACAACCTTATATATAGAGAACCGTTTAAGGGTATAATTATTTTGAATCGTATATATTTCGCTTATACTGCAATTGTTATCGAGCCACGCATCTAATACTTTGTTTTCAATCGAACGAGCTTGAGGGTCTAGGGATCTGTTAACAAATATGAAGGATCTATTGCTTGGAGAATTAATTATACATGAAGCTGAACTATTACTTTTTTCATCTGAACGTATCATCTTGGTGCTTATGTTTTTATTATAACCATCTGCAAAGTTGAAGTAATAATAGGTATTATATCTAAAACTAACAGGTGCTAGAGTATAAACATTAATCTGGCTTTTTGCTGCTATTCCTTGTATATAATTTACCGCCTCGTTAAAAGTTTCCCTACTATAGGTTATACCTAAATTGTGGGATTTAAAATATGTATAAGTTGGGATATACGAGAGAGGGGTTATTATAATGAAAAATATGTATATAATTTTAAACAAAGCTTTTTTCTCCAGTTTGGCGTTTAAGAAATTGTAAATATTAAAAAGCGCGTATCCACCAAGCAGTGCAAATAAAGATGCATCTATAGCAAAAAATCTGCTAAGCGAATTTATTACTATATACTCATGTATGTTAGAAGTTCCAACAAGAAGGTACATAAATACACCAAAGCAAAGAAACGAAGCATAATTTATTTTTGAATTCTTTTTTAATATACCGATTGCAGCGCCTATAATTGAAAGCACTAAAATGGGGCCCAGCGGGAAATAATTGGCGTTCATTAATCCTTTTGAAGTAGAAAATGGTATAATTAATATATAGATCTCACTTAATACAGACTCTGAGCTAGGTATAGAGGTATAATATATTATCGGGAAAAAGAAATTATTTGTAAAAACATAAAAAATAAAGAAGTAAGCAAAAAGGCCAATAATTAAACCGGCAAATATAAGGGCAATCGATTTTAATTCATTGGTATGCCTCTTATCCTTTCTTTTAACTGTATATATTATATTTTTGGAGAATAAAATAATCAAAAGAAATGCTAATAAGCCGATATAAATAAATGTTTCATCAGCTTTTATATAAGCTGGAAAAGCAGCTAGAAATCCGGCTGTTATAGACCATATAGGTTTTTTATTATCTATGGCAATCAAAAAAGCATAAAATGATAGAGCAATAGCAAGCCCAGCATTAATATCCGGTAATACCCTCGTAGTATAATTTACTAGAAATGGAGCCAATGCCAATAAATATACTGTGGCAGAGGCAAAAATGGGTGGATAGAACTTTTTTGAAATATGATAGGTTACAATTAGTAGCAGAACATACTCTATAATGCTTGGTAGTATTGCTTGAATATCCCCATAGCCAAAAAATTTAAAAGAGAGCGCAATGGCAAGGATATTAACGAATCCGTATCCAAAAAGATTGCCTATAACTTGACTGAAGTTACCACTTAATATATAGTGTGCTAAATTTATATACCAAGCATCATCATAAAAAGGGTCCGGTCCGGCGTATAGATATATACTTATTAATATTCCAATAAGTATAGAAGCCAGCAAAAATAATAAGGGTAAATTACTCTCGTATTTTGGCCTTCTTATGTGTGAGATCTTAGCTATTTGAGGTCGCATATAAATCAATAATTTACGGCGTTAGATACATGATGCACTTGCCTATTAATAGTATGTTTGCAATTTTAAAATCTTTTCTTTCGATATAAAAACAGACCCCTAATTAACAGGGGCTTTTTTATCCTACTGAAAGAGGTAGTAGGTATGCTAAAGAATAGGTTTATGGATTGAGGGAGTTGGAATTCACATGATGTACCGATTTGTATACTTTAGGTATGGGGGGTTATATTTTAAAGAGAAGAGGGGATTTAGAAGCAACTTAGGATGCAAAGATAGGCAAGAGTTTATAATTTTTCTAGTAGAAATGTAAAAAGATTAGGCATGAAAACACCGATTATATTTTTTCTTTTAATGTCTATGTTTATACTTCTGCTCGTGACAACGCTAGCAGGAGCTAGCACAACCTATTTAGAAAGTATAAATGTAACACATTCTACTGCTTCGATTTCCAACTATGAGCAAAATCATAATTTATCAATAGAAAAAGGCGTAGGTTATGTGTATATTTTATGTAAAAATGCAACTTTCTCCAACGCTACAATAACAGCATATGGGGATAATAGGAATATAACATTTGAGAATTGCACGTTTTATAATGAATCACTGATTGTGGGTCCAAATTCAAGCATTTATATTATAAGCCCGAATAGTATTGGTTTTTCGAAAGAGAGGGTAGCAGAAAACTCAAACGTAACTATTGCGTATAGGTTAAGGATTAATGTTTTCGTACCTTTCGGCTATAACCAAAGTATATTCGGAAATGTTGCTGCTGGATTCGCTTATGTATTTCCGCGTATGAATTATACTATAAACCCAAACAATGATGAATTGCTTATGGGGGAATTTAAACAAAACAGTTCATTTGGCTCAGAGTTTCAAAACCTTAAAAAGCAGATCCCCTTTGGCGCATATGGACTTAATACATCGATGATATATAAGAATGAAACAAATGCATCATTCGGCACTATAATTGGCAGCAAAACATTTCTTGTGCCTATAGAAACTATAGAGCATAACAAAATAATAAATTATAATCCATACGAAATCGATTATTCTTTTCTAGGTTTTGACCAACTAGTGATGTTTACTTTAAATATAACAAAAGATACCAATCTTACGCCGATATACATTGAACCGATATATCCAAAATTTAACTTTTATTATATCCCTGACAATGGAACAAGAAGCATTGACATAAAGTATATAATTGCTGTGCCGCCCCAAGACAAAAACTGGAATTTCACAGCCTATATTTATAGATATGCGCCACAGTATTTCGTAACTAATCCCAGAAAAGGAATCGGCTTGGAATCGGCATTTGTAAAATTACTCGCCATCGATGACAATAAAACTACTTATGCAAATTATACAATCGGACTAAATGATAATGGCACCAGGATTTATTTCATTAATTATACAACCCCTATTGCTATAGGCCTTAACTCGTCAATTATAACAATGAACGGCACAATACCAGGAGAAGGCTCTTTTATAGAAGATTCTACAACACCATCATTTAGTTTTGGTGTAGCTTACTGCTCCAGTTTTGCAAATGGACAGACTAATCCTTTAGCGGGTGGTATTGCAATAAGTTTACCAGGCACATACCATATGGTTAAAACATTACAGCCACTTTATGGCTACGCAATACCACAACTCACTCAGGGACCGTGTATGACAGGCTTGCTTATAGAAGGAAAAGACATAAACGTTTTTTGTAATGGAACTAAGATCTATGCTTTGGATTATGGTATTGCTGTGCTTAACTCTTCTAATATAAATTTTTACAATTGCGACATAGAAGGCAATGGTATATTTATAAACAACTCATATGACATAACATTCAACAACCTTACTATCGCACCGTATGCCTCAGCCAAAAGCTTTGCTGCGAAGATAGTAAATTCTTGGTATGTTACATTTAACAACTTAAGCATCGGTAATGGCTTTGATACCTTGATAAGTTCGCTTTCATCTGCAGGTACGCCTGAGTCATTAGGAATAAATATAAATAATCTTAGCGTGTGCAACACCACAGAGCTTGACGAAATAAAGAGTGTGGCCTTTATTGCAAAAAGTAAGCTTACATGCCAACCTAAATTTATACGTAGGATAAGTGAAATAAACCCAAAGTACTTGCTTTATCTTCTTGCTACCATACTCGCTCTGTTCTATATCATGTTGTTTATATATAATAGACGAAGAAACAAAAGTAAAAACTATTGATGGCATGATAGAATAAAAAGAGGTACGCAAACATGCGTGAATTCTTGCTAAATACAATAACTACGTGGGTTATTGAGAATGGCACATACACATATTTTTATTACGAGATCTTCTTATTCATTCTATTTTGCATAGGAATTGCAATAAGTATAAAGGCAATTAAAAGGGATACCAACAAAATAGCACGTATAGATTGGCTTGTACTGCTTCTAATTATCCTCTCCTTCCTTCTTGTGGAATTATTGCTTGTCAAGCCTACATTCCAAGTTTATAATGATGAATATATACAAATGGATATAGCAAAGACAATGATTATTAATCATCAGATTGGAGTATGCAGCTTCGCTACACCTAAAGGATGCGTACCTGGGACGCTTGGCCTCTTCCAACAATCTTCGGGTTGGCCTATGCTACTTGCTATTGCTTTTTATATATTTGGAATAAATTTTTCTACCGCATTCAATCTTGTATTGCTGCTTTCATGCTTTTCAATAATAATTGTTTTTCTTATTACATACCACATGATTGAGGATCCAAAAGCGGCCCTACTTGGTGCAGCACTACTCGCAGCTACGCCGTTGTTTTTAACTTACTCTAGATCTACTGTTCTTGATATCTCTGCAATGCCAATTGTACTTTTTACCATTTATCTTTCAATGCTTTATATAAAATACAAAAATTTCTGGCATGGAGTTGCTGCTGTATTTGTAGGAGCATTTGCAGCTACAATGCGCATAGAGCTTATGCTCTTTATACCTATAATACTCGCGTTGCTTGTCTTGCCCCACCTGCTTGATTTTAAAAGAGAGAAAAAGATCTTTTCCCTATTAGCGCTTGCTGTTCTTTTTATTGCAATTACATTTCCTCAGCTAATTTATGTTTATACTTCAAATAGGGTAAACTCGTTCGGAGCGCCCAGCAATCAAAAATTTTCTCTTGCATACCTCCAAGACAACCTTATCCCAGGTATACTTTTCTGGTTTGGTAGATATGCAAATGTATACTCAGGCAAATATGTTTATCATGACGAATATCCTATCGCATATACGCTATTTGCAATGGTAGGTATCGCCTATTTGGTGAGAAAAAAGAAATATAGCTATGTATTCAGCTTTTCAGCAATTTTCCTGCTTATCCTGCTTTTCTTCACAGGATTTTATGCTGGTGGCGTATTTGCACAGGCTGGAGCAAATTTGCGATATTATATGGATGATTTTGCAATTATAGCAATACTTGCTGCAATAGGAGGAAAAGGTATATACTCTTGGGTCTCATCGGTATTGCATATAGACAAAGCAACTAAATATAAAAGCACGCTCTTAGTCCTAATCCTAATATCACTTTTTGTAATGCCTATTGTTTATTTCATAAATATAGTTTCGCAAAATCCTGCCAATATACTTCCTTTTGCACAGGACAGAGAAGAGCTAAGATTTCTTTTAACGTATTATAATCAAGTTCCTAGCAATTGCATTGTCTTATCATTCAAAACACCATTATGGTATGTTTTAAATAAAAGCACAATGTATGCTGGTTGGTTTCTTATAGATTCATATAGAGCTAAAGCAATAAACTTATCAGGCAATTGCTTTTACCTTGACTATAGCGCAGCTTGCAATACAAATAATACTGAGACAAACGAAGCATGCATCAAAATAGAGGATGAATTTGACCTTCAACCTATAATAACTGAAGAGTATAATAAAATGGGCTGGAATATAACAATCGGACTATACAAGCTGCTAGGATATAAAAATAGCACAATATTCTCATAACAAATTTAAAATTTAATGAAGATGAATGAATTATGGAAAATATTAGCGAAAAAGAAAAAGCTTTAAAACACCACAAAAACAAGAAAAGTATAATTACTATTGTAATAGTCTTATTGGCAGCCTTCCTCTTTGGAGTGTATGCTTTACATCAAAGTAAATCGGTTATAGAAAATAATACAAATGCAAATCTACCACTTATGACACCACCAGTGCATCAATATGACTTGACGCCTTTGCATACATACTTTGTAAATATTACAATCCCGCAAATAAATATCAGTGTTGGGCAAGCAATATACGCAACACCCACATTATATAAAGGATCACTGCTTGTGTCTACAATGGGCAATGAAACCGATCTCAATAACTCAAGATACGATCGCACATATGGTGAATTAATTAGAATAAACTTATCTACAGGAAAAATTATCTGGCGTACTAAGTTTCCAAACCAGATAATGTCACAACCAATAACTGTTGGCGATATGATCATAGTAGCAATGGGTAACAACTACGAGGTTCCTCCACAATATTTCAACAACCATAATGGTATGTATGCTGTTGATTTCAATACAGGAAAGATAATATGGAATATAACAACCCAAATTACAAATATGCCGACACCAGCATATTATAAAGGCACGATTGTAGAGCCGAACGAAGGTTATGTGATGTTAATAAATGCCAGCAGTGGAGCCATCGAAAAAGAAATGTGGCTAGGGGCTCCGGACACACTTTCTGCACCCACAGTGGTAAATGGCATCGCCTACTTTGGGACATGTGAGGCAAGTGTATACGGATTTAATGCGAGTAATTTTGAACAAAAGAATGTACAAACAGATTGCAGGTTCCTTGCGTTAAACATTACAAATGGTAGTATAGTATGGTCTACCAAGTTCCCATATGCAGGCGCCGGTCTTAATGATGTATCTCCTGCATACTGGAATGGTGAGATAATAACAGGTTATCTATTTAAAAGTGATTACGAAGATCCTGTCATGGTCGCAATGAATGCAACGAACGGCAAAATACTATGGGAGTTTAACACGGAGAACGCCACAAATATTACTAGACCTAATATAACGCCTTGCATACCTTATTGGTATAACCAAAATACAATCTCGCCTATAACAGTGGTAGACGGCATTGCGTATCTTGATTCCAATTATAATGCAACACTTATTGCTGTGAATGCAACAACGGGCAAATACCTGTGGGCTGTATATACAGGGCAAACTGAAAGCAACCCAAATGTATTTGACGGGAAATACCTTATAATAGTAAATGACTGGGGAAACATGTTTATAATAAATTCAACAAATGGAAGAGTAATAAACACATTTTGCACACATATACCACACCTTGAAAATGAGGTTGTAATAACTAGAAATAGTGCTATACTTGCGGGAATGAATGGAGATATTGTATCTTATCCGCTAAGCCGGCTTTTGAATGGCACAACAGGTTAGACGATGGAAAAGGATAGACGCTACAAAAGATGGTCAACTTTTAGTATAAATCCTGTAAAAATAGAAATAAGCTTGATTCTAATCTTCGGATTTGCAATATCTTTCTTGCTCTTTAAAGGGCCTAGCATATACGGCGATGATACTTCTTATTTGCAATATGTTCCAAGTATTCTTTCTGGGACTTTTAGGGAAACGATAAATGTTTTCTCATTAAGGCTATTACTTGACTATCCGATAGCTCTTAGTGTAGCTTTGCTTGGCTATACGGACTATGGCGCAGGCTTATACCCACTGCTTACTTATCTAATATCAATCTTTCTTGTTTATAAAATAGGAAAAGAAGTTTATAATGCGAAAGCAGGTCTTTTTTCTTCTTTTCTATTTGCATTTTACCCACTTATTCTAAAATTTAATACAGATCCAGACCCTATGCTACCATTAGTCATGTTCCTCCTTTTTTCTATGCTTTTCTTTGTCTATGCAGAGAGATATGAGATGCATAGGCAACGCAATTATCTTCTTGCAGGCATATTTGCATTCGCAGGTGCGCTAGTAAATCCACTCGCTTACCTATATGTTGTTTACTTCACTTTTTATATAATTGCTGAGATAATATATGATAGCATACGTAGAAAAAAGCTTGTAATAAAATACGAGGCGCTGTTGATCTTCATTGGTCTTATTACCGCGATTGTGTTTTTGGGGTTTATAAATATATACCTTGCAAATGGCAAGCCTTTTTATGAGCTAAATATGACAAACTATTATTACAGTGGGGCTGGAGGACCTGATGAAATCTATTATACAAACCCAAGCCTCTCGTATTATATAAGCGGCTATTTTCCATACGCGCTTGTAGAAAAGATATTAGTACCATTGCTCACATTAAAGCTTAGCTTACTTTATTCAAACATTTTATATTTATTTAATTCATTATTCAATCTTCAACAGATTAATACAAATGAAGTGGGCTTTTTTGGCTATTTCGCCTTATTATCTGGGCTTTACCTGCTTATAGTTAATGATAAAAAGGCGCGTTTTGCACTTATATGGGCTGCCTTTATAGTAGGGTATATGGAATTTGGAAGCATGAGCATAACGCATTACTTCCCGATATACAAGCTTATGCGCTTCACAGCTATAGCCGCACCAGCATTAATGCTTGTAATAGGAATTGCATTAGCTAGAATAAGCGAATGGAAGAGAAGAAGGATTGGATATATGATTATAGCAATCGTTATTATCTTCCTTTTCATCACTTCTTTTCCTTTAGATATATTTTACTATGAGCTAAACCATAATACTATGGAGTATGTGAAGCTGGCGGCAATGCGGCTTCTTAGAGTACCAAATATCTCAAATGCACATGTGTTTGGGCCTGCTTTAGAACCTGATTACCTTGCATACTATATGAGATACACACCTGTTGATGGAGGCTATGAATTTTATGATAACGGAGCTTATGGCGGGGCATTTATGCCAACATGTAGCAGCATACCAAACGATTCATACATAATAATACCCAGCCCAGATATAATTGAATCCTTTTCGTATATAGGTTATGAGATAAATGAAAGCTGGGCATTCGACCCAAAAGAATGCAACCTGCTGCTCTTTTCAGATATATATAGTATGCCCAGTGTTGAAAAGATTAAAGGACCTGTTGATATGTTGTATAGCGGAAACATATACTATAAACCTTAGTTGGTGAAACAATGCTTATAGCTATTATAATTCTTGTGGTTTCTCTGTTTTTGGGGATTTGCTCAACGGCTAAAATAAAAGCTATAAATTCGCTTACACTTCTTATAGCTGCGGGATCAGCATTCGGCATGGCTTCGTTTTCCTTTATAATATTTGCTGTTTATGCACTCGTAGGAAGTATAAATCCTACCACAACAGGGGTCTCTATATTAATATCTCTCGGCATAGGAATTCTGCTATGTGGGAAAAGTAGCATAAAACGTTTAAAGTCTCTTATAAAAGAAGATAGGATGGGAATGCCTAAAGCGCTTTTCCTGGCCACTTTCACCATATTTATAATAATGGATTTAGTTATAGTAACCACATTGTTTACAAAAAATGGGGCGATATACTGTGCAAACATAAATACGTGCAGTGATTTATCATACCACATAGGTATAGGAAATTCTATTATATACACGCATTTCCCACCAAAATACCTGTTTACTATACAAACAAAAAATATTTTCCCATTTATAACGGATCTATACGCTTCTTTGCTGATATATTATGGCATGCCGTTAGTCAGTGCTATATATGTACAAGATATATTATTGTTCTTCAGCCTTACATTTCTTGTGGCATTTACCGCTTTTGAACTTACAAAAAAACAGGCTGTTGCAATAATAACTGAGCTAATATTTTGGTTTGAAAATAATTATGCGGTAGCACTGCCATTATATGCGGTTTGGAAATATCTACCAAATGTTATAAAAGCAATACAGGGGCCAAATTCACTACTTGCCATTTATGGTATCTATAAATTACATGGTCTAGCTGAATTAATAGAGACTACACATTTTATGATCGATGCGTGGACTAATATATTTTATGTAATGCTTCTCCCGCAGCGAGATTTCTTGCTGGGTTTATCATTCGGCATGCTGATCTTATACTTAGCATACAAAGTCTGGTTTTTAAATAAAGAAGAAAACAAGAGCGATCTTATCATGCTGGGCTTGCTTACAGGAATGCTGCCATTAATCCACCCGCCAACACTCATTGTAATTATAATTGCACAGGCGTTTTTGCTTGCATATGATGTTATAGGTATATTGAGAAAGAAAAGTAAATTTGGCAGAATTGCAAAGAAATGGATTTTTATTATTGCTCCAGCCATTGCTTTTGCTGTACCACAAATCATATATATGCTCTCCCAGAAGCTTGCTACAGGTTGGTATCACTTTATTTATCTTGATCTTATCTATTATGGAAATAATCTACTCTCAACGATCGGCTTATCTATCATACATTTTGTAGCGAGCTGGATCGAATTTTTAGGTATACCGGCAATATTGGCTCTTATTGGGATAAAATACGCAAAACAGGATTTAAAACTTTTTTCAATGCCTTTTCTTATCTTATTTATACTTATTAATGTATATACGTTTCAGCCAAATGCTGCAGATGAAAACAAAATGGGGGTTTATATCTTATTTATACTTGCAATATTCTCCGCTTATGCTTTAGAAGCATTATGGCGAAAGGGAATTTTTTCAAAAGCGCTAGTTGTTTTTCTTATATTAATTACAATAGGCGGCTTTATTTCACCTTATTACTATTGGATCACTAGACCTTTTGTTTTGTTTAGCAAGCCTCAGCTTGAAACAGCACAATTCATATTGAACAACACAAGTCCAAATTCGATCTTCGCTACAAGCGATTATGAGAACCTTTTCCAATTGGTATCAAGCATAGCTGCCAGAGAAACATTAATATCTATATATTATTATGTCTCTTTAGATGTCCACACTCTTCCGCTTGAAACATTGGTCAATATAAATAATGAGATAATTGAAAATGCAAGCTGCACAGCTGCTGAAGAGTACAATATTAGCTACATATACTTTAGAACATCTAATTTGAATGATACAAAAGCGTTTAATAACAATAGCAACTTTAGCGTAGTATATTTTAAAATAGATAACCAAACAGATAATCCGAATGGAAGATATCTTATTATATATAAATCGCTTTGCAGAAAGGTTGGCTGAACCATGCTGCTGTTAAAGGCATTGGAAGCCCAAAAGAAATTCTAATTGTTTGAAATATTTTTGCAAAGCTGCAGCTTTGAAGTATTATATACCTTCTGGAGTGCTGCGGCTATTACTTGCTCCAGGTAGTTTCTAGCATTTGAAAGGTTCTTATTTGAACCTAGCAGCGTTGCTGTCACAGTATAAACATCTTTATGTGTTATAATTGAATACAGCATGCCGGGTTGGGAAGTTATATATATGCCTGCATACCCAGAAGGCAGTGCAGGCATGCTTATGGCTGTGCTGTTGAATGTGTAATTTGTTATGAACAGATATGCATTATATGCGCTGTTGCTGTTAGAGTACCTTAGTACCCTTATTAGTAGCGTCTCATTGCTATTGTTTGGAAAAGAGTATGCGGCTAGATAGCCGCCTGTCATATTATTTTCTAGTTGCTTAGCCGGTGCAGGTATTGCTGATGATGAAATGAGACTTGCACCTGCTATGCTTGGTGGCTGCATATATGCTGTTATTGTAGAGGTGATATTTGTTGTTACGGCTACTGCCTTTGTGTGATCTTCAACTGTAGCTATCACTATTACTGCGATAACTATGATAGCTAATACTATAATGATATACAAAGAGATCTTGCTTTTGTGCTCTACTTCATTCATATAATCACCCTGGTGTGCAACCTGAAGGCGTGCATGAATAGGAGCCAACAGTGACACAACCAATCTTTGCACCGTTAGAACAGGAATAATTTGTATAGCAGTCCGCTCCTAAGTGACCGCAAAGATAAGGATAACATGAATTGAGATCATAGTAATAACCACCTGTACAATAAAGTATCGTTGTAGACGTCGTGGTTGAGGTTGTGGTTGAGGTTGTTGAAGTTGTGGTTGTTGAAGTTGTAGAGGTTGTTGTTATTGAAGTTGTGGTTGAGGAACTTATACACTCATGGTAACCAATAGGACAGAGAGATGCTCCTGAATATGGACAGCTTGGTGGGCAGTGGCAAAGGATTTTTTCACATGCGTCGCATGCACAATAAGGAATGGTTGTTGTTACTGCATTGGTTGCACCGTTTGTTGCACTATTTGTTGCTGCATTGGTTGCTGCATTGGTTGCACCGTTTGTTGCACTATTTGTTGCTGCATTGGTTGCTGCGTTAGTTGCACCGTTTGTTGCACTGTTTGTTGCTGCATTGGTTGCTGCGTTAGTTGCACCGTTTGTTGCACTGTTT
>Ga0080003_1001353_pt1 | contig 13162 bp, 14 predicted proteins | sample JossMetagenome_FD_69206 | JGI IMG/M metagenome (GOLD analysis project Ga0080003, IMG submission 69206) | Hot spring microbial communities from Joseph's Coat, Yellowstone National Park, USA - JC2_E (SPADES assembly) (version 2) | ecosystem: Environmental > Aquatic > Thermal springs > Hot (42-90C)... | reverse complement strand
TCTTTACCCACTTCCAGCGCATTCTTCCTTTCTTTTTCCATTTTCTAGGTATACTTCCCATTAAAACACCATACAAATTATCGCAAGAATATTTAGTATATAAGATTTTTATATGTTGATAACTAAATCTATTTGGTGCTTTATATGCATAAAGGAGCCATAGCCTATTTAGTAATAGGTATTTTTCTTCTAATAATCTTCCTACTCTGGTATGTGCACATAGGAGCTAGCAAGCACATAACAACAATTACTACAATAGCATCAACAACTTCCTCCTTGACTACTACCATTATTAATAAAAATTTAACTAGTACTACGACAACAACGACAATACCTCCTGTAGGTAGCTGCTTGTCACCAAATAAAACATTGGCCTTGGAAAACGGCAATTTCTCTACAGGCACATATGAGGATTGGAACTTAACAGGCTATGGTTTTGGGAGCGCACCACTAAATATTACATGGGCTAACAATAATTCATGCTATTATAACACAACATGGATGGGCTACAATGGCAATTTCTTTGCAACAACATATCATTGCGGCCTTGTCCTACAAGCAGGAAATCTTACCTCAAAGCCATTTGAAGTAGTGCTGCCTTATCTTAACTTCAAAATAATCTCACCTTATGATGCACAGCTATATGTTGAGATAATAAAGGATGGCAAGCCTGTAATAATAACACATTATGATACCTACAATGCGCCAGGCAATCTTTATCCAACAAGCCAATTCGAGAATGCAAGCATACCTATTGCAATGTTTATGTGTCAGAATGTAAGCGTTAGAGTAGTTGCAAATGTGGTTGGCACTGTTGTAAATAGGCTTGACTATATAGCAGTGGGCGACTTTTATCAGAGTGCAGTGCCAATACAAACACCCGGCATCGTTGTAAACCAGCAGATAGTAAGTTGATATGATGGTTCTTAAGTTATATAACACACTCGGGCGCAAAATACAGCCTTTTAGAAGCATAAAGAAAGGAAGCGTTGGAATGTATACATGCGGCCCTACAGTATACTGGTTTGCACATATAGGTAACATGCGCACATATGTACAAGAGGATATTTTGAAGAGGACACTGCTTCACAATGGTTATAAAGTAAAGCATGTGATGAATATAACAGATGTTGGCCATCTTGTTGGAGATTCAAACATAGGTGAGGATAAAATAAAACTAGAGGCGAGAAAGGAGCATAAGAGCGCATATGAGGTTGCAAGATTTTACGAAGAGGCTTTTGTAAGAGATATAAAGAGGCTCAATATAATAATGCCAGATGTTATGCCGAGGGCTACAGAGCACATAAATGAGATGCTTGCCCTTATAAAAAAGCTTGATGAGAAAGGCTACTTATACAAGGTTTCTACAGGCATCTACTATGATACCTCTAAGTTTAAAGATTATGGTAAGCTTACAGGCATGAGCTTTGAGGAACTTAACAAGTATCTTAAGGCCGGCGCAAGGGTTGAGAGAGCTGAGGGTATAAGGAATACAACAGACTTTGCTGTATGGCGCTTTGCAAAAGCGGATGAGAAGGAGATGGTATGGGATTCCGAATGGGGGCGCGGCTTTCCGGGCTGGCATATCGAGTGCAGTGCAATGAGTATGAAGTACCTCGGTGAGCATTTCGACATTCATTGCGGTGGCATAGATCATATACCAATACACCACACAAACGAGATAGCCCAGTCAGAGGCAGCAACCGGCAAGAAGTTTGTAAATTATTGGTTGCATGTTTCTTTCCTAACAGTAAACAACATGAAGATGGCAAAGTCGCTTGGAAATATATACACAGTGCAAGATATAATAGACAAAGGTTATTCACCAATATCGCTAAGATTCTTCCTGCTATCTAGCCACTACAGAAGCCAGCAAAACTTCACTTTTGAAGCCCTTGAAAATGCAGATAAAACGCTCAAGAGCATTTATAATTTCATAAGGGAGATGAATGCAGTAAAGGAAGAAAAGGAGTTTGATAAAGGTGTTGAAAAGGAGCTAGAGAAATTCCACACGCAGTTCTTCGAAGAGTTAAACAACGATTTGAACACACCAAACGCACTTAAAGAAATGCACGCACTTATAAGCTATGAAAACAAAAGGCTAAGCGAAGGAAAGGTTGGGGCAAGCGAAGCAAAGAGGGTCATCGAGATAATGCTTGATTTTGATACAATACTTGGTCTCGACCTCAAAAAGGAGCTAGAGGAGAAGAAGCTGCCAGATGAGGTGGAAAAGCTTATAGAAGAGCGAGAAAGAGCGAGAAAAGAAAAAGATTTTGATAAAGCAGACCGCATAAGAAAGGAGATAGAGGAAAAATACAATATAATAATAGAAGATACAAAGACGGGCGTTAAGTGGCATTATAAGTAGCTACTGGTCTGTCTTATCCTCATAAGTTGATGCGTTTGTATCTTGCTCTTCATTTGTAGAATCGCTTGGCTTGCTTTCTTCCTGAATATTATCATTCTCTAACGCTTTCTTGCCGCCTCTCTTTTTCTGCTTCTCTGTTTTGGCATTTGCAAAAAGTGTGTCAACATCCTCTATATTCTGCGAATCAATCCACGCTTTTATATAAGTAGCAATGTTCCTCAGCGGCTTTGAATATCTGTCTGTAAATGAATAAGCGTTGTTTTCATGCTTCAATATACCAACATTAACACCAAAGTCAAGATATCGCTTCCATGTAGCGAGCGGTAGTTCTTTACCGCAATCCTTAAGCCTAAGCTCGCCGTGCTTCTTTACTTCAATAAGTGCTTTAGCAAACCTATACGCCTTTGTCTCATTTTCAAAATATATCTTGGCAAGCTCCTTAACATTAGGGTTCTTTAGCTTTTCCTTTAAGGGTGCGTCTTCAAATTCCCAATATTTTATCATCTAAATCAATATTGTATGTGATATAAATTATAAAAATACTTTCGATTTTAAATTGACTTTAGGGTGTGGCGTAAGATGAATATATGCAATGAGCATTAGCACAAGGAAATGGACATGCAAATTAGGAAAGTGCGCTAAATTATTAAAAATTAGTGGATAAATAGAAATAAAAGAAAAACTGATTCTATGGATAAGCTTAAGATCGCATTTTATACCGATACATACCTGCCCGCTGTCGATGGTGTGGTTACATCTATGCTTGGCTTTAAGAAAGAGCTTGAGAAGAGAGGGCATGACGTGTATATTTTTGCAAGTGGCGATGCTAAATCTAAAAAAATATATTCAAATAGCCATGTATATATAGTCTCTGGAATAAGCTTCAAACCATATCCTCAATATAAGCTGGCCTTCTTCCCTTATCATACTGTATGGAAGCTCCAAAAAGAGAAGATAGATATAATGCATGCTCAAACACCATTCTTTATGGGTTTTACAGCTCTTACAATAGCGAGGGTGATGAAGCTACCTATAGTTGGTTCTTTTCACACATTTATAAACAATAGAAAGATTCTTGACGAGTATTATCCTAAAAACAGGCTTCTCAAAAAATTTACAAGCAGGTACTTATGGAAGTATACAAAATTCTTTTATAGAAAATGTGATGTTACAACAGCCCCTTCAAATACAGTAAAAGAAATATTGGAAAAAAACAAAATACCAAACGTCGTTGTTGTGCCTAACGGAGTTGATATGACCAAATTCAACACTAAGGTAGATGGCGAAGCTATAAAGAAAAAACATAATCTTAAGGAACATGTTGTTCTTTATGTAGGGAGAATAAGTAAGGAAAAGAGAATAGAGATTATGCTTAAGGCTGCAAAGCTTCTTTCAAAAAAGAGGAGCGATATATCCTATCTTATTGTTGGGCATGGTCCTGCGATGGATCATTACAAAATGCTTGCGGTAAGGCTAGGCATTGGAGATAAAGTAAAATTTGTTGGTTTTGTGCCTGATCAAGAGCTGCCAAGCTATTATGCTGCCTCTGATATGCTTTGCATGCCTTCTACATTTGAGACGCAGGGGGTTGTAGCGATAGAAGCAATGGCCTGTGGCAAACCTGTTGTTGGTGCAAACTTCCTCGCATTGAAGGAGATAATTAAGAATGGTAAAACAGGAGAGAAATTCAAACCAAATGATTACCAAGCATGTGCAAGAAAAATAGAAAAGGTTTTAAATAATTCCGAAGCATATAAGAGAAATACTGTTGCTCTGGCAAAAGAGTTTTCTATACCTAATGCAACAGATAAGTTATTGAATGTTTATAATAAACTGTTAGAAAAGGCGATTTACTGAAAAGTGGTGAAGTTAATTCCAGTAACGGAGAGGTGAATAACCTGAACACAACCAAGCATGAAGATACAGCTCAGCCAAACGTAGGCAGTGTTGAGAATGCAACGAACAGCGTCGAAAATGCAGTGAAAGAAGAACCAAAAGATCCTAGGATAGAAGAGCTTAAAAAGAATATAGAGGAAGAGAGGAAGAAAAGGTTTGGCATAATAGACGAGCTAAAGAAGCTTAGGAAGAAAGTCGGTTTCAAGAAGGCAGAGCAGTCTGCAATACTAAAGCTGCTTGAGAATAATAAGGAAGAAAAGAAGATAGGCTATCTGCTTAGGCTAAAGGAAAAGCTCGAGTTTAAGATATCTACAGAGGCTTCCACCCTTGAAGCAGAGAAGGAGCTAATAAGGCGAATAAACGAAGTGAATGAGGAGCTCGATAGAGCTATAAAGAGCAAAAGGTTAAAAAGGCGTGCAGAGCTTCTTAGCTCAGATATAGAACAGCTTAACAAAGAAATAGAAGAGAAGGAAAAGCTCGTTAAGGAATCAGAGAAGAAGCTTGATGAATTGTATGATAATTTAAGAGCCCTCCTTGGCAAGAAGAAGCAAAGGCCTAAGGAAAGAAGGAATCCTCCTAAGCAGCAGGAGATCAGCTTGGCAGATATTGCAATAATAAAAGATAAAACTAACAAGAACGGCAAGCCTAATGCCGATGAGAACGAGGATATAGAAAGCAATTGACTTACAATCGACAAATAAATCGAAGGTGTTTTTTTGAAAATCAAATTTTTTGGTGCTGCGCACGAGGTAGGGCGTAGCTGCATACTTGTAGAAAGCTCAAATACAAAAATTCTTCTTGATTGTGGTGTTAAGCTCGGTGAGAAGGAAGAATACCCTATAATAAAAGATGATGAATTAAATGATATTGATGCAATAATAGTAACACATGCGCATCTTGACCATGTTGGTTACCTGCCACACGTGTTCTCAACTGGTTGGAAAGGTTTTGTATATGCTACTAAACCAACATTCGAGCTTTCTAATGTTCTTATAAGCGATTATCTAAGAATATCTAACCCAAGCAATATAACAAAAGAAGGTCTAGCAAGAATGCAGAGAGGTTTTAAGCTTGTAGAATATCATAAAGAGTTTTCTATAAACGATTTAAAGCTAAGATTTATTCCAGCGGGCCATATTTTAGGAAGTGGACTCGTAGAGATAAGTGGGGAAGGCAAAAAGCTTTTGTATACCGGCGATATAAACCTGAGGAAGACAAGGCTTCTTGATGCAGCGCATGTTGAGCACTTGCATGCTGATATCTTGCTAACAGAGAGCACATATGGTGGCGATAATGATATATTTCCATCCGAGAAAGAGCTACTTAGTAGTATGTTAAAGAGCATAAAAGAAACGATACAGAAAGGCGGGAAGATAATAATACCAAGCTTCGCCGTTGGCAGAGCACAAGAGATCCTTTTCATACTTGATGATTACATAAGATCCGGCCTTTTACCAAAGGTGCCTATATATGTAGATGGTATGATCAACAAGGCAATGCGTATACATAGGCACAATGTAATTTACTGCAGGGAAGAGCTTCAAAAAAGGATCTTGATGAGCGATGATGATCCTTTCAAAAGCAAAAATTTCCACATAATTGATACAAAAGGCAGTAGAAGTAGAGCAATACATGAGGATGAAGCAGGGATTATAGTTACAACTAGCGGTATGATGACAGGTGGGCCGGTACTAAAGTATGTAGAAAAGCTTGCAGGCAACGAGTTAAACAAGCTTATACTTGTCGGATACCAAGCAGAGGGCACGCCAGGAAGAAAGCTTGCTGATGGTGCAAAGGAACTTGAGATAAACGGAAGAAAGGTAAACATTAAAATGGCTGTGGAGTTTTACCATCTTTCTGCTCATGCTGATAGGCCACAGCTCCAAAAGCTTGTAAGCGATTTAGAAGGCTTAAAAAAGGTTTTCGTTATTCACGGCGAAGAGAATAAGAGCGAAGAGTTTGCCAGGTACCTTTCAAACAGATATGAAGCACATGTTCCAAAGCTTGGTGAAGAATACATTGTCTAATTGCAATTTAGAATCTAGCTTTTATCTTTTTACTTGCAAAAAATCTAAACCTTTTTAAGTTTTTGGAAATCATACAAATTACAAAAGGTGATGCTATGAAGATTTACAATACAAAGAATTCGAAAATAATTGTTCTTTCTGGTAGTAGTGGAAGTTGCCCGCGCATAAAAGTTGTAAGAAACACCACATTAATACGCGATGACCATCACGGCGAAATAAAAAGCAAGATGCTTGGATTAGTTTCTTATTTACTATAGTCGCGCCTTCTTTTTCCATTCTTCAAAGGTATCTATGTGTTGAGGTAGGTAGCCAGTTAAAATATCCGTTATTATTGCTTTTTCTACTACAAGCAACTCATCAGCAAAGATCTTTTTATACATCTCTGCTCCTCTTTTTTCTGCATCTTCGCCTCTGCCGAAGTTCGCAATATAAAATATATCAAAATAACCAACTGTATCTGTAATTAAAAAATAATCACTTGTAAATTGATGCTTTTCTTCTCTGACTACTTCGTTATAAAAATTTATCACATAGTTAAGATGGTTATTACTTGGGTTTATTGTAGCACCAAAGGCCTGTATGATGCTCTTGCCAGGCTTAGTCGTTATTGCTGTAAACCTCTTTATTATACCTCTTTCCTTTAGTTTTTTGATAACATAGATAACCTTGTCTAAATCTTTTACCTTAACTTTTTTTGCTATCTCTGATATCTTCTCTCTTGAATTTTCATTAAGAATAGTAAGTACTTTTTTCTCAAATTCCGATAGGTTTGGCGAATTCATTATTGCCTTGTTTCTAAGTGGCATAAAGCCTGCATATTTTGCCGTCAACGTTGAAGTTCTAAGAAGGGGCATATATTTGTTGAAGTATTCTCTTAAATGCCACTGCCACACCATAAATTCCTCTTCTGTTATGCCCGATACATACATAATAAGGTCGAAGTCACCTTCTGCCAGGTAAAGGTCTTGTACAAAAGGATCGTTTAGAAGCTTTTCCTTTATTATCTCTATATCTGGCTTGTTCTTGAATTTTACCGTAACAATCTTTCCATTTGCAAAGCCCATTTTATTCTCGTCAAGCTCTAGCGTATATACTATGCCATAATCCTTTTCCAACTTTTTTAGCAAATAGCTTACAACATGGTGTGATACTCCATGTTGTTTGGCAAGGTCTCTTAACGATAGCCTAGAGTTATTATAAAGTGCCTTTAACAGCTCATAAGGAAGTTCATTCTTTACATATGCTTGCTTTTCAAGAGATGCAGGCATAATAATTCCCAAAATATAATCTAATATCCGAATTAATAGGTTAAATTCTTAAATACCTGTAAAAATTGCTATAACTATGTATTTATATTCTCTTGCATAAAATATTTACTAAGGGTGAAGAGGCGTTTATTCTTATTACGAGCTGTAAATTCTTTTATAGCTTAAAATCAATAAATCGACTCTAATCAAAGGCTAGGAAGTAAGATAAGTTTTTATATATTTGTCTTCATAATATCTTAAAGCTCAGGCTTGTTTTCCCGCAAGCACTGCAGTTTTGCAGGAGGGATTTTATGCTAGAAGATAAATTTGATCAGTTCTCAAAGTTCCTAGCTGAGGAGAAGGGTAAAAGAAAGTTTAAGCAGAGCGTGGAGCTTGCAATAAATTTTAAGGGTATAGATTTCTCAAAGCAGGATAATAGGCTAAACATGGAAATAATATTGCCTTACAGCAAGGGCAAGGTTGGAAAAGCAGCAATCTTCGCAACCGATAGAAATCTTATCTCAAAGGCTCAGCAGCTAGGTGTTGAGGTAATAGATGGAACAAAGATAGATTCAATAGCAAATGATAAGGAAAAGCTTAACTCTTTACTTAACTATGAACTTCTTGCTCAGCCAAACCTTATGCCTGAGATTGCTAAGAAGCTCGGCCAGTTCTTGGGGCCTAGAAATAAAATGCCGAAACCTTTATTTGATCCAAACGACCTTGAAAAGTTTGTTTCAAACATATCAAAAAGGATAGTCATAAAAAGCAAAGGTAGGTTTCTGCCTACTGTTCACACAGTTGTTGGTAGCGAAGATATGAAGCCTGAAGAGATATTTGAAAACATAAAAGAGGTAATAAATAATATTGCAAAGAAGGTTGGGCAAACGCATATTAAATCAATATTTGTCAAGTTAAGCATGAGCAAGCCTCTAAAGCTGTTGTAGTGATCTTTATGCCTATGCTAAAAAAAGATAAGATAGAACTTGTAAACAAGCTAAGAGAAGAGGTTAAAAATTACAAGACAGTAGGGGTTATGCCTATAAATGCAATACCAGATAGACTATTGCAAAAAGTGAGGAATTCTTTAAGAAATGATACAAAAATTGTTTTTGCAAGAAAGAATCTTCTAATTAAAACACTTGAATCTGATCCAAATCTTTCAAAGCTTTCTCAATTTATCGACAAGAACAGTGTGCTTGTCTTGTCTAATAAGGATCCTATAGAACTTTATAACGTGTTGAAGTCAAACAAGTTAAAACTTGCCGCAAAGCCAAACCAGATTGCACCAAGCGACATATTGATAGAAGCGGGTGAGACAAGTATACCTCCAGGTCAAGGGGTAACAGATCTTAAGGCGGCAGGCATAGATGTGCAGATACAAAAAGGTAAAGTGGTAATAGCAAAGAGCAAAGTCCTTGTGCCAAAGGGCGGGAAGATAACCCTCGCAGTTTCAAAGGCACTAAGAATGCTCGATATATATCCATTTGAAGTTGCACCAGAGCTTGCTGGAGCGGTTTCAAACAATATATTATTTACAAAAGAGGTATTCAGCATAACAAAGGAAAGCGTAACAAATGATATAGCTGTTGCATTTATGAGGGCGTATAACCTAACTATAGAAGCGGGCTATGTAACCGAATACAACGTAGAAGCATTGATAAGAAAGGCGTATCTTTCAGCATTTGGCTTGGGCTTGGCCGCAAACATATACGAGCCTGAGATAGTAGAGAAGCTTCTTGCAAAAGCGGTTGCAGAAGCTCTAAATATCAAGTTGAGTGCTAATATTGAATAATATTTTATGGGGTGAAAAGAGATGGAATATATATATGCTGCACTTTTGCTTGACGCAGCTGGAAAAGAGATAAACGAGAAAGATCTCATGAAGATAGTTGAAGCCGCAGGGCTTCAGCCAGACGAAGCAAAAGCAAAGGCTGTGGTAGCATCACTAAAAGGCATAAATATAAAGGAAGTGATTAAGAACGTACAGAATATACAGACAACGCAAGCTGCAGCTCCTCAGCAGGAAGCAAAGAAGGAGGAAAAGAAAGAAGAGAAAGAGGAAAAGAAGAGTGAAGAAGAAGCAGCAGGTGGTCTGGCTAGCCTGTTTGGCTAATCACTGTTAAACCTGTGGGAGATCGCATATGCAATCTCCCCTAACTTTCTTCGTTTAAAGAGAAGCTTTGATTTTGTAGAAGCTTATATTTCGTGCCAAGCCTGGTTGTAGAGAATGTAAATGTTTTTGACAGATAGTTTTTATATTTAAATGGTTTGTAGAACTTGGTTATGGTGGTTTTGTGAAGGTTTGGGTTGATAAAACAAAGTGCACCGGATGTGCGCACTGTCATGATGTATGTCCTGTGGCTGTATTTGAGATGAAAGATAGAAATGCAAGCGATGTGAATAGTGATCCAGCACCAGCAGAGCAGCAGTGGAAAGGGAAGACAAACGATGAGGTATACAACAAATGGAAAGATGTTCAGGATGGGCATCATCACTTTGCAGAGAAGTATGAAAATGGAAGTGGTGGCATTTCTGTTGCGGTTAATGGCGATGCATGCATACTCTGCCAAGCTTGCCTAATAGAATGTGAAGGAGAATGTATAACAATAATAGATGATTCGGGCGCAGAGTATCATTCAATCTATAAGTAAGAGGCTGATTTGTTTTTCTATTTTATTGCTTTTTCTGCACCAAATTCTTGTTTTGCTCAAATCCATTTATGAATATATCTGATGATAGTTTAAATCTGGAAATGCTGTGCAATATCACATTGCCCTTTCCATCAAATTTTGCAAGAAAGAGGCCTACACCTCCAAACATGGCTGTTCTTATATTATCAACAAACTTTATCTTATAATTAAGTGTAGCCGAAAAACCAGCTATGTGTCCAGGGTCAACTTCGAGTGCTTTTGTTCCATCAAGCTCATATTCTATAATATCACCTACAGTGTGTATAAAAACAACTCCTGGTCCTTCAAATTTCTGAAGTATAAGGCCCGCACCGCCAAAGAACGCGGCACCCAAACTTACTGTCTGTATAGTAAACTTTACAGAATCTTCTGCGGCGAGAAAGGCGTAATGCTCTGCAACAAAAGATTCGCCTTCTCCTAGCTCTATCGCCTTTATTTTGCCTGGCATTATGCCAGACATCGAAACAACCCCCGGCGTATCTTTCGGAGAAAACTCTGTGAGCATAGCTGTTGCGCCAGTTATTTTTCTCTCTATAGCGCCCACCAGGCCACCAACAAGTCTTGGCACCATAACCACATTTTCGCTTTTGCTTACAAGCTTTCCAGAATCGCCATAAATCTTCTCTCCTTCCTCAAGCTCTATATCTAAGCTTTGCATCGAGTTGCCTACTATACTATACTTCATTTATCCACCTTCAATAAAGTATCAACAATATTGTTTAGCTCTTCACCATCTACATTAAGTCTGTACTTTGACATTATGTTACTTACAATTAAGCCTTTTTGTTTAGTCCCTTTCTCAATTTCATTTCTTACAAGTTCTACAAGTTTGTCTCCCGAAATGCGGATGAGTTTTTGCTCCTCTATTATTTTGTCTACATCAGCACAACTTCTAGGAATAGCACTTATTATTGGTTCAAAAGCCTGCTTTGTTATTATCCTGTTATTATACCTTTCAAAAATACACACAAGCGTATCGTTGCTAACTTTTTCAACTTCTTTGCCAAGCCTCTTGAGCTCCTTCATTTTTTGGAGAAGCGTAATGGCTATTAGCTGGTAATCATCTTTTATTTTTTCTGCTATGTAAAAATAATCTTGAAGTTTTGGTGACCTAATAAGCTCCTCGACTATCTGTTTATTACCAATCTCATTCATAAGCCTGCTCTCTATCTTTTCTATGCTTGGCACATTCTTTTTTATTTCTTCGTAGTGCTTGTGATCTACTAGTATAGGTCTTTCATCTGTCTCTGGATACATCCTTGCCCCTCCAGGGAGTGGTCTTAAGAATTTGGTTATATTCTTTTTTGAGTCTATGCCTCTTGTTTCTGGCGGCACGCCTTTTATTGCATACTCTGCCCTATAGCGCGCAAGTGAGATTGCTTTTTCAGCCTTCTCCTTCTCTCCTGCGATAATGATAAAAGCATCATTTTCTTTAATCCCTAGCTTGTTACAAAGATTATTTATCTCTTCCTCGGAAATACCATAGCCATTTAAGTCCTCATCGCTGTGTATTATACCCCCTACTCCAGCAATCTTTGCATAATCGCTTATCTCACTACCTAACCTTCTATCAGGATTTATCTCCATACCTATTAAACCTTTGAACCCACTAAGCTTCGCGGCAAGCACAATTCCATTTTTCTCTATAGCACTCTTTATTATTTTTGTATTAGTTTTTGAGAAAATATCTGTAACATTGATTGCCTCTCCTACTTCTGCTTTTCTCTCTTTAAGTTTTTTGCTGATTTCAATAAGCTTCTGCTGTCTTTCTATCTCGTTATCTATAATTTCATCCATTACTTCGAGTTCTTGGAAGCCTTTAATTTCTATCCTTGCACCTCCCTTTATCGATACATTGACGTCTTGCCTTATGGTGCCTATTCCTCTTTGGACCTTTCCCGTTAACCTTAGAAGTGTTCCTATACGCATCGCTACTTCTTTGGCTTCGTCCGGGCTCCTAATTTCAGGACCTGTATCTATCTCAATTAGTGGTATACCGAGCCTATTTACATTATAAATAACAACTTCGCTGTCAGAGCTCTCTATCCCGCACGACTCTTCCTCTAAAAATATAGAAGGTATACTTATCTTCTTTTCATTAAGCTCAAGAAAACCATCATAGCCTATAAGCATTGTCCTTTGGAATGCGCTTGGGTCGCTGCCATCAACAACCTCTTTTCTCATAACCTCTATTTCATCAGGCAAGCTAGCGTTGAATGTTGCCGCTATAAGGTATGCAATCTCTAGCGCTTCTTTGTTTACTTCATGTGGTGGCTCTTCATCTATTTCCACAAGACATGAAGTATCTTTGTATGTGTTATATATAAAGCGCCTACCCTTCATGCTTTCAAATCCTGTTGCTTTGTCTATCTCGCCAAGCTCACCAACAACCGCTCTTTGTGTTCTTTCTATTTTTATTGGTAACTTCTCACCCTCTTTATCTGCGCCGCAGGAGCAGAAAAGCTTCTCGCTTGTAAGGAGTCTTTGGTGTATCTCCAAGCCGCATTTGAACCCTATTTTCTGATAATAATCTTTTTCTTGCTTCATATAAACCAGTCTATTTCGCTTCTTTTTGTGATCTCGCCAGCAATATTTACATTTAGCAATTTCTCTGCTTCTTCTTTCTTGTAGTTTCCAAGTAGAAAGCCTAACTTGACATAAGCCACCTCTGGAAGCATATCTTCACAGTATATAGCGCCAGCATTGCTTAAAAGCCTTAAATTCCTATATACATTCGGATTAACCCTGCCGTAAAGGCATTGCGAGGTAATACCTATTATCATTCCAGAATCAATAGCATTTTTAATATGCTCTAGCCAAGAGTACTCTTTGTGAAGCGTAGAGACAGGTGTATGCCCAAGGCCTGTGCCTTCTATTATAATGCCTTTAAAGCCTTTTGATAGATAATAATCAATTATCTCTGGCTGGGAA
>Ga0080003_1001351_pt1 | contig 13194 bp, 10 predicted proteins | sample JossMetagenome_FD_69206 | JGI IMG/M metagenome (GOLD analysis project Ga0080003, IMG submission 69206) | Hot spring microbial communities from Joseph's Coat, Yellowstone National Park, USA - JC2_E (SPADES assembly) (version 2) | ecosystem: Environmental > Aquatic > Thermal springs > Hot (42-90C)... | reverse complement strand
GTATCACGATCTTCTTAGCTGCATCCCTTATCCTTGTTAGTCCCTTAAGAACATCTTCGAACTGCCACAGTATACCGTTCTCCTGTGCAGTTCCTTATAAGACAAAAGCACCGGAATCAAGGACCATCCTCACCCCTTTCCTGTCAACAGGAGGCATCAATATCTTCTTACCATCCTTCTCCACTTCCTTCCCCATGTATTTCGCCTCCTGCCTGACCCTTCCTGTATCTTTGTCCCTGTATGACCTTACTTCGTATACGTATACGTTACTCCCTCTGACCAGCCTCCTTGTAAAAGTCATGTAATGATAATCACGTTACACTCTATATAATACTTTTTGATACCAGACATAGTAAAATACTGATTCAGATCGAAATTGTAATGATGTTAAAGGGCGAAGTCAGGAAAATACAGACGGGCCCAGTGGTATTTTCTTACAATCTGTAATCGAATACCTTAAATATTAATATTTTATCATGCAGTCATGAATAAAAGAGAGGGGATATCATACCAGGAACTTTTAAAGGATCCTGACGTCAAGAACTGGAATGAAAACATAAAGGCCGGATCAATCATAACCGGAGAGGTATATTTGAGAACTCTCGGATTATATTGCAAACTCAATAACACAGATCCCAGAAAAATACTTGAAGACGCCAGGGAAGGGAAGCTAAAGAAAGACTTCATGGCATTCGTCAGAAAACTTGAGAACGAAGGTAAGGCCGGCTCTTATATTGTAAGATTCAAGAAGGTCATTTCGTCCTGGGTTAAATTTAACGATTTAAGTCTTGATCTCAGGTCAGTAAGAATAAAGGAGGCCTCTAGGAATCCGACCGTGGAAGATGAGAGAGTACCCACTCAGGAAGAGCTGTCAAAGATTATAACAGTTTCAAGTTTAAGGGGAAGGGTCTCCATAGCCCTCATGGCATTCTCCGGAATGAGGCCTGAAACAATAGGTAATTTTAAGGGAACTGACGGATTGAAGCTCTCTGATCTTCCAGAGTTAAGGATAAATGAAGGAAAGATAGAATTCGTCAAGGTTCCGACGATAGTTAGAGTGAGGTCCACTCTCTCCAAGAAAAGGCATGAATACATGACCTTTTTACCTGAGGAAGGTTGCAATTACATCAAGGAATATCTGGAATCAAGAATGAAAGAAGGAGAGAAGCTGACCTATGATTCTCCACTGATAACATTAGAGGGACCAATACCTGGAACTCATGAGAGACCTAGAACTCAGTTAGTCACAAGGGGTATCAGGAAGGCCATGAGGAAATTGAACTTCAATTGGAGACCCTATGTCCTCAGGAGCTACTTCTCCATGGCTTTAGATATAGCGGAGAATAAGGGTATAGTATCCCACAACTGGAGGGAGTACTGGATGGGCCATACCGGGGACATATCTGCTAGATATTCCACGAACAAGAAACTGTCCCCAGAAATGATAGAGGAGATGAGGGAAACATATAAAAAATGCTCACCCTACCTTGAAACAGGAAGGAAAGCTTTAACCGAGGAAGAGAAGGAGCAATTGAATAGGGAAGTAAAGAAATGGTATCTCAGTGCTCTTGGATTCACTGATGAAGAAATAGCGAAAGATAATTTACTGGAACTTGAACCCAGAGAGCTTCAACAAAAAGTAAGGGAGAAATTGAAGCTGAATATGAATAATGGCCATCCCCAGAAAATAATTCCAATAAACGAGCTCAGGAAATACATTGAGAAAGGATGGGAATACATCAAAGATCTTGGGGACAAAGAGGCAATAGTCAGGTTACCTGGGAACTGAAATTACCGGACCCATAGGTATCTTTAACTATGGTAATTATTTATTCCTCGCGATAACGACTTGAGAAGACTGGTTTCAAGAAACGGGAGATGATGACAGGCCTGCACAGTCTGGAAATTAGCTCTTAAAATCCTCTTGTAAATGCCAAAATAAAGGGCCAAATTTGCGAGATAAGGGATCGGGTGAAATGATTTTACCTTTTGCCCATCATACCTCCTTAAAACGTTGATTTGGGAGCACTTTTCTTTCAAATTTAAGGTAATATATTCTGGATCCTCCTAGAGAATGATAATATAATTATTAGAGATCGGAAATAATTCAGAAAACCGTTTCCTATTTTCATTCCCCAATAGCAGGTATTGGCAAAGTGGGGGAATGAAGTATGTTCTGCCAGACCCAGAGCATGTGCTGTAACTGCTTATTATCCGCACTCTCTAGACATTGAGATTTATCAAAATGTGCTACTTGTGCTACTGTTACATGTATATACCCGACTGTAGCTTCTTAAGAAACTCCCCTCGAAAAATCTCTTCGCACATAGGCGTATGTTATTAATATCAAACACGCGCGAGCTTGGAGAGAAGAGGAGATAAGGAAGAATTGTCAAGAGATTTACTTTTCTTGTTCTAGGGTAATTGCAAAAAATTAGTGACACTACGAAATATTAATATGAATGTTGACTCTTTCAGCAAACGAGAGCAGAATGAAATATCAAATGTTCGTAAATGGAAATTGGATAAATTCTTCTGACGAAAATAAAATCGATGTTTTAAATCCTGCTACCGGGACAAAGATTGCTGAAGTCCCAAGTGCAACAATTGACGATGTCAGAATGGCTACAGAAGCCGCAAAGGAAGCCTTTGAATCTGGAACTTGGAGCAAAATAAGCCCAGGCGAAAGGGCGAATATTCTTCTTAAGATTGCCGCAATGATTGAAGAAAGGATTCAGGAACTAGCAAAACTTGAGACAGAAATCTCCGGCAAATCTATAAAACAAACTATGGGATATGACCTTCCATATTCAATTGATAATGTAAAGTTCATTGCTGGAGCTTCAAGAATACTCGAAGGAAAAGCAATGGCAGAATATGTGAAGGAAGGTTCAAGTGCGATCAGGAGAGAGCCTATCGGAGTAGTAGGCGTTATAACGCCATGGAACTACCCATTAATGATGGTGGTTTGGCGAGCTTTTCCAGCTTTAGCTGTTGGAAACTCAGTTGTGGTAAAGCCCGCAAGTTACACTCCGTTGACAACATTAGAACTTGCGAAGATCGTTGAGAAAGCAGGGGTTCCAAAAGGCGTGTTCAATGTTATTACTGGTCCGGGTGGAGTGGTTGGAGAAGAACTTGCTAGAAACAAAAATGTGGATATGATAGCTTTTACAGGAAGTACCGAAGTTGGGAAGAAGCTTTCAGAATTAGCCTCCTCCACCTTGAAGAAGGTATCTCTTGAACTTGGAGGCAAAGCCCCATTCATAGTGTTTGAGGATGCCGACATTGATGCGGCGACAGAAGGAGCAGTTGTAGGAGGATTGGTGAACAACGGTGAGGATTGCGCAAATTCAACAAGGTATTACGTCCAAGAGTCTGTGAAGAACAAATTTATTGAAGTACTCGTAAGAAAGCTTAGAAATGTCAGGATTGGAAATCCTATGGACATTAATACTGATATAGGCCCGCTTATTTCAAACGCGCATCGTGAAAGAGTTGAAGGATATATTGAAGCCGGACTAAGACAAGGAGGTAAACTAATTGAAGGAGGAAAACGACCAAAGATAAGGGGGCTGGAGAAAGGATTCTTTCTCAGTCCCGCAGTAATTTATACGGAAAATCAGAAGTCCGACATAGTACAGGAAGAAATCTTTGGGCCAGTGTTTACAGTACTCCCCTTCTCTTCCTATGATGAGGTCATTGCGAAAAGTAATGATGTGGTTTACGGCTTAGGGGCGTCTGTGTGGACGAAAAACATTAAGATTGCACTTAATGGTGTTAGGGACCTCAGATTTGGAACTGTATGGGTAAATGAGCACGTTCCTGTTCCTTCAGAAATGCCGTGGGCAGGATATAAACAAAGTGGGCACGGGGCTTCTCTGTCTGCTTACTCTCTGGAGGAATTTACCTACATTAAACACGTATATTTTGACCTGACAGGGAAAGTAAGGAAGAGCTGGTATTACCAGATTTACAGTGCCCAATAGGTTCACTTCTTCTTTAAAATAATTTTAATTGTATTAGGTTTCCCATATTACGTCAAATAATGGTATCTATTATCTTACCTTCTGGGTTCTTTGATAAATCTGGTTCTCTAGGATTATAATGTCGTAAGGGACTTAATTTATATGGAAATACTATAAATTCTGTTTTCATATATCCGAGAATTTCTATCCCAGAATATCGTCAATAATTGCAAGGGGTTCTCTCTATCTTTCGCAAGGAATATTTGGATGTTTCTTTCCTTCTGGTTTTCATTATTTCCCTTCTTGAATGTGACAGTCTTGAATCAACTATCCCTATTCTTCCAGTAAAAATAATAGAGGAGGGTCACGTATTTTCAAATATGTCATCAATGGCCTAAGAATAGTAAAGAGAATCCATTACATAGTAATAGTGCCTGGCGGAATATAACTTGAAGGAAATGCTTTTTTACCGAAACGTGTATAATTTCCTTCCATTCCACAGCTGTGGAATCTAAATCGAAGGATAAGCTTCTTCGTACGGTATTGTTATCACTCTGTTTGGAAAATCAATGAAATTTGTTCGTCCTTGTAATTGCCGTATACCCTTTTCATCGCGGTGGAATTCTTGCACGGTGCAAAGAACGAATCCATGGCGTAACTCAACTTCTCCATGGATATGAGGTCAATAACAATTTCGTTTACTTGTTAACTGTCATCCTTGATCCCGGCAATGTTTTGAAATTTGGAATTTCATTCATGCCTTTGGAATTTATCAGATCATGGAAACTGCTGAAGAATTTCCTCGATTAACTGTATGATATTCCTTATATCTGAGTAATCGAGAAAACTTCACAATAATGGCATTGAAATGCCCGTAACCCTTTCCTCAGAAATTATTGTACCAATAAAGTCAAGAATAGCAGGGATATGTACCGTTGTAATGTCCTCAAATTACTTTTTCAGTACAGATGTCCCATAACAGAAGAACATTTCATAAAAACGTGGAGTTTTATTATCTAAATCACTGAATCTTAAGAAAAACAGAGACTTATTCATTTAGTACCTTGATGCAGAGGCATATTAGAATCTAAATTCAGAACGTTTTCATGACTTTTATTGTTCCTCGAGATTAAATACGATAGTCTTTGTATTGGTGAACTCTTCTATGCTGTATCCTATCCCTTCTCTTCCTAATCCGCTTTGTTTTACGCCCCCAAAAGGAAAAAAGCCTATCCCATGAGATGGAAAACCATTAACTGTAACTTCCCCTGACTCCATTTTCTTTGCTACTCTCCAGGCAATGTTGATGTCATCGGTAAAGATTGAGTTGTCAAGTCCATATTCTGATCGGTTAGTAATTTCTATAGCTTCCTCCTCATTTTTAAAAGTGTAAATAGGAATAATAGGTCCAAACGTTTCCTCCCACATTATTCTTGATTCAAGGGGGACATTGCACAGCACTGTAGGTTCAAAGTAGTTTTCATTGTATTTCCCCCCGGTGCAAATCTTTGCCCCTTTCTGTATGGCATCATCGACAAGAGACGAAACCCTCTCTACCGCTTTACGATCTATCAGAGGCCCTGAAAATACACCCTCCTCAAGTGGGTTACCAATCTTCATATTTCTGACAATTTCTGTAATCTCTGAGGTAAGTACTTTGGCTAAGTCTTGGTGAACTAGAACCCTGCTTATTGCGTCGCATCTCTGTCCAGAAAGTTTAAGCGATCCTTCCACTATGTTTTTAGCTACCCTTTTTAAATCTCTAACAGGAGGGAGAACTATGGCTGAGGCTTTTCCTCCAAGCTCGAGATGTATTTTCTTGATTCCAGATATTTTCGTCAATTCAAGCCCAATTTCCGTACTTCCGGTGAAGGTTACCATATCTACATAGTTGGATGTGGATAGATAACTTGCAAATACACCTGGTGCTATGACTGTCGAAAGGGCCCCCTTTGGCAGTCCTGCATCATCGAGAATCTTCGCCATGAGTAGCGGCGCAAGGGGAACTGCTGAGGAAGGCTTCAGCAGTACAGAATTTCCAGCCACCAGTGCGGGAATAACCTTTGTGTATGAAATAAATAATGGGTAATTGAATGGAGATATAGCGAGTACTACCCCTACTGGCTCTCTAATTACGGTTGCTATCCTCCCATTGTTATGCTTTGACCACTCTCCCGGTATAAAATCACCAAGTATTGCACTGGCATCGCTTCTAACATTCTTAATCCTATCTATGGTTGAATTTAACTCACCCTCGGCATCTTTTCTTGTCTTTCCCACGTTTAGCATAAGGGCACTTATTATAGACTCCCTCCTTTTATCCAGTAAAACCGCAGCTTTCTCAAGTATCTCTATCCTGGAAAATCCAGGGAGGTTCTTCATGGTTTTCTTGGCCTGTATAGCCTTACCTAAGGACTGATCAGCCATTTGAACGTCCATTTTGGAAACTTTTGCAATTATTTCGTTGTTAATAGGCGAGCGCACGTCAATATAGTAAGAATCTGTCATAGTCCACGATCCACCGACAAGTATTTTGAAATACGGAATGCCGTTATTAACCTCAATTATGTCACTGAAGTCATCCAACCTGTCCAATTTCAATGCCCTATTTATCATTCATTTATCATTCCATAACCAGAACTCAAATGAACGTTACTTTATTAAATTTTCTTAGCTCTAATCAAATGAATTCTAAAATCTAGCTGGATCTGAGAAAATTATACAAAACTATCTGGCTGTCTTATAGCCATGGAACACTTCATCTGAATAAACAGGAGAATGTCTATTTCTCCACCATATTTACTCTATTTTTGAAATTTCTATGGTTGGACCCAGTTTGAGTCGGTCCCAAGCGCAAATATTATAAGGGAAACAAGAGATTATGAAGTTCACTTTAGCCATTCTAGATAATGTGACCAAAGTACTAGAGAAGTAAAGTATTGTTTACGATGGGTAATGAATTTTCTATGAAGCTCCCTTCCTTGATTTTCTCCTACTGCGAATGGTGCTTTAGACACTGAGTTTGAAATCTTTCGGCTCCTTTATTATTGTTACAATGTATTAACTCGCTTAACTCAATAATATCCCTTATCTCTGTTTGAAGATGTGTCCTCTTGGACAGGTCTATCATCTTGCCCCATTTGCTCGCTGTCATAGCTAAATATGAGCTTATTATACGGACTAAGCACATCTGTAAGTACGTGAGCCTTGTAACGCAAAAATGTCATGTAGTTTTTCATTGTGAAAGCTCCATCTTTAGATCTTCTCTTGCTTCCTTGTTCCCTGGTATCTACGGACCATCTACGTTCCTGATATGGTCTTTATCTGTATGATATATGATAAAAATTGAATTCCTGGTTTTTTCCACTTTATGTTGATGCCCTTTGAATCAAGCTATCTCTGTATTTCATTATATACGACTCTATTCCTTCTAATTGAGAATAGACCCTCCTTAAGTAGTCATATTGCGCTGGCATCATGGCCTCTCTGATCAAGGAAGTCCATGAATGATATACGGTCGTCAATTTCCTCTCAGTTCTTTTCTCCTTCTTGATATGGCTTGAAGGAGTAGAACATTCACAATGCTTTGAGAATCTCTGTGCTTTCCCTTTGCCAGTATCGTTGCTGTATAAACCTTCTAACAGGAGAGGGATTATATTCTATTACTTTCTTCATATATACTAGGGGATCGTTACCTATTCTCCTTCCTTACGTATTTCCTTGCGGGTTTCATCAACGAGGTTTACGGTGATGTCCTATTTAACATGGATAGGGGTGATAACCACTTGTTTCAGTAGAGTCGTAAAATTTTTAGAAATATCTACAGAGCTAGGAAATAATTATATACGGAGACATTCATATTCTTCAATATGGCACAAGGAAATGAACTCAGAAGGGATAGAATTGGACTCTGGGCGATGGCATTTCTTACCGTGGCTGCTATTTACCCTATGGCTATGGCAGTTTCTAATGCAGCTGCTGCTGTGACGTACGCGGGATTTGCCGCACCTCTAATTCCTATTTTCGGTGCAGTTTTAATTCTTCTTGCTAGCGTACCAATATTGGAGTATGCAAGATTGACGTCCTTCGCTGGTGGCTATTACGGTCTTTCTGAATTAGGTTTTGGAAAGCCTGTAGGAAAATTTGTGTCTTTGGAGAATTTAATGTATTTCCTCATGTTCGACGTACTAACATCAACTGCATTCGCATATGTTATATACTCTTCATTAACCTATGTCAGTAGCTACATCCTGCCTTCATGGCTGTACGTGCTAATCTCAATACTCTTCTTCGCCGGAATGTATGTAGTTTCAGTCGTGGACCTTCGAGTGGCCGCCAGATGGGTTATCGCATCTGGAATTCTGCAAATAGCAATACTATTAATTTATGGCGGAGTTGTAATCGCGAGGACTAAGTATAACAGTTTGGCTGCGTTCAACCCTTCAGTTGCACCCGGTGGTTTTCCGGGGCTTTTCCTAGGGGTTATATTAGCAGGGTTCCTATTCTACACTGGTTACGGAGTTCCTCTATTCTTCTCAGAGGAAGGAAAAGCATCCTTCAGCAATGTCTGGAAAGCAATATTTCTTGGGGTAATTGTAACTACTGCTGTAGGTATATTTACAATGTACTCTGAAGTTGCAGCAATTGGCCTATCTCATGCGGCCAGTTTATCGAGTGAGCTTAGCCCTGGACTCGCAGCTTATCTACCATTTCTAGGTCTTGCAGCCGCTTGGCTTTTCTTCCTAGTTGCACTCTTTGGTCAAGCCTTTGGAGGATTCGTACCAGGTATGTCCTTTACCAGGCTTCTATATTCCATGGGGAGGGACAAATTTGTTGCATCAAATTGGCTAACTAAAGTTAACTCCAAGGGGAGCCCCAAAAACGCAGCTCTACTTAATTCTTTTGCTGGAGCTATTGTTACAATAGTTATAGAAGTCCTCATGATACATTTCTATGGTGTGACAGAGGGTCCATTCTACGCCTTATTTTTGGCAGGCAGCATGGTTGTAGCTTACTGGTTTATACACCATATAATCCCAGAATTGGCCTTGGCTTTCTACCTTCATAAGAGTGGAAAGAGAATAACAACAGTTAGGAACTTCCTGATATCCGTTGTTGCGCCAGCTGGCGGAGTTGCCTTATTTGTATACGCTTTCTACGAAGGTTACTCCAGTCTAACAGAGCCTTACTTCGGAGGGTTAATAGCTGTATTCATAACCTCTTTGATTGCAGTGGGCATTGTATGGTATAAGGCCGCGAGAAAAACCCTAGGGGAAAGCTATGTAACGAAATCAACAATCCTTGAAAAGTAGTTTTTTCTATTTGACTTTTTCTTTTTTATATTTGTGTTTTATTTCAATATGGGAAGGGAATTAAAAGTGATAAACCTCATAGGCCGGTTACAGTATGATAATGGGCAATGCTATTACAACCATCGCTTAACGATCCAGCAATAGCCTATATGGCGATTTACCGAAAGATTTATGAGATGCATAAGTCTTTACAGATATGTTCCCATCAGGGAGCGGAAAGACGATAAGAATCAAACGCATTTTTAGAGAGGACGGTAGGGCCCTAATCTGCGCCCTTGACCATGGGGGCGAAGACGCCCTTGTCGATGGGCTTGAGAAGATGGATAATGTGATAAGCGCCGTTATAAGGGGAGGAGCGGATGCTATACTTATAAATGAGGGCATTCTTGCAACGTATAGTGACATTATTGGAGGAAAAGTCCCTGTGATTTTAAATATCCCTCTCAGAACCGGATTCGTAAAGAACGCGATTTCGCTAGGGGCGGATGCTATAAAAACCACATATTTTGGAAGCGTACCCCTACCTATAGAAATAGCAGAAAAAATGAGAGGAGTGGCAGCAGAATCAATAGAATATGGAATTCCTTACTTTAATGAGTTTATTCCGCTGGAGAATGGTGGTATTTCTAGTGATCCTGTTCTTGTAACAAGGGCCGCAAGAGCAGCTGCGGAGTACGGTGCTGATATTGTGAAAACAACCTACGTGAGGAAATTCGATACTGTAACTAAGGCTGTTCCAGTCCCGATTATAATAGCAGGGGGAGAGCCTAAGGGAAAGAGCATAGAAGAAGTGATGAAAGATGTGATAAAAAATGGTGGGGCAGGAGGAGCAATAGGCAGGAAGATTTTCCAGAGTCCAAATCCTGAGCAGGTTGTTAAGAGGCTAATTGGAATAGTGCACAATAGTGACTGATATGAAAGCAGCGGTTTTCTACGGGAAATCGAATATAAGGATAGAGGAAGTTCCTGTTCCAAAGATTTCTGATGATGAAGTTCTTGTAAAAAATCTAAGAATAGGCATATGCCCTACTGATCTAAGATATTACCTAGGGCTTAGGGGGGAATCAACGTATGACAATCCAAGGTTTACCATAGGAGAAGATACCTATGGGCTATCTGGACATGAAATAGTTGGAGAAATAGTTGAAATTGGAAGAAAAGTAGATTCATTTGAAAAGGGTGATCTAGTAACCCACGAAACATTTACATATTGTGGTGAGTGTAGATATTGCAGGAAAGGGCTTATCAACCTTTGTGAAAAGAAATTAGATATTGCGAGGGGCTATGCAGAGTATATTAGGGTACCTCAGAAGTTCGTCCACAAGTTCAAGAAAGGAACAGATGTTAAACTGGCTGTCTTTGCCGAACCTCTGTCTGTTGTAATTCATGCAATAAAGAAAATCCCCCTCGAAGATATAGCAATAGTTGGTGCAGGACCTATGGGTCTACTTATGGCAATGTACTCGGATTATAAGGGAAAGAACGTATTACTGTTAGAAACCAGGGAAGATAGACGAAAATTCGCAGAAAGAATTGGAATCCAGAAAGTTATGGACCCAATTAATGAACCAGGAAGAATTAATTCAGAAGTCAGTAGTGGAATTTTCGGTGTTGTATCGACAGTGGGCGGGAAGAATGCAATTGATTACGCACTTAGCCTCTCGGCATCATCTGCCCCAGTCGTTATTTTCGGTGGAACGTACCCCCCGGAAGTGTTAACATATGATCCAAACAATATCCATTATACCGAAAAGGTAATAACTGGTGCAACAGACCATACTACTAGCGATATGGATGAATCAATCATCTTGATAGAAGAGAGAAAACTTCCCCTCCATAATATAATTACAGGGGAATACTATCTTTCCCAGCTTAAACAAGCATTCGATAATATAATCTCTGGCAGAGAGATGAAGGTTCAGATCAAGTTCGAGTGATTTAATGGACTACATTGCAGGAATCGACATAGGATCCGCCTCGACAAAGGGGATTATGATCGACATAGATAGCGGTAATTATTTCGCATCAAACAGGCTGCATGCTCTTAAAATCAGCAGCCAAGGTGTTTCAGAAGATAAAAGTGAGAGATTTTTCGAGGAGGTCATCGCTGTTCTCAAGGAGATGATGAGGATAGCAGATATCAGTCCTAACAAGCTGAGAACCATTTCGATTTCAGGTTTCGAATCCGTTTCCTTCATCGGAGAAAATGGAAGTGAAGTCAGGCCAATGATTTCATATCTCGATTCAAGGTCAGAAGACATATCAAGGGATTTTGGCCGAAAAGTCGGTGAAGACCTCATATTTGAAATAACGAAGAACAGGCCTAGCTCTATATTTGAAGGTTACAAATTATTGTGGGCTTTCGAGGACAGTGAGGTCAAAAATAGGACTAGAAAGGTTCTAGATGTTGCTAAGTATTCAGTTCTGAGACTAACCGGAAATTACGTAATTGACAGGAGTACCGCAATGTTGTTTGCTCCATTTTACAATCAAATCAAATCATCATGGAGCGACGATATAATCGATATGGCAAAATTGAGCAGTGACATTTTCCCACTTATCAAGGAAAGCCACGACCTATCCGGGACAATTCTGAAGGAGGTTGCAGATAAATACGGACTATCTCCCGAGACGAGAGTAACTGTTGGAACCCAGGACGCTTACGCTTCACTCCTCGCAGACGGTGTGGTTTCAATAGGTGATTCCTCGTTTATCTATGCGACTTCTGGGGTATTTGATATCATACACGATGGTGAAAAATTTTCTAATTCATTCGCTAACACTAGGCATGTTCTTCCAGGGGTTTATGTTGCTGAGGCAGCAATGTACAATGCGGGATCACTTCTGAATTGGTTTGGGGGAATTACCGGCAGGAAGCTCAAGTCACTTGACAAAGCCGCAAGCAAAAGGAAAAGGCCGGGGGAGATTATTGCACTCCCATTTTTTTCAGGTGAGAGGGCTCCTATATGGAATAATAAGATACGAGGGGCCTTCCGAGGTGTTTCATTAGAGCACGGTATTGCGGATATTTATCTTTCACTACTTGAGAGTATAGGATTTTGGCTTAGATACACACTTTCTATTGCAGAAAAATCTGGCCTAAAGGTTGAAAGGATAGTCGCGGGAGGTGGAGGGTCCAAAAGCTCTATATGGACACAAATTGTGTCTGATATAATAGGTAGAGATCAGGAAATTAAGATTAGCCAAGGAGCAGCCGAGGGTGATTTATTTATATCGAAAAAAGCCGAAGGTCTTATAAAGGATTATTCAGAGTTAAAAAAAACAGTGAAGACAAAGAAAACCATAAAATACAATTCCAGATTACACGACGAATATAGCCACAGGTACGATTGCTTCACAAAATTTCTGGAGGAAGAAATAGCCAGAACTGTTAAAGTGCAACAGTAGATCTATATTCCATGTGACTTCATTACGTTGAAGCGATATTTTGTCCAATGGTAACAAGGAAATTGATAAGAGAATTCAACATTTTTATAGGCTATTAAGAAAGCATCACGAATTCCGTGATGGTATTTTAAGAGAGAGCGAAACCCCTTACACGTAGTGTCACGAATTTTGTGATATAATGCTTGTTAGCTTAAGCTATGGGGTGTTGGACACTATTCTAAGATCGACCAATATTGAATATATTGTGCCACAAACCCGTGCAGAATATTGCGCTGTCAATCCTGTCATCCCTCCTCTGCGCTAAGTTCTGTCCGAGCATCTTCTTATCTGCTGCAAATCCAGATTCAGAATTGCTCCTCTGATGGTACTGCTCCAGATGGGTAACAGTATTCAGAAGGAAATCCTTAATCATGGATTTCCATTCAACTGAACCGTTGAGCGTTGAGTTCTTCTTTGGTATCAGGAACATCTTCGTTCCCTTCAGAGCATTGTAAAAATCGATTTATTTT
>Ga0080003_1001348_pt1 | contig 13212 bp, 9 predicted proteins | sample JossMetagenome_FD_69206 | JGI IMG/M metagenome (GOLD analysis project Ga0080003, IMG submission 69206) | Hot spring microbial communities from Joseph's Coat, Yellowstone National Park, USA - JC2_E (SPADES assembly) (version 2) | ecosystem: Environmental > Aquatic > Thermal springs > Hot (42-90C)... | reverse complement strand
ATAGTCAAAGACGGGAAGGAGAAGATCGAGCCATTAGGTTACAGCGTCGATGAGCTGATCGGCTTAATGGAGGAGCTCAAGAGAGCCAGAATAGAGAAAATCAAGGCGCTTTGAGCCCTATTCGTCAGTCTTTTATGATGATCTCCATATGAGATTAAAGTATTAAACAAAAATATCAAATTTATTCTATAATGTTATAAAAGAGAATCATATGGACTTGGTCAAATTCAAAGCCAACCCGAAATCCCTCATCAAGTTATATTCCCTCGCCCGGTAATACATCTCTCAGTGGTAGCTAGCAACGTCTCATCTCAAGCTCCGCAAGCGGCTCCTGAGGCCACAGCCCTATCCGTCATGCTCACCCTCCTTCCTTACCTACTCTGGATCGCCGCGTTTCTCTTCATGGTTTACATGGTTACCAGGATGCAGGTGGGTTTGGGAATAAACAGGAAACAGGACAGGAAGGTCTACTTACCTCCTTCCGTATCATGGGATTCGGTCGTCGACATGAACGAGGTGAAGAGCAGGCTCTTGGAGATAGCGGAGTGGGTAAAGGCGAGGAAGAAGCCTTACGGGGTGATCCTTTTCGGGCCCCCGGGAACAGGGAAGACCCTCGTAGCTAAGGCCTTAGCCAACAAGTTGGGCTGGAAGTTCATGGAGCTTAGGGCTAGGGACGTCATGAGCAAGTGGTATGGCGAAAGCGAGTTCCTTCTGGAGTCCTTCTTCGACCAGATACCCCTCGTGGCCCCAGTGGTCGTCTTAATAGACGAGATCGACGGCTTCGCCATGAGTAGGGAGGAAGGGGTTCACGAGGTCACTCACAGGTTGATTAACATAATGCTCTCGAGGCTTCAGGAGCTCCACGACTCGAATGTCCTCGCAATAATCATAGCTACCACTAACCTGCCCCAAGAGATAGACGAAGCCCTCCTGAGGCCTGGGAGGTTCGATGAGGTCATTTACGTCGGTCTCCCCAGCGAGGACGCCAGGAAGGAGCTATGGAAAGCCTTGGCGGGGCCCGAGGTTGATTACGAGGCCTTAGCCAAGGCGAGCAATAGGCTCACCCCGGCCGACATAAAGGCAGTGGTCGAGGCCGTCAAGAACAAGGTTGAGCTGGGAGAAAGGAGGAAGCCCACCACCGAGGACTACATGAGGGAGCTTGAGTCTTACAAACCTTCCTTGAGCCTACAGACCCTATTGAAGTTCGAGGACATAGCCAAGAAGTACTCCAGGCATAAGGTCAGCGAGAAACCATACCTGGTTAAGGACGTCAAATGGGACGACCTAGGGGACTTGGAGGAAGTCAAGAGGGAGATAAGGGAAGCGATAGAGATGCCCATAAAGCACAGGGAAATAGCCAGGACCCTAGGGGTGAAGCCCGCCAAGGGGGTGCTCCTATACGGCCCTCCAGGAACGGGAAAAACCAGCCTGGCTAAGGCGTTAGCTTCGGAGCTGAACGCCTCGTTCATAATACTGTCTCACGAGGAGCTTTCTAGGGTAGGACCGTTTGAGGCTCCGAAGGTTATATCCGAGAAGTTCGCCTTAGCTAGGGAGTACGCCCCTTCCATAGTTTTCATAGACGAGATAGACTCATGGACTAGGGTAAGGGAGGCCAACGAGTGGAGAAGCGCCCTTACCGAGCTCCTGGTTCAGATGGACGGGATTAGGGAACTCGAGGACGTGGTGGTAGTGGCTACTACCAACAGGCCTTGGGACCTAGACCCAGCCTTGCTTAGGCCCGGCAGGTTCGACAGGCTGATCTACGTGCCTCCCCCCGACGAGAACGGCAGGAAGGCCGTGCTGAAGGTTCTGATGCGAGGATTAGAATACGACGAGGAACTAATCGCTGAGGTGGTCAGAAAGACTACCAACTTCACTCCCGCTGACCTGAAGGCTGTCGTTGACGAGGTCAGGAGGAGCATGATGAAGGAAGCCCTAGAAAAAGGGCAGATAAGGATTAGGGTAACCATAGAGGACTTTGAGAAGGTCTTGCAGAAGTTCAAGCCGTCAGTCGATCCCTCAACGTTGGCCATGTATGAGGCCTGGAGGAGGAACCATCAGTCCTGAACCTTGGGCTCGATCAACTTAATTTCAGAACTCCTCAGTAAATTAATTTGAACTGCCTGAACGCCTTAAAGAGTATGAAACCCAGGATTCCCATCATAATGGCCATCATGACGAAGCCCGTTAACTGCTCCGATCTAGGCGTCCAGGGGGAGTAAGGGACGGGAGGGTTGGAATAGAACGGGTACGAAGCAAGAAGTGCCACGGCTAAGGTAGAGTCTCCAATGAGCCAAAGGATCAAGAGCGCCAGCTTCTCAACGTACCTCATCGAATGAACGGACGCCCCTATTAGGAACCCCGCAACGAAGACGGTTAGGGAGTCCGCCGCCCTGAATAGCAAGTTAGCCGCGCTTAGGACGTAAAGGTCGGGGTAATGCCAGGCTATGAGGATCAATGAGCCTAAGTAAGCTAGGAAGCTTCTCCTCGCCTTGAAATAATAATAGCCGATGAGGCCCCCGCCGAAGGCCAGGGCGTAATGGGAGACCATTAAGGGGGTTGGTGAGTCGATATATAACGCCTCAACGAACGGATTAACGACGGCAAGCACGAACGCTATGGAGGTTATCAGCGCCCGTTTGTTGCCTGGAAGTCTCTCTATCACTCGCTTCTTCTCACGTAGTTTCTTAATATTCCTATATCCGTTACTTCCACTTCTATCACGTCCCCGTGCCTAAGGTATTTCCTGCCGGTGAACTCCGCCACCCCTGCGGGCGTGCCAGTAGCTATCACGTCCCCAGGCCTCAGCGTTATCCCTTGGCTAGCGTAGTGTACAAGCTCCTCCATTGAGAATATCATATCGTCAGTAGCACCGTCCTGCACGACCTCCCCGTTCAGTCTCGTCGTTATCCTGAGGGGTAGTTTCACCTCGTCCTTCGGAACGACCCAGGGACCTATGGGTAGGCCCGTGTCCAGGTCCTTGCCCAAGACCCAGTTGAGGCCCAGTTGTGGTATTCCTGGGAACTGGTAGTCGCGGTAACTGACGTCGTTCAACACGGTAAAGCCGAAGATGTAATCCCACGCCTTCTCCTTAGGTATGTACTTTCCCCTTTTACCCATTACAATACCTATCTCTCCCTCGTAGTCTACCCTCTCTAGCCCCCTCGGGAGCTCTATGAAGCCGTTGTGAGGGACTAGGGTATTGGGGGTCTTAACGAAGAAGTACGGATAAGGAGGCCTCTCGAAGCGTCCCTCGCTTGCATGGGACCTGAAGTTAACGGCGGGCATGAGCACCTTCTCTGGGACCACTGGAACCAACAACTCCCTAACCTTCACTTCCCTCATCTCCAACCTCGACAGGATGTCGTAATTGCTGATCACGGCGTTAGGGTTGGCTAAAAGGCACTCGAGCCCTTCCCTAATGGGGGCCAAGTAACGGCTTCCGTTAATGAAGACGGCCATCCTCTCGCCGTTCTCCAAGACGGCGTAAGCGACCTTCACGCGAAAACCTTTTGGCTAGGAATAAAAACGGATTCGTCGAACCTGATGGACGCTTACGAGTTCGTGTATTACGTGCTGAGGCACGCGGTTCCAGGCTCCACCGCGGGGTTCTCGACAGGTAGCGCTCAATTCATTCTGATGAAGGACGAGGTTGGGATGGCCAAGTTGGTCTACTGCCTGAACGACGAGGTGGAGGAGAGGAGGTTTCGGTTCAGCGAGGAAAACGTGAACAGGGTGGCCAACGAGATCGTGAACCTGATCGGCGAGGTCTCGGGTTTCGAGGTCAAGGAGGTTCAGCTACTCAAATCGGTCGACTTCTCGGGCTGCTTCAGAAAGGAGGAGAGGCCTAGACGTAAGGCTAAGCCTAAGGAAGAGCTGAACCAGATCCTACAAAGTCTCAAGCAGTTGCCGCAGGCGTATTCCTTCATCCCTCTCTTCTCCTTAGAGGGCAAGATCGTAGGTCTCGTGCCTGAGACCTTCGCGCTAGTCGAGGGGAATCATAGGGAGCCCGCCAGGGTGAGGAGGGAAGGCGCGTCCCCTTTAACCCTCCACGCCGACAGGTGGTTCAGGTACTCAGGGTACCTGAAGGCTGATAAGAAGTTCGGGAACCCCCTGCTCTCTTACGGTTCCGTCACGACGTTTTCGGCCCTACTGGTCGAGACAGCTCAGGACGGTCAGCAGGGCGAATGGAGGGGGAGGAGGATACCTAAGAAGACGGGGACGTTCTTCGTCTTCAACTCGAGGGGTAAGGCCCACACGGAGGAGCTGGAGTTCCTGGACTACTCCCCCTTACAGCCTAAGAGGCTATCCTACGGCCTCTTCGTTAAGGAAGGGGAGACGATCGTGAGGCTAGGGGGAGGAGTTGTGAGTAGCGTTGAGGCCTTAGCGGACTACGTGATCAGCTCCACGTTCGCGGTCTCAAATAACGGTGAACTCAGCGTAACTACGTTAAGGGAGCTCTCCGACTTCGTGATAAACATGATAGTTTCGAAGTACATGCCCTCTAAGAGCCTTAAGGACTTTATACTCGTTATATCGAACCCGATACAGTCAACCGCGGTTCTAGCCTTTGATGGCAGGGCGTTGAGGCTCTCTGACCCAGTGAGCTACTGGATCTGTCAGGTTCTGGAGGAGTGCGAAAGAGGTGAAGCAGGCACCGACGGCAAGAAGGAGGAGGTTAAGAGGGCGTTCAACCTCCTGTCGAAAAAGGGGATGTACAGGTCGGTCTTCCTTTAGTCGATCAATTAATTAAGGCTTATATTTTAAGGCTTGTACTTCTAAGCTGAAATGACGCAGGTTGTCCAATGGTTTGCTATTTTGTATGACACCGTCATGATGGCCTTGAATTTCCTAATTTTCTGGCGTCTCTTAAGGGCGGAATACGTCAGCAACAGGGCAGTGATGTTCTTCTCGTCCATAATCCTTTACATGGCGGCAGAAGGGTTCGCGCTCGGTTACATTATTTACGAGGGAGGATCACCGATAGCGGAGCTACCTGCCCTAGTCCTAGCTTCCGTTCCTCTCCTCGCTTCAGGAGCGATAAAGCCTCAGAACGTGAGGCTTCAAGGGTCCGTCAAGTACTCCCTGCTACTTGCCACGTCTTTAGTGGTAGACGAGGTGGGCATGGGGTATCTGTACGCCAAAGCTTTCGGCGTCGACCTTGGCAACTGGCTGGTGGACTCGGTGAGTAACGTGGCTTTCGGCCTTATGATGCTGGCCGATGCCCTCTTCTTCCTGTTAGTCTCGAGGAGACGCGGGAAGCCGGAGTACGCCCTCTTCACGTTCGCTACCGCCATGGTTTTCCTGCCGAACGTGGTGTTCGTTTACGGCAAAATGATTATGCTGATTTTTTCTATACTAGCTTCCGTTATAATGGTCACAAACATAGTCTTACTTTACCTAGTCCAGTTGAGCGGGTTCACGTTCAGGAGGCAGTTCCTCGCTATCTCAATGGCTCTCCTCAACTTCCTAATGATGTACGGGCTCAGCGACTTCGCCGTAACCGGTAGCCTGGTAGTCCTCTCCCTGACCTCGGCGATATCTATGGCCTGGTACCTTTTCGCTGAAGTGTGGGAGTCGAAGGATGTTAAAATAGAACCGAGGCCCGGCCTCACGTTCCTCTTCTTGGTTCTCGTTAATCTAGCGGAGCTGGCCATGGGGTTCGGAATGACGGTCTTCGGATTCAGAACTTCGCTCGACCTGTTCATGCCGTCAAGTGCTGGCGGCGCAATGGGCCACATGCACGCTGCGAGCGGGCAAATGGCTATGTCCAGCACTATGTCTCAATCAGGTAACATGCCGAGCGGGACGACAAGTAGTATGAACATGGGTATGGGAGGTCATATGCACATGATGAGAATACAACCCTGGTCCTCTTGGGACCCGCTCTGGTGGCTCTTCCCGTTCGACATATACTCCATGATGACCATGATGAAGATAAGCGGCAACGCGTTGATCAACATGTTCTGGTCTTCCTTCATGCTCATAATGATGACTACCATGTCGCCGTTCTATGTTATCATGATGGGCTCCGAAATGGCGTTTCTCGTATGGGAGAGGTACAGGAGGGCTAAGAACTTAGGTGTGAAGAGATGGGCCCTGGTCATTCTCGTTTCAATACCCGTATTCGTGGTGCTAGTACCTTACTACACCCCCTACTACGTCTTCGGCATGTCTGGTATGATAATTCCGGTCGAAGTGATACCCTACTTAATATCTTTAGCCGCTGTAGCGATCGCAGTCATCCTCCTGGGCAGGAGGGCTTACTGTAACGCGGTTTGCATGGCCGCCCATATGTGGACCAACGTCTGGTACGACCAGTTCAAGCCGAAGAGGCACTGGAGAGGTTGGGATTACCTCAGGTGGGCCTTCCTGGTTCCAGCCATCGCGGTTCTCGCGCTGTACCCGCTTTACAGCCTTGGCCTACTCCAACCCCCCGCGGTGAAGCTACCGGGAGGGAAACCGTTCGCTGATTTCATCCTCGACTTTTACGGCATGTTCGTGCTGAACTACGTCTGGTGGTTCTTCTTCTTCCTGACCCCGATATTCGGCGCCTACTCTTGCGCCAGGCAGGGCTGGTGCGGCTTCGGTACATTAGTCGGCTTAGGCAACAAGGTCTTCTTCAAGGTTAAGGCTACCAGCGTTGAGACTTGTAAGGCCTGCCAAAGTGTGGAGTGCGAAGGAGCGTGTCCTGTGAAAATACCTATAAGGTCTGATGTGCTCTTGAAGGGCTATACGAACAGAATAGCGTGTGTGGGCTGCGGGGATTGTGTGGAGGCGTGTCCTTACGGTAATCTGACCATTAGGTCTTTAATAGGCCGATGAGATCAGGCGGGTAACCGCTAGGTCATCGGTCCCGCTCCCCGAAAATTCATCATTCAAATATTTCACAAAGTTTTCACTTTTTATTGTTTGACTCGGAAGCGCTAGCCTTGTTTCACGATAAAAGGTCTAGCTGAGTTAGTTCAGCGTATCTAGAATCGGACATGTCTACGATTGTTCTTAGTATTACGGCGTCCACGAACATTATGAATAATACAGTACCTTCATTGAGATGCGCTTGTTTGACTTATGAGATCGCCTCTATTCTGAGAATTTTTTAGTGTGGCGAAAGAACATATTTCCTTCCCACAGTACTAGTCAAGATTTAAATAATATGGTGATTAAAACGTACATGTGAGCCAGGCCAAACTCAGGAGGAAGAAAAGAAGTAGGTATGAGATAATACACGACGTCTTGGATCAATGTCAGACCGGATCAAAGAAAACCTGGGTAATGTACAGGGCCAATCTGTCTTACGATTTAACGACTAATTATCTCAATGAACTCGAGAAGTTGGGCCTCGTGGAGAACAAAGAAGGTCTATACTATATATCTGAAAAGGGGAAACAACTGCTCGAACTCCTCAAGGCCTGGAGGCAGAAGAAGGCCGAACTGGACGACATAACTAAGAAGATTAAGGAAATCCTCCCTGAAGAAGGAAGGAGAGAAAGGAAGGCTAAACAAGCGTCGTAGAGAGGGTTACTAGCTCACTAAGATCTTATATCTGAGATTTTTTAAATAAAAATAAATCCATTTTTGTTTTTAACCCCTTATACAGCTTGGGCTTTTTCGAGATCATCAAACCTCGTATCTTAAAGCCTTGGCAGGTTCGATCTTATTAGCCCTGTGTGCTGGTATGAGTCCTCCAATCGCCGAGACTAGGATCATAGTTAAATCCACCTCCAGGACTTGACCGGGTGAGATGTACGGTTGAATTGATACGGGTGTCCCGTTAGGCCCGGTGGAGAACAACCTCGAGGCGACCTCTGCCATTACATAGGAGCCTCCCAGTCCTAATAGCGTCCCTACAGAGGTGCCTATTATGCCCATTATCAAGGCCTCCAACAGAAACAACAGCAAGACGTCCCTTTTGCTGAAACCTAACGAGCTCAGTAGTCCTATTTCCCTGGTCCTTTCTACCACTGTGGTCAACATCGTCGTCGTGACGCCTATGAAAGCCACGATGAACGAGGAGGCTCCGGCAATTACAAGCAAGGCCTCAAACGAGCCCAAGCTCTGCTTGATGAAGGTCAGGAACTGTTGAACGGTTTGAACGGTGACGTAATTTCCATATCGTGATTGAATCGCGTTAGCTACTTGATCTACGTCGGACAGCTTCGCGACCACTATAGCTCCTGAGTACTGATCACCGTATATAGCTCTCCCTAACGCGTCTGATGCGTAAATCGCCTGATCGAAGTTGGCTCCTCCGAACGAACTGATCTCCTTAAGCGCGCCCACCACGGAGAACGACATGGTCTCTGTTTGGCCGTTCGGAAGCGAGATTTCCACCGTCATGACGTCTCCAGGCTCGAACGTGGGCTGACCAGGGTACCTGGGGTTAGCGATGTAGTAGCCTACGGCCACCTGAGTGTATGAACCCTCTATTGGCATTCTGCCTGAGTAGGGTTTAACGGAAGGGAGCACTAGGTCCACGTAATTGACGTTCATCGAGAAAATCGTTGTGGGCATTGGTCCTTTCGGCGTGTTAATACTGGCGGGGATTAGGTAGTATGGAACCACAACTTCGACGCCTGGGACCCGCTCGATTTGATAAAGTATGTAGGAGTTCAAGCTTCCGGGTGATTTAGGGCTCAGGAATATGTCGTTAGGCGCGAAGGTCTGCAGGATAAGGTTCTGAAAGTAAATTGAGAAGCCCTGAATCATGCCCATCATCGCGATCACTATCGCTGGCCCCACCATGATGCCGAGAACGGTGAGTATCGTTCTCGTTCTCTTTTCCTTAAGGGCGTTGAAGGCGAGCGTTGCCAGGTCGCTTAACTTCATCCGTTGGACCTCCTTCTTTTTCTTATTATAATTAATACAATAATTAGCACAATTAATACAATTATTACATAAAAGTAGACTGATGAGAATAAGTTCGGTCCGTATGTATGAGGCGTAGTCGAGGAGTTGGCTATCGTCAAGTTGTACGAATACGAATACGACGTGTTAACGACGGTGTATAGAGGGGTCTCGTAGGATACGATGAAGTTCACCGAGGCCGTCTTACCGTTCCACTGCGCAGGGATCTCAAAATTAAGCGGGGAGTTCGGCGGTAACTGACCGAGGTACAGGCTCCCTCCAGGATAGTAAACGATCACGTCGTTCGCTTGCGTGTTTCCCACGTTCAGCAGCGTTCCAGAGAACATCACGCTACCGTTGTTGTACGTAAAGTTAGGCGAAAGCAACTCGAGCTTGATGAGTCCAGTAAAGGTGAGGACAAGAGGGATCGTCTCCACTTGTAGTCCTTCGTTCGACAGGTAGCTTACCGTGAGAGTTACCGGAACCGCTTGAACCGTGTTTAGGTTCGTGAAGACTGTGATGTTCAGGCTCGCCGTCGACCTAGGCTTAAGCGAGCTCAGGTACGCGTTTTGAGGGCTTATCTGAACCGCGATGGATGGGGTAGTTATTGTAATTGACACATTCCGTAAAGTCTCATTCAAAGTGTTAGTTAGGGATAGGACGACCGAGTTAGGAGTTTGATAATACAGGACGCTGGGCTCTACTGTCACATCGATCGGACTAATTCCTTGAATAACGTAAACGGGAACGAGGTAATTCTGAAGTACTCGTATTCCGTTATAAACGTACGAGACGTTGACGTTGACGTAGTAAGTGCCTGTAGGTAGGTTCTGAGGAACGGACAGCTGTAGCGGGATCAGCGTCCATTCGTGAGGTCCGATCTCTCCCAATGCCGTAGGCTTCGAGATCGTTTCAATTCCTTGCGAGTACAGGGTCACGAGTAACTGGCTTATTGGGCTCGATAACCCGTTGCTAATGTTCAGAAAGCCAGTCAGTTGATCGCCAGCATAAAGGACGCTTGGTTTAATGGCCAGGCCGAGCGTGGGGTACTCGGAAAGGCTTATCGCGATTTTTCCCGTTGAGTTATACCGCTGGCCGTTCGCGTAATAACTCAAGGTGTAAGAGACGTTTAACGTCCCTGAAACGTTGGGGAGCCTTACCGTGGCGACTATTTGCGAATAACCCATTGGTTGAACTACCTGCACTACCTGCTCGTTATCTAGCGTAACTCCGTCGCCGAAGGTTACCTGGACGTCATAGATAGGGAAGTCGTACGGGTTGACGACAGTCATTGAAACCTGTGTGGTCCCGCCAGGTATGGGGACTCCCTGCCACATTAGGGACTCTATGAACGGTTGTGCATCACTAAGCGTCACGTTTATGAACGAGTTATACGCTGCCTGGTAGTTACTTTCGTAACTCAAGTAGTTCAAATTAATAGTAATAGGATAAATCCCTGGACCATCGCTGGCCGGAATCAGAAGCTTGAACGCGAAGACTGCCTCGCCGTTAACCGGGAAGTTAGGGGTGAAATTGGAGGCTATTATCGAGAATGGAGAAACTAGGTTAAGGGCTGTTATCATCCCTTGACCCTTCGCCTTAACAATAAGCGTTGCTACCCCGCCTGGGACGGCTGTAATAGGACTGACTTCTAACCTCAGCGGCTGAGAAGGAATGACGTAGACTGTGGCATTATAGTACATATTCGAATGAATTCCTCCAAGGGGGTCAGTGTACTGCTCTTTGTAGGCTAAACTGTAGGTTCCGGGTTCAACTTCAGTCGTGACGAGGACGAAAGCCTCGCCCTGTGCGAGCGAGTAAGGAGGCACCTGCGGGATAAGCACAGTGACGTACTGGTTCCCGTTCAGCGAGTATACACCTTCAGGCAAGGAGAGGGTTATAAGTACATTCCGCATTAGGACATTGGAAGGGTTGTACACCGTAACTTGTAGGTTCGTCACTCCCGAGCCTTGCACGGCGAACGGATTGCCATTAAATAAGATATCTTCTAGAATCGGGAACGAAGGACTAGACACATATATCGGCAAAGTTAGGGTAGTTCTCTGAATACTTTTTGTAGACGTATAGTTATAGTAATAGACCTCTAGCGGAACGTAATAAACGCCCGACGACACCAACGATACTACGAACTCGACTACCGTTTGAGTGTCGCTTTGAGACAAGATAACCCCGTATATTGGTGAGGTCGTCCCAAAGGGCTGATACGAGTTCGGTAACAAAGTGGCGTTGATTACGTTACCGGAGAGCACGACGTAAAGCGGTACGTTGTAATCCCCTGCGGTTGCATTAACGGGCTGTTGGAGCGAGCCCCAGGCCACTGAAAGTACTTGTGGAGTCAAGGCTACGGATACTATCGGGCTAAGTGACCCAAGCAGGCCCAGGGCAATCAAAACTATTATAATTGACGAAATTTGCGCTCTGGTTCTGTTAGCCATTTCTCACTACCTCAGGCCCTTTCCACTGCGACTATCGAGCCATCTTTCATTCTCACCCTGGTTTTTCCGTACTCCGCTATATCAGGCTCATGGGTTACGACTATCACGGTTCTTCCGAACTCGCGGTTGGCCTTTACGAAAGTCTCCATTACGACCTTGGCCATTTCGGAGTTCAAGTTCGCCGTCGGCTCGTCAGCAAGTATGATATCAGGGTTTTGTGCCAAAGTCCTAGCTATCGCAACTCTTTGTTGTTGTCCGCCAGAGAGCTCGTTTGGCTTTCTGTGAGCTAAGTGGTCTATTTCCAAGACCCTTAGTACTTCCATCGCGATTTTCCTCCTCTCAGACTTGGGAACACCCCTCGCGATCAGCGGCAGCTCCACGTTCTCTAGCACGGTCATCCTCTCAACCAGGTTGTAGTTCTGGAAAACCAGGCCTATCTTTCTGTTCCTTAAACGCGATAACTCGTCGTCACTGAGCTTAGTTACGTCAATTCCGTCGATAAGTACCGTCCCGGAAGTGGGCCTTGCGAGGGTCGCCATGACGAGAAGTAGCGTGGTTTTACCCGAGCCAGAAGGCCCGGTAATAGTGACGAAGTCGCCTCTTTCGATTCTCAAATTCACGTTCCTTAGGGCCTCGACGAGAACCTTCCCCTCGTAAACTTTGCGCACGTTCATCAAGCTTATGACGTATTTGTCCTCGGGCTGTGAATTGACAGTCATAGATCAATCGACCTCAAGACGTTCGACAGCTCGTCCCCATCAATATTAAGTATGATCGATATATCTATCGATATATCTTTGGTTTGTTCATTTTAATTAGAGCCGTATACAATTCGAGAGATCCAGATTCTACTTCAATGTGGACTAAAAAGTTCGCCCAAAAGAAATCGTTCGATGTTTAACTTTTATAGCGTGGAAAGCTGTTGAAGCGTGTTATTTCGATGAGCGGAGACCTTGAATCAGTTAAGGAATGGGTCGTACTGGCTATCGTTGCGTTGGGCGTCATGATGGCTGCAGTGGACACGACCATCGTTATACTGGCGATACCGAACATAATGAAGTATTATAACACCGATCTGATCACTACGGTCTGGACGATACTGGCTTACCTCCTAGTTGTGGCCACGCTTACGACACCTTTGGGCAGGTTGGGAGACAGTTACGGGAGGTGGAAAGTCTACAACCTGGGCTTCGTTATATTTACTGTAGCCTCATTCCTATGCGCCTTTTCCCCCACCATATACGCCCTCATCGCCTTCAGGTTCCTTCAAGGTTTCGGAGGGGCCATGCTACAGGCCAACTCCTCCGCCATAATAACCGAAACAATGAGAAAGGACAGGCTGGGAAGGGCTTTCGGGATAACGGCGATAGGCTGGAACGTAGGTGCCACACTAGGCATAGTTCTAGGAGGTATATTGACAACTTTCTTCGATTGGCAGAGCATTTTCCTCATTAACGTGCCAATCGGGATAGTGGCTTCTCTGGCCGGGTTCAAGTACTTAAGAACGAAATCGGTCAAAAAGGTCAGCTTCGACTGGTTAGGCTCGAGCGTTCTACTCGTCTCACTTGCCCTGATATCTTACGGTTCCATAGACGTGACGGGCTTCGGCTTAGACTTACAGAACTCCTTAATCATTTTGATCGGCGTGTTGCTATTATTCTTACTTTTTACATTTATCGAAACTAAAGTAAAAAGTCCTATTTTAGATATAAATGCATTAAAGTTTAGACAGTTCAGCCTTCCGTTACTCATCTCGTTGTTTCAAAGCGTGGGTTACCTCTCGATAATCTTCTTGGTCATTATGTACCTACAGGGAGTTAAGGGCCTAGATCCGCTTACGGCGTCTTTGGTGTTAGTTCCAGGCTACGTACTATCTAGCGGTATGGCTATAGTGTCGGGCAAACTCATC